>Ga0114931_10006667_pt1 | contig 14176 bp, 11 predicted proteins | sample 2SBtaG_FD_89579 | JGI IMG/M metagenome (GOLD analysis project Ga0114931, IMG submission 89579) | Deep subsurface microbial communities from Kolumbo volcano to uncover new lineages of life (NeLLi) - 2SBTROV14_V59a metaG | ecosystem: Environmental > Aquatic > Marine > Volcanic | place: Kolumbo...
ATCGTGTGATCCACAGCACCGCGTTCCGCCGCCTCGAGTACAAGACCCAGGTCTTCGTGTTCCACGAGGGGGACCACTTTCGCAACCGCCTGACCCACACGATCGAAGGGGGCCAGATCACCCGTACGGTCGCGCGTGCCCTGCGCGCCAACGAGGACCTCGCCGAGGCGGTCGTGCTGGCCCACGACCTCGGGCACCCGCCCTTCGGGCACGCGGGTGAGCGCGTGCTCGACGAGCTGCTGGCCGGGGAGGGCGGCTTCGACCACAACCGTCAGACCCTACGCATCGTGGACTGGATCGAAGAGCGCTATCCCGACCACCCGGGCCTGAACCTCACCCACGAGACGCGCGAAGGTCTGTGCAAGCACGGAGCGGACTGGCCGCATCCGGTCCCGACTCCGGCGCTGCGTGCCCACCCGACCCTCGAGGCCCAGATCGCCGACCGGGCCGACGAAACGGCCTACGTGAACCACGACCTCGACGACGGGCTGCGCTCGGGCCTGCTCGACGACGCGATGCTCGAGTCCGCACCCCTGTGGCGCGAGGTGCGTGTCGAGGTCCTGGCCCGGATGCCCGACGCCCCCTCGCACGTCCAGCGTGCCCAGACCGTGTCGGGCCTCATCAATCGCCTCGTGATCGATCTCGTGGAGGCCACGGCCGCCCGGGTCGCCGCCGCCGGCCTCGCCTCGCCGGATGCCGTGCGCGACCACTTCGAGCGAGTGGTGGCGTTCTCCCCCGAGGTCGGCGCCGCCTTCCTCGAGCTGAAGGCATTCCTCTACGAGCACCTCTATGCTCACCCACGGGTGGCTCGGGTGAGCCGGTGGGCCGAGGAGGTGCTCGCCAAGCTCTATCGGACCTGGCTCCGTGAACCCTCACGGCTGCCGGCGAGCGTGAGGCAGCGCTTTGCGCGAGAAGGTGAAGCCCGTGCCATCGCCGATTACATTGCCGGAATGACGGATCGTTTCGCCCAAGCCGAGCACACGCGCCTCAGCGGAGGGGCACGACATTCGGCCGGCGGGTTCCCCGACCCGGCACGGCGGTCCGACGGTGGCTAGCGACACCGAGGTTCGCGTGGTGTTGGTGACGGCACCTCCCGCGGAAGCCGAAGGGCTCGGCCGGGCACTGGTGGCGGAGAGGCTGGCGGCCTGCGTGAACCTGCTGCCCGGCGCGCGCTCGATCTACCGCTGGGAGGGGGAGCTGAAGATCGATGAAGAGGCCCTGCTGGTGATCAAGACGACGGAGGCGCGGCTCTCGGCCGTGACGGAACGGGTGACGACCCTCCATTCCTACGAGCTCCCCGAAGTGCTGGCGCTACCGGCCGTGGGCGGAAGCGCCGCCTATCTGGGCTGGCTCGCGAGCGAGGTCCGGCCGTGAGCCTGGCCGACGCCCTCGAACGGGCCGCCAGCGCGCTGCCCGAACTCGCCGACGTGATCCGCCCGGCCAACGGCGACGCCGAGCGTCTGATCGCCGCCCTCGACGACGCTCAGGCCAGGAGCGTGCTCGCCTGGCTGCTGGCCGAGGCGCCCGACGACGCGGGCGAGCTGGCAGACGAGTGGACGAGCCACGACCGTGGCTTCGCGGCGCTCGCCGCTCTCGACGAGGCCGCGCTTCCGAAGCCGGGGCGCAAGACGCTGCGGCGGCTTCGCCACCGCTTGCGCAGCCGGGGGGTCGCGCTGCCCGAGGCCCCCGCTGTCGAGCACGTGGCGACCCTGCCGGACGTCGAGGCCGGCGTCGACGGCGCCTTCGTCTCGCCTCTCGATCCCCATGGCTCGCGAGCCATCGTGATCGTCCAAGCCAACCCGTCCGGCGGCGCGCGGATCTTCGAGCTCGTCGCCCACGAAGGCCTGGGCATCCAGCGCTGTGACGTCTACAAGGCGCCGCGGGGCAAGGCGCGGCGTTTCCTGCGCGAGGCCGTCCAGGCCGGCCAGGGGGCCGGTGTCACGGTGTCGGCCGACGCCGCGCGGGCGCTCGTGGCGCGCGCCGCTGCGACCCAGCCGAGCGACCGCTCCCTGCCACGGAGCTTCGTCGAGTGGCGGAGCCAGGTGGGGGTCGCCCCCGAAGGCACGCGCACGCCTGGCGAGCAGGCGGCCGCCGCCCTGCCCGAGCCCGTGGCCGACGACCGTGCGCGGCTGCTCGCGATGATCGAGGCCGGGCAGGTCGGGCCCTGGCCGCCGGCCCCCGAGACGTTGCGCGCGACGATCGATCGGCTCGAGGAGGCGCGCGAGGCCAGGATCGTCGTGTCCGGCGGGCGGTCCGGAGACCGCTTCGAGCAGATCCTCCTGGATGCCGCAGAACATACCTACGATGAAGAGTTTTCCGGCCGGACGGCTGCGCGATTCGAAGAATCGGCCTATCTGTTCTGGAAGACCGAACGAGAGCCCGAAGCCCGTGCCTGCCTGGCGGGGGCGCGGGCCTTTCGCGAACCGGACGCCCGAAGCAACCCGGTGGCCCGGGCGCTGCTCGGCCGGCTGCTGGCGCCGCTGATGAAACAGAAGGAAGAGGAGGAGAGTGAATCCCTGCTGGTGAAGCCTTGAGCGCGCCCGGCGGCGCGCACGGCTCCCAGCCGGCATCTCTCCAGGGGGAAGCATGAAACGTAGATTCGGACGTCGCCGCCGCAGTGGCGGGAGTGACGGCGGCGGGGGATCGACCCTCGACACCGGCTGGCTCGCGCGGATCGTGGCGGCGGGCCTGGTGCCCGTGGAATCGCTCGAGCCGGTCGAGGACGAAGAGGTTCCGGCCCGCCTGGCGCTGCTCGGACGAGGCGTCGACGCCGAGGGCCGAGCCGTGCTCGTTGCGTTCTCGCCGCGAGACGGCGGCGACGCGCTGCTGGCGCTCGCGGCCCATCGCCGCCGGCTCGCCGGCGCCCGCCCGGATGGCGGGAGCAGCGCGGGCGGCGAAGCCGCAGCGCCGGAGGCTCCCCATCGCGCCTACGTCGTCTCCCGCTTCGGCGCCGCCGCGCGCCGGCGCCTGGCCTTCCTCGGCGAGCTCGACCTCGCGGTCGAACCGGTCGAGGCGGGGCGTCTGCTCGAGGGCCCGGGGATTCAGCCCGAGCCCGCTCCGGCCGCGGTCGCCCTGCCTCCCGCCCAGGTGGGCGCCGGGCTCGGCGACCCGCAAGCCCGCGACCTGTTCGGCCGCGCGCTGGCCAGCCTCGCCGGCCTCGCTGCCAAGCATGCCGGGGGCGTTCGGGGCACGGCGGCCGGCGTCGAGCTGGTGCTGATGGCCCGTCGCGTGGCGCGGCTCTCGGTGCGGGACGAGCAGGTCGTGCTGGAGGTGTTCGAGAACCGGGCCTCGGCCCAGCCGCTTTCGGCGCAGACCCTCTCGGAGGCCTTCGACCAGCTCGAGGGCCAGCTGCGAAAGCGCTTGCGCGATACGCGGATCCTGCGCGGTGAGGAGGGCCTGCGCGCTCGTGTCCAGCCGGGCCTCGCCGGGGCGACCGGCTTGCGCTCGCTCGTCCCCTTTCCGCTCGGCGGCTCTGAGGGGGAGGTCCTCGACGCCGTGGGCGTGGACGAGGCCGGGCGGGTGGCGGTGGTGGCGGTTCGAGAGGCGCTCAACCTCGAGGGTGTGGGCTCGATCCTCGACGCCTGGGCGGAGCTCCAGCCCTCGCTTCCGGGCCTCCTGGCCGGAGCGCTGCCGCCCGTGAAGCTCGTCGAGCCACCGCGCCTGGTGGTGGCGTCCGTGTCCTGCGATGCCGCCGCCGCCCGAGTGCTCGAAGGCCTGACCCTCGAGCTCCTGCGGCTCGACATCCGGGCCGGACGCGACGGCGTGCCCGAGCTGGTGCCGGCCGGCAGCGCGCCGGCTTCCGCGCCGGCCGTGGGTGCGAGTCGGGAACGCGCTGGCCGGCGCCGCGGGCGGGGCCGCCGTGGGCCCCGCCGGACGCGAGACGAGCGCGGGGCCGGAGACGATGAGGGATCCGAGGCGGCGGGCCCGGGTCTGTCCGGCGAGGCGGCTCCCGAGGCCGCGGGGTCGGGTGATCCCGAGCCCACCGGGCGGGCGCCGCGAGCGGCTCGACCCGACCCGACCCCGGGCGAGGAGTCCGAGGAGCGCCCGCGTTACGCAGAGCTCTCCAGCTTCGATCTGGACGACAGCTTCGGTCTCGGGGCCGGGACGGCTCCGGCCGCGCGGGGTCGCGGCCGGCGCCGCGGGCGCAGCCGACGGCGCCGCGAGGAAGGCGACGGCGCCCAGGACGACGACGAGAGCGAGCCGGCCGGAGACGCAGACGCGTCGGAGAGCGAGCCCATCGGGCTCACGGCCGAGGGCACCGTCTCCGACGGAGCCCCGACCGACGAAGCTCCCGAGGAAGAGGACGTCGCGGTCGACGAGGAGGATCTCGAGCTCGCCGAGGCGCCCGAGCCCGAGGAGGAGCCCGAACCCATGCGGCAGGAGCGGCCGCGTCGGGCCGCGATCCTGGCCCACGGCGATCGTCACTCGGTGGCCTCGGCCATGCTGCTGGCGCGCGAAGTGCGCCAGGTCGAGGGCATCTGGGTCTATCCCCAGGAAGAGCTGATGACGTTCTTCCGGAGCGTAACCACCGATCTGCGCGACGACGTGACGATCATCGTGGTCGGCTTTCAGGCTTCACCGGTACGCGACGTGCTCCAGGCGGCGTCGCTCTATTCGGGGCGCCTCGAGTGGTACGACACGAGCGAGTGGCCGCCCGAAGACCTGGCGGAGTTCAGCGCCGCCCTCGGGTCCGACTTCGTGGACGTACGCCCGGGGCTCGATACGCCCATGCCGCTCGTCCTGCCCCGCTGCTCGCGGCGCAGCCGCTTCTCCGACAAGCTCGTGGACCTCGCCTCGGCCCGCTTCAGCGAGCACGATTTTCAGCGTTGGGGGCGGGTCTGGTGGTGGCGGCTCGGCGAGATCGCGAGCCAGCCGGGTGAGCACAAGAACGAGCTCCAGCCGCTTCTCACCGGGCGGCCCAGCGACCTGGCCGCCGAGGCGGGCCGGGCCGAGAGCCCGCCGCTCCCGCCCGAGGTGGAGTTCATCGCTGCGCACGACTGTCCGATCGTCCATTTCGGCGGGTACGCGATGGTGCTGGTGGAGGTCCCCGAAGGTCTCGATCTCTCCCTGGCGGGCCGGATCGCGCGCGAGCGCTACGGCGCGCACCTGTCCCTGGCGCGGCACGAAGGGCAGGGCCTCGCGATCCTCGGTGCCAACGATGCCCGGACCGCGCGGCCGCTGGCCGTGGGCGCGATGGCACAGCACCTGGGCGAGAAGCTCGCGTGGGTGGAGACGCTGCCCTTCGACGACCACGTGGCGCGCTTCCGGATCCACGGCCTCGCCGACGCGCCCGAGCACCTGACGGAGGTCGTGAGCGAGATCGGGATGGGTCGCTCGATCCTGGAAGGCTAGGGCGATCGTGGCGGAGGGCGCCGGGGGGGGCGCGGCCGAGGCCACCGCGAACCTCGTGGAGGTCTTCTCCTCCGTCCAGGGCGAAGGGCCGGCCGTGGGCAGGTCGACCCTGTTCGTGCGCTTCGGAGAGTGCGACCTGCGCTGCCGATGGTGCGATTCCCCAGGCACGTGGCTTCCCGCTCACGAGGCCCGCCTCGAACGAGGCCGCGGGTCGGGCCGTTTCGTGTCCGAGCCGAATCCGCTCCCGCTGGCACGGGTGGTCGCCGCCTGCGAGGCCCTCGAGCTCGCGTCCCACCGCTTCGTCGCTCTCACGGGCGGCGAGCCCCTGCTGCAGCCAGAGGCCGTGCTTGCCCTGGCCCGCGCGCTGGCGGGCCGCGGCCCGCGGATCTTCCTCGAGACTCACGGCCTCGCGGAGCCCGCTCTATCCCGCGTCCTCGAGGCGGTGGACGTGATCTCCATGGATTGGAAGCTCACGAGCGACGTGCGGCGCAGGGGAGACCCTCGCCACGGTGCCGTGGCTCCGTTCCACGAGGCCCACGAGCGCTTCCTGCGCACGGCCCACGCGGGCGCCGAGGTGAGCGTGAAGCTCGTCGTGACGCCGCGCAGCCGGGATGCCGAGCTCGAAGAAGCGCTCTCCCGCATCGCCCGGGTCGACCCGACGATCCCGGTCATTCTGCAGCCCGTGACACCCGCCGGTCCGGTCCGCGACCGGCCGACACCCGAGCGCATGCTCGAGCTGGAAGCGCGCTTCTCGCACACCCTGGCCGACGTCCGGGTCGTGCCCCAGACCCACCCGATCTGGGGTGCGCGCTGAGCGGGTCGGCGCCCCCCTGGGATAGAATCCCACCATGGCGTCCAGCGTCGAGCAAGCCGCGGACGGTCGGGCCGTCGGTCTTGAGCCAGACCGACCTCGCTGGCGTCGAGCCCGAGATCGAAGCGGGGGCGGCCGCGGCGGGCCACCGGGCGCACCCGCTCGGGCCCCGGGCCCACGGGACGGCGTGCCAGTGCGCGCGACACTGATGGCCTTGGCGCTGGGCGCGGCGTTGGCCGCGAGCGCCTGCTCGGAAGATCTCGAGATCGATCGGTCGGGGCCGGTGGCGGGCTGGCCCGAGTACGGCGGCGACGCCGGTGGGACCCGGCACTCGCCGCTCGACCAGATCACACGCGAGAACGTCCACGCGCTCGAGATCGCCTGGGTCTACCACACGGGCGACGTCGTGGACGGGTCCGAGACGCTGCTGCCGGGTTCCTTCCAGGCGACCCCGATCCTCCGCGATGGGACGCTCTTCCTGTGCACGCCCCGCAATCGCGTGCTGGCCCTCGATGCCGGGACGGGCGAGCGGCGCTGGGCGTTCGACCCCGAGGTCGATACGAGCGGGATCTACGTGCTGGCTTGCCGCGGTGTCAGCTACTGGAACGACCCGCAGGCGGCCGCGGGAGACGCCTGCGCGGCGAGGATCTTCACCGGGACGGTCGATGGCCGGCTCTTCTCGCTCGACGCTGCCAGCGGCGTGCCCTGCCCCGGATTCGGAGCGGGTGGCGCGCTCGATCTCAGCGCCGGCGTGGGCGACGTGGCGCCAGGCGAGTACGGCGTGACGTCGCCGCCGGTCGTCGTGGGCGGGCGGGTCATCACGGGCACCATGGTGCTCGACAACCGCCGGGTCGATTCGCCGGGCGGCGTGGTTCGCGCGTTCGACGCGCGAACGGGGGCGCTCGCCTGGGCCTGGGATCCCGTGCCGCCGAACCGGCGCATCGCCGTCGGCGAGGACGGCGTTCGCTACCGACGCGGCACGACCAACGCGTGGTCGATCTTCTCGGTCGATCGCGGGCGAGGCCTCGTCTTCATCCCCACGGGCAACACCTCCCCCGACTACTACGGCGGGCTGCGTGACGGGCTGGCAGGCTTCTCGAGCTCGCTCGTGGCGCTCGATGCTCGAACGGGCCGAGTCGCCTGGCATTTTCAGACCGTCCACCATGACCTCTGGGACTACGATGTGCCGTCCCAGCCCGCGCTGATCGACTTTCCAAGCCCCCATGGCCCCATCCCGGCCGTCGCCCAGGCGACGAAGACCGGCCACCTCTTCTTCCTCGAGCGCGAGACGGGCAAGCCGATCTTCCCGGTGGAAGAGCGTCCCGTCCCTCAGGGCGGTGCCCCGGGCGAGACACTCTCGCCGACCCAGCCCTTCCCCGTGCGGCCTCCGCCGCTGCACCCGACCGAGCTGCGTCCCGAGGACGCCTTCGGCTTCACCTTCTGGGACCGCGGGAAGTGCCGTGAGACGATCGCGAGCGCGCGCTCCGAAGGCCTCTATACGCCTCCGAGCCTGCAGGGCTCGATCGACTACCCGGGCATGGGAGGCGGAATGAACTGGGGGAGCGTGGCCTACGACCCGGCCACGGGGCTCCTGGTGACGCGCTCGAGCCGCGTCGCGACCTACGTCCGACTCGTTCCGCGCGAGGAGTTCGATCGGCGGTTCCCCGACGGCTCGCCGGACTTCGGCTACGAGCCCATGGCCGGGGCGCCCTATGCGCTGCAGCGGATGTCGCTGCTGTCGCCGTTCGGGGCTCCGTGCAACCCGCCGCCCTGGGGCGTGCTGACGGCGGTGGACGTGGCCCGCGGCGAGATCCGCTGGCAGGTCCCGCTCGGCACGACGCGCGACCTCGCGCCCTGGCCGCTCTGGCTGGCGACGGGCGTGCCTGGCGCCGGCGGCCCGATCGTCACGGCCGCCGGCCTCGTCTTCGTCGGCGGGACCACGGACCACTTCCTGCGCGCCTTGGACCTCGAGTCCGGCGAAGAGCTCTTCCGCGGCCGCCTGCCCGCCGCGGGCGCCGCAACGCCCATGACCTATCGGCTTGCCCGGGACGGACGCCAGTTCGTGGTGATCGCCGCCGGCGGCCATGGCCTGATGGGCGGGAAGGGCGGCGACGCGCTCGTTGCCTTCGCGCTGCCCGCGCCCTAGCCCGAGCCCGTCGGGCCGTCGGAGGGGCCCCCGCGGAACGGCCCGGCCGCGCCCGAGAGAATCCGATCGGCGGCCTCCAGCAGGTCCCGTGCGCTGCCGGCGGAGCCGGCCGGATCGATCAGCACGCTGCCCGCACAGCCGGCACGCTCGGCCAGCTCCAGGTCGTGCGGGCGGTCGCCCACCACGAAGCTCGCCGCCAGGTCGGCCGCGAGCTCGTCGCGCGCCCGGAGGAGCATGCCGGGCTTGGGCTTGCGACAGGCACATCCGGAGTCGGGCGCGTGGGGGCAGTGGTAGGTGCGCGCGATGGGTATGTCGTGGCCCGCCAGGTCCTTCTCCACGTGGGCGCGGAACGCCTGGTAGCTGGCCTCGTCGAAATAGCCGCGGCCGATGCCGCTCTGGTTGGTCACGATCGCGATCTCGAAGCCCGCCTCGACGAGCCGCCGCAGGCCCTCCACGGCGCCCGGCAGGAGCTCGTAGTCCTCGATCCGGTGCGTATAGCCCTCGTCGCGGAGGAGGGTGCCGTCGCGGTCGAGGAAGACGAAGCGTGCCACGGCCGGACTCTACCCGAACCGGAATCCGGCCGTGGGTGTCGCGTGGTCGGAGCCCGGAGCGCGGGCCGAGGGCGCTCGACCCGGGAGCCGGGCGGGCCTCATCGCTGCGCGTGCGGCTCGGAGGAGGCGGTCGGGTCCGAAGCGTCCGTGGGCAGGCCCAGGATCTCGGCGCGCGGGTCGTCGGCGCCCTCGAGCGAGCGGGCCAGTGCGATGAAGGCAGCGAGATCTCCGCCCAGGGCCTCGAGCCGCTGCGCGTAGGCGGGAAGGTCGCTGGCGTAGGTGGCGGCGATCGAGAGGCAGGCGTCGTTCAGCCGGGCGCGTCGGCCGATCGCCGCGGCATCGGCGCGGCGCAGGGGCAGGGCGGCCAGCCGCGCGCGCCCTTGTTCCTCGAGGGCCGCGCGTCGTCGATCGCGCTCGGCGCCAGGCTCGGTCGACGCATAGAGAGCACCGGCCTCCCGACGCAGCGTCAACAGCGCTTCCTGAACGCGGCGGTCGTCGTCCACCTCGGCTCGCAGCTCGTCGCCCAGTCCGCGTCGTGCATAGAAGCGGACGGCGCCCTCCTGGCCGATGAAGCTCGCGATTCCCTCGTTGAAGTCCGCGGCGTCGGCAAAGAAAACCGTGGCGTGGACGAGCTCGTGGATCACGGTCTCGACGAGGTAGTGGTCACCGTAGTGGAGCATCGGATCCGTCACGGGGTCGGCGAGCCAGCCCAGGGTCGAGTAGGCCGGAATCGCCAGCACGCACACGTCGAGGCCCCGCGCCCGCAGGCGCGCCGCCTCGGCCTCGGCGCGGTCGCGCTCGAAGAAGCCTTTGTAGGGAACGTGCCCGATGATGGGAAATGTGAACCCGGCCGGATCGATCTGGCCCGGGCGAGTGGCAACGACGGTGGTCACGATCCGGTCGTCGGGCCACGGCACGTAGCTCGTATACTGTCCATTCACCTCGAGGCCGAGGCCAGCCGCGAACTCGCGGGTCTCGAGCACGAGCTCGAGTCGCCGGCGCAGGGCGGGGTCGGTGGCGGGGTCCGCCAGGACCTCTCCGATGTCGCGGCTGGCTCGCAGGATGCGCCACTGGCCCGAGGCGAGGTGCAGGTAGTAGCAGCCCGTGTGGCCGGCCGAGGCCGCCAGCGCGAGGACCATGAGCCAGCGCTTCGTCCAGATCGAGATCCGCGTGCCCGATGCGGCCCAGGCCGACCGGCTGCTGGCCGAGGCGTATGCGGCCGGAGCTTCGGGCTGCGAGGAACGCGCGTCCGGGTCGGCGGGCAAGTGGCTTCTCCTCTACGCCGAGGCCGACCGCGCCGAGGCCGTGGCGCGGGCGCTCGACTCCGTGGCCCTGGATAGCGAGATCGGACCGCCGGAGCCCGTCTCGGAGTGCGATTGGGCCGAGGGCTGGCGCGAGGGGCTCGCGGCCGTGGTCGTCTCGCCGCGGCTGGTGGTGCGGCCGCCCTTCGTCGAGCACCCGGTCGTCCCCGGCCAGGCAAACGTCGTGATCGATCCCGGCCAGGCCTTCGGGACCGGGGGCCACGAATCGACGCGGCTGGCCCTCGAGCTCCTCGATCGCTGGCTCCCCAGGATCGGCCGCGAGCCTGCGGTGCTCGATGTGGGGACCGGCACGGGCGTGCTGGCGATCGCAGCCGCGAAGCTCGGCGCCGGGCGCGCCGTGGGCTTCGATCTCGATCCCGTCGCGGCCGCCGCGGCCAGCCAGGCCGCGGTGGCCAACGGCGTGTCCGCGGCCGTCGACCTCTTCGTGGGCGGCATCTCCGCCCTCGGCCCCGGCCAGTTCGACCTGGGGGTGGCAAATCTCCTGCGCAAGGAGATCGAGCCGATCCTCCCGGAGGTGCTCGATCGGATCGTAGCCGGCGGAGTCGGGCTCTTCGCCGGACTGCTCGAAGCCGACCGCTCGGTCCTGGCGGAGGCCTGCGAGAGCCGCGGCTGGGAGATCGTGGACGAGGCGGACCGGACCGACGCGCGCGGCGACGTCTGGATCGGCCTCGTCGCGCGCGCTGCGCCGATCGGCCCGACGGGGCGCGCCCTCGGGCGTTGAGGCGTGCTACCTCCCGAACCATGTTCCCCGAGGAGCTCGACACCATCCTGTTCGACGCCGGCGGCACGCTCGTCCACGTGGACTACGCCTTCGTGGTGGCGCTGGCGGCGACCAACGGCGTCGAGATCGATCCGGATCGCATGCCCCATGGCGACGCCGCCGCTCGGTTCGCGATCGACCGCCGCCTGCGGTCCATCGGAGCAGACGCCGATTCCGACGGCGCGCGAGTCCCGCACTACTTCGAGCAGGTCCTGCTGGGGGCCGGCGTGGTGCGGGATGCGGCTCTCGAGCTCTCCCAGGAGATCGAGGCCGCGCATCGCGAGGCGAATCTCTGGCGGGTCCCGTTCGACGATGCCGCCGACACGCTCGCGGCCCTGCGTGCCAGCGGTTTCACCACCGCCGTCGTCTCGAACGCCGACGGCCGCGCGCGCGCCGTTCTGGAAGCGGCGGGCCTCCTCGCTCATCTCGACTATGTGATCGACTCGCACGAAGAAGGCGTCGAGAAGCCGGACCCGGAGATCTTCCAGCGTGCCCTGGCGCGTAGCGGGACCGTCCCCGAGCGCGCCCTCTACGTCGGAGACATCTACGCGGTGGACGTGGTGGGCGCGCGAGCGGCCGGCCTTTCGGCGTGTCTGATCGATCCCACCGGTGGCTATGCCGACGCCGACTGCCCGCGGGTCGCGAGCCTGACGGAGCTGCGGAGCCACCTGATCGGGGAGCCCGGCGGATAGCCGGCCTGGGTGGAAGGCGGGCGCAGGGGCCCGCGGGAGCGGCCTTCAGCCGTTGCTGGAAGAACGAAGGTTTCGCACCTCGGGCACCAGCAGCACGAGAAGTGTCGGCGCGACGATGGCGACGGCGGCAATCTCGAGGGCGGGCGCGGTTCCGACGCGCGCCACGAGCGGCCCGGCGAGCGCCTCGCCCACCGGGGCGAGGGCGATCGAGCCCACCACGTCGTAGGCCGAGACGCGCGAGAGCATCTCGGGCGCCACGTGGGTGTGGAGCGCCGTATTCCAGAGCACGCCGAAGATCTCGATGCCGATTCCGCCCACGAACGTTCCGAACACGATCCAGCCGAGCGGCGCCGGGGCGATCAGGAGCAGAGGCAGGACCGCAAGGCCCAGCACGTCGATCGAGCCGACCAGCATCGGTCGCTCGATCCGCACGCGCATGGCGATCAGGCCGCCGAGAACGAGGCCGAAGCCCAGGCCGGCGGAGATGTAGCCCCAGTCCGAGGCGCCCGCCAGCGTCCGGTCGGCCACGATCGGGCCGATTACCGCGTAGGTGGCCTGCCAACCCATGACCACGATCGAGAACTGCAGAACGATCGTCCAGAGCCAGCGGTGGGCGGTGAACTCACTCCAGCCCGCGCGCAGCTCGGCCCAGAGGCCGGGGGATGCTTCGCGCGGCTGGGCCGCGGGGCGCAGGGTCCAGACGAGCGCGCCGCCGACCGCGAAGGTCCCGGCATCGAGGGCCACGGCCACGCCGGGGCCGACGGTCGCGGCGAGCAGGCCGCCCACCGCTGCGCCGAGGCCAGAGGCCGAGTTCACGGCGACGCTCAGGAGGGCATTGGCGGGAACGAAGTCGCGCCGGCTCACCACGAGCGGCACGAGCCCTACCGAGGCCGGCCAGTGGAGCGCAAATCCGAGGCCCGTGAACGCTGCCAGGGCCATCATGAGTGGCACGCCCGCGTTGCCCGTGAGCAGCACGGTGGCCAGCACCGCCTGGCTCGCCGTCGCCAGCGCATCGCCCACCACCATCATGCGCTGCCGGGAGCCGCGATCGGCGAGTGCGCCCGCGAACAGCTGGAAGCCGAGCTGCGCGGCGGTGGCGGAGGCGACCACGTAGCCCACGGGCGCGGGGTCGTCCGACCCGACCACGGCCAGCACGGCGAAGGGCAGGGCGACGAAGGCCATCCCCGTCCCGAACGCCGAGACCGCACGCGCCGCGAAGAGCCGCGAGAAATCGCGCTGGCGCAGCAGACGAAAGCCTTCGACGACGCTCTGGGGGCCGGACACCGCGGTGAGTCTGGCGCAAGCGTCCTGGGACGGCCCGAGGAAGGGCGCGACTCACGCCTCGCTCCGCTCCGGGCGCCCCCGCACGAAGTCTCTGCCGACCGCTGCCGCTGGAGGCTGCGGATGGGCTTCGAACGTCACGGCAGCGAAAGCGGCCTTCCCGCGGGACCCGCGTGGCAGCCGGGGGCGGCTCGCATCTTGACCCCAAGCCCTCGACCGCGTTAAGAAAAGACTGGGGGGAACGACATGATCCTCGGTCTTTCGGGCCCGTACGCTGCCGGCAAGGGCGCGGTGATGGCCTACCTCGAGCAGCGCAGCTTCTACCCGCTATCGCTCTCGGACGTCATCCGCGACGAGCTGGCCGAGCGGGGCGAGAGCGAAACGCGCGAGCGGATGATCGAGACGGGAACCGAGCTGCGAGCCCGACACGGAGAGGCCGTGCTGGCCGAACGGCTGCTCGCCAAGATCCGGCCGGACCGGAACTACGTCATCGACTCCATCCGCCATCCGGCCGAGGTCGAAGCGCTCCGAGCGGGACGAACGGACTTCAAGCTCGTCTGGGTCGACGCCGATCCCGCGATTCGTATCGAGCGCATTCGGCACCGGGGACGCCCCGGCGACCCGGCGAGCCTCGCCCGCCTTCACGAGCTGGAGGATCGGGAGCGGGGCGGCGCAGATTCGGCCGGCCAGCAGCTCGCGGCGGTGAAGGCCATGGCGGACTTCACGGTAGACAACGAAGGCGAACTGGATGCCCTCCACGCCGAGATCCAGGCGGTCCTCTCGCGTTCCCTTTTTTTTGAACGACCCGACTGGGACGAGTACTTCATGAGCATTGCCCGGGTGGCGGCTTCCCGGAGCAACTGCGTGAAGCGCAAGATCGGGGCCGTCATCACCATCGACCGCCGCATCGTCGCCACCGGCTACAACGGTACTCCCCGGGGCGTCCGCAACTGCAACGAGGGCGGCTGCCCTCGCTGCAGCGCCTTCGGCGAGAGTGGCCAAGCTCTGCACGAATGCATCTGTTCCCACGGCGAGGAGAACGCCATCGTCCAGTCCGCCTACCACGGCGTATGCGTCCGGGGCGGAACGCTCTATACCACGATGTCGCCCTGCCTCCAGTGCACGAAGATGATCGTCAACGGTGGGATCACCGCCGTCGTCTACAACGGCGACTATCCCCTCGGCAAAACCTCGCTCGAGATCCTCCGCGAAGCCGGAGTGAAGCTGAGCAAGGTCGAGCTGCCCGGGGAGTAAGTCGCGC
>Ga0114931_10006668_pt1 | contig 14175 bp, 14 predicted proteins | sample 2SBtaG_FD_89579 | JGI IMG/M metagenome (GOLD analysis project Ga0114931, IMG submission 89579) | Deep subsurface microbial communities from Kolumbo volcano to uncover new lineages of life (NeLLi) - 2SBTROV14_V59a metaG | ecosystem: Environmental > Aquatic > Marine > Volcanic | place: Kolumbo...
CCTCCACCTGACCAACCAATCTTCTCTCCTTCCCTGGCCATGTCTGAAGTCAACTACCTCAGACGCGTTGAGCGCGAAACTCCACTGTGGGATTCCCATCAGAAGCGCTACGAGCGGGATCGCGCCGGACGCTCACGGATCGCGTATGCGGATCGTTACACTGCGGCGACCCTACGCACCGCCATTGCTCGTGCGGTGCAGCGGGCGAATCGGGACCGCAGAGCAGCAGATACCAACGGAGAGCAAACCTCGAGATCCCTCCTCGAGCGATGGACGCCATATCAGCTCCGCCACTCTGCACTCACCCGCATCCGCTCTGACCGCGGCCTGGAAGCCGCCAAGGCTGTAGGCGGGCACGCCACAGCTTTGATGACTGAGGGATACAGTCACACTGCTGAGCGTGAACTCGCACGTCAGACAGCTAGGGAACTGGGGTAGGTATCATGAGCACAACCGATTCAAACGGAGGAAACGGCGCCAGGGACACATCTGGTCGATTCCAGAAGGGCAATGCCGGCGGACCCGGTAACCCCCACGTTCGGCGCTTGGCTGCCCATCAGGCAGCAGTGAGGGATGCCCTCAGGCCCGATGATCTGAGAGCGGTTCTGAAGAAGCTCCACAGCCTCGCATTGGAAGGCGACGTGGCAGCCGCCAGGGTCCTTCTCGAACGTGTTGTCGGGAAGTCACGCCCGGAACCCGAAGCGCCATCATCCTGGACTTTTGATCCCGAGGACATCCACACAGAGGCAGGGCGAGAGCGTGCCATCAAGTCACTGCTCGGTGCCGTGGCCTCGGGAGCGGTATCTGCTTCAGAAGCCAAAGCCCTGGTCGGGTTCATTGAAGTAGCCGGGTCGGTATTGACCGACGAGCTCCTGGCAAATCTCGGCTTCCGGCTGTAGCGAGACGTCGACTACTTGAACTTCGGGATATCGACCGGGAGACCTATTCGCATGAAAAAGCGAGCGAAGGCCTGTGCAAGGTGCTCACGGTATGGTGGCAGCAACCGCACGCGGGAGCCTGCTGCCCGAGCGCGTTCCCGCAGAAAGGCAAGTGGCATGGTGTAGACGCTTCGAAATGCCACAATTCGATGGTCACGGGTAAAGTCCGGCAGGAGGCACTCGTTGAGAACGTGGTATGCGGGAAAACGGCCTTTCCGCGCCAACTCCCAGTTCTCGGCCTTGGACAGCTGTCCTTCGTTGTAGTCAACCTGAGTCCAGACGGGACAGAGAAGCACTTCCTCGGCCTTGTCGTTCTCCAGGTCGCAAGACTGCGTCATTACGATTACGTCTAGGTGCTTGTAGTCGAATTCGGGCGGCGGCTCGCCGAGCTTGTCGAAGTCGTGTGCGAGCTCCGGAGCAGGAGAGAAGACAGGACACCCCTCAAGAATGTCGCCTTGCTCCAGAGACGTGCCATCAACCAGCTGATACCAAGGGTAAGACTGCTCTACTTTTTCCATGCCGCAATCAGTTCCATGGGGCGCGATCTTGCTGCGCCTTCGCCCGTCCCGTGTTTCGAAGACGAACCTTGATACGACCCGAGCGAACCGGCGTAGGCGCTGCGGCCACGAAATCCCAATCAATGCTCTCCTCCTCAGCAGGCACCGGATCTGGCGCAGGCGACATGAGGTCAGGGTAGGCTTGGACGAAGGATAGGTATAGCCTCTCGAGTTGGGGAAGTGGTCGAGTATCAATATCATCGCGATCAAATGCCAGATCGTCAGCCCAATCAGAGGACTTCATGGACGACTGCTGTTCAGGGTCAGGAGCGCAAAGAAAACCCGCGATGGAGACGGAAACATCGGCCGCCTCCGATATGCCTATCTCGCTTGACGAGATCCACTCACATATCCTCGAGGAACCTGATTCCGTCATACCAGTCAAACTAACATGCAGGCCTCTGGTCTTGAGTGCGGCGAGAGCAGCTCTCCATGCCCGATTCTCGCGTGGAGTTGTAGGTTGAGTGGCGCGCACCTGGTCGTCATGCAGGACTTGGGTCATTTACTCACCTCGAAAATCCGAGCGACCTTAGCGCAATAGTCAGCCCACCTATCGGGAACAATCCAATCAGCCTAAGAGTCTCAGGCAGGGCCTCTTCTCGATTCACCACGTCGGCGTGGTAGTTCGCCTGAATCAGGATTCCGCGCTCAGCCGTCGAGGAACCACTACGTTGCACGGAACCAGGATCGAAAGAGAGCCGCAGGAAACCCGGTGCGGCTTCGAATGCTAGACGCAGCCCGCAATCCTGGGCTCGCAATCCCGCATCGTTCCACGGGCCTTCTCGCAAGAACTCGGCGACGATGGCCTCGCCAGGTGCTTCGGTGACAAGCAGGCCTGTGAAGTTGATGCCAACGGCTCGATAGGACACATGTGGTAGCGTCTCTACGTATTTGACAGCGTAGGAAGGCAGAGATGATCCTGCGAGGCTGTCGGAAGGCCGTCCATCCACAATTTGGATGCGTGCCGGCTCAGCAATGAATGTGATGCCGTTTGCAAAAGGAACACGTGCGATGGCAGACGTGCAGATCGGGTCACCATCGAGTGCAAGATCAGGCTCAACGACTCCATTAGCCCTCAGGAATGAGGGATGCAAGATACTGGGATTGTGATCACGGGCAACGATGATCACACTGGCGTTCACGAGCTTTAGCGCCATGAATCTCCCGATAGCGTGACAGAATGGCGACGACAGAATACGACTCCCGACATGTGATCTCCCTGCATATCGGAAATGAACGTGCGAAACAACAATACCCTCCGGATCTTTCCTCGCCTATCGTAAGAACAAGAGGCAGTCTCCCCATGTCAAGGTCGCTTGGCTCTCTGGCTGTCAACCACGATCGTAAGCTCATTCACGGGCCGGAGACCGACACGCTCAGGTTTCGCCAGCACGGGCGCACCGTCGGATCCGTGCCTGTTCCGGTGTTTCCACTGGCGGAATCAACAGGCGGAGCATGTCAAACGCCTCCATGTCACATCACAGACAACACCTCCATCAACTCGTTGAAAGGCTGGAGAAGTCCCTGACACAACTCGCTCGCCTCATGACCGACTGCTCCTCACTGGCAGTCGCTATCCACCAGCTCGACTTCCACATCTCTCTACCAGAGTCCGAGGACGTAGACATCTCGATGCATGAGAGAGTAGCCGTCTGGCGGAAGACCATCAACAACCTGAAGGTCAATCTGGAGAAAGCGGCATCCCTGTGGAACCAAGAAATCAGTGGACCAGATACGGCTCTGAGATTCGATTTCGGGCGCTCAAGCCGCAGGCGGGTGAATTGTGGTCCGTTGGAGGATATCACCTACCATGGGCTTGTCATCAAACTGGCAGCTGTCGCGATCGATCCGGACGCGGTCAGAACCTCCGGCACGGAGGTGGACCCGTGCGCAGTTCCCGATGATATTGCGGAGACCCTCAGGCTGGAGATCGGGTGGATCTGCGACGATACCGAAGCCGACAACCGCAAGATCATCCGCAAAGACACCCTAGAAGCCTGGACCGACATTGAGCTGCGGAAGCAGATTCGTTTCGGCCTGGAAGCAGAGTATCCCCGGGTGCTGGATCGCCCCCCGCTGGCCGAGGCTCCTGTCAGAGCCCCGGTCAAGAAAGGCGAGTCCACGCACTCTCGACCTGCGGACGTGCCAGATGGGTATCGCCTCCTCAAGGAACTGTATGAAGAACATGGGGTTAGACGGTCTACGGCCTACGACCACGCGAGCAAAAACAGCTTCAAATCCCTGATGGATGGCGAGAACCGTAGGTGGGCGCTCGAGGATGAGTTCATCGCCTGGGCCAAGAAGCGGGCGAGAAAATAGACCTCGGATCCGACGGATCCAAGCGGTCCGAACTTGCGCGCAGGGCCACTCTGGCGCGCATGACTACACAAGAAGCTACCAATGTGCTACTCGCTTCCGTCCCTGTGACAGAACGCGATCGGCTTTTCAAGCTCATGGATGACGGCCCAGCCATCGTCGATGAGCTGACCAACCATCGGCCACACAAATCCGCCCTGAACCGCTGGGAAAAGAAGGGTATCGCGGGCGTGCGCCTGAAGTGCGTCGTCGTGGGGAGGTGCCGATATACCACGCGCCGGATGCTCATCGAGTATTGGGCCGCAGTGGCCGTGGCTCGCGATGCGGGGATTGCCCATCCACAGCATCGCACAGATTCGACGCCCGCTGTCTCGCCGCGTCCAGCTCGCGTTGCATCGCGGGACGAGGCAGATGAGGAGGAAGTGTTGGGGCGTCACGGACTTCTGCTCGAGGACCAATCATGACTCCCACAAATGAAGCGACCCGCCGGGTGGAAGCCGGACGGGTCGAGATGAACGCAGCCTTCGTGGTGACGCTCGGTAACGCTTGTTGCCAGTATAGCCGCTTTGGAGCAAAACAACAGAGTGGTACTGACTACTCGAACAGCGGAGCGGGAGGGCAGTCGCGTGGATCGTAATCAAATGGAAGCCCTGGCCCAAACCCTCTCACCTCACATCGATCTCGTGCCTTTCTTCCTCGACAAGCAGACGGGTAAGAAGACGACACGGACCAAGTGGAAAAACCGTAGCTTGTTCGGCAAGACTCCAAAGGAGCGGTTCCTCAGAGCCATGCATGAGATGGACACCAATGCCCGCTTGGGCGCCCTCTTCGGCTGGGGGGCTGTGATTCCTGAGGGCATCACCGTCCTCGACTTCGACCGGCATGTAGGGATGCCAGACGGTTTCAAGACCTGGGACAAGATGCGCACCATGTCCGGCGGAGCACTCCCAACGATCTCGGAGTTGCAGGAGCATTTCCCATCCGTGACGACACCCTCAGACGGTCTTCACATCTACGCATCCCACGATGGGCATCTTCCGCTCCTTCCCGGCACTGGCATTGATGTTCTTAATGGCGGAGCCCATCTGATCATGTTGCCCTGCAACGTAGGTTATAGGGGCGTCAACGAGACAACGATCGACGACTTGTTCGACCCCAAGCCACTGCCAGAAGAGGTAGCAGAGACCATCATCGGTTGGGCGAATCAACAAAGCACGCGGGCAACAGTCGCTTCCCAAAAACGCAATCAGGAGCGCATTGACCCGGGGCGAGCTCGAGAGATCCTCACCTACGTGCAGGGCTACGATGACCGTGACACTTGGCTGAAGATCGGCATGGGGCTGCACGATGAATTTGGCAACGACCTCGGGTTCGAAGTATGGGATGAGTGGTCGCGGCAGTCTGACAAGCACGACTCCATGGACAGCGTGCGTGTCTGGAATTCCTTCGGCAAGGAAGGAATCACCTTTGCGAGTGTGATGAAGCTGGCCATCGAGGGGGGCTACAGGCCGAGGTTCGATCGCTACTGTCCATCAACTGAGGGCGCGGACGCACGGCTTACTCAGCAAGAACCCTCAGCCGAGACTCGTCCGATCGTCATCCTCCGCCCTGGGGAGACTCGAGAAGTGCTCAAGGAAACAGAAGCTGCGATGATCCAGAACGAAGCCCTGGAGCAGATCTTCCAACGCGAAGACCAAGTTGTCAGGATCATCAACTGTGACAATGGACTCATGCCACGCCCGGGAGTCCAGCTCCCTCAGCACTGCGCAATGCTGACACAGGTCCAAAGTCACTACCTCGCCGCGCTCTTCGAGGAAGCCACCGTCTTCGTCAAGCTCCTGAAGAAGGGGGCGACGAGTGTGCCCTGCCCCAGCGCGCTGCCCATCACCTACCTTCAGTCGGCAGGTCAGTGGCTGATCCCCAGGATACGCGCCATCATTCATGCGCCGACACTCCGCCCTGACGCGACTGTCATCCAGACCCCCGGCCTGGACACCTCAACTGGAATCTACTACGACCCAGCTGGCATCGACTTCCCTGAGGTGCCCGACAGCCCGACACTCGAGGACGCCCGTGAAGCGATACACACCTTGCTCAAACCAGTCAGGCTCTTCTAGTTCCTAACGCCCGCGGACTAATCCGTGTGGCTCGCGGCCTTTCTCACTGCCCTCGTTCGGCCATCCCTCCCCTCGGCACCCATGTTTGTCTTCACAGCGCCGACGCCCGGCTCCGGCAAGAGCAAGCTGGCGGGCGTCATCGCGATTGCAGCATCAGGCCACTACCCCACCACAATGGCCTACACTACGGATGAGGAGGAACAGAGGAAGCGGATCCTGGCACTCTTGATGCGTGGGAACCCCATCATCAGCATGGACAACGTGGGACGCCCACTCAGTGGTGACGCGTTCTGCACAGTGCTCACAGAGTCCACCTTCACGGAACGCGTGTTGGGGGAGAGCCGAGTAGCCACAGCCCCTACAACGACCACCTGGCTTGCCACGGGGAATGGCGTTCAAGTTGAAGGCGATCTCCAGCGCCGGGTTCTGTTCTGCAGGATAGACCCTGGTGTCGAGAGACCAGAGGACGTCACCTTCCCATTCGATCCAGTCGTCCTTGCGCAGGAAATGCGGCCCGAACTCGTGACAGCAGGACTGACCCTGCTGCGTGCTCACCATGTTGCAGGACGCCCCACTGAGGGGATCAAGGACAAGCCTTTCGGCTCTTACGAGTCATTCTCTGAAGTCATCCGCGGCTCCCTTGTGTGGGCAGGGCAGGAAGATCCTCTCCAAGGCCGGCTAAGCGTGGACGAGGCGGACTCACATCGGGATCAGATGAGGGCCTTTCTGCAGCAATGGAATGACCTCGTCCAATCTGCTCCCCACACAGTTGCGGACATCTTGAGCAGAGCCACCCATCCAGACTCGTCTCGGTCCGCACCAGGCTTCGTCGAAGTTCTGAAAGAGATTCTGGGTGTCGATGACCTCACAGACTGCAACCGCAAGATCGGCAAGATGCTCAAGACAGAATCGGGCCGCATATATGGCTGTTTCAGGATCCGCCCGTCCTCTCTTCGCAACGGCGTGAAGTGCTGGCGTGTGGAGAGGGCCGGGGAGTGATCCCCCCCTGAGAGCCCGCTACACCAGGACCGCTGCCAACTTGGCAGCGGAGCGACGCGGGGAACCCACTTCGCGCCATACACCCACTTCGTCTCACCCTTGCCCTCTAAGGACTTGCAGACAGTCAGTGGGTGTAGGGGGAATTCCAACCCACATCCACACCTGACGATTTCTCTCTCAGAAACGACTCTGTGCCCTTGGGGCGCAGGACTTCCACTACAGTCACTACACCCCCTAGGCCGTGCACGAACCGCCGTGGGCCGATGGATACCTGCGTCACGAGTCCAACTACAAGCAGCATGGAGGACTCACCGGTTCAATGCACGCCACTAACCGTAGCACATACGAGCAGTTGCGCCTTGAACGGCCCCCGGATCACCTACCCTGGCCCCGAATCACTCCGACTTGATGCCTGGGTAGCTTGATCCCTCCGCGGCAGTCCCTAATCTCCAGATGAATGACAGGAGTTCGTCGAGACTTGGCCCTGGACCTTGCTGCGGGGCTCAGCGGCTGGCTGCAGTTGCAGACAGTCCAGAGACTGGGTGACTCCTCAGGTGAAGACTCCGCGAGACTGATCGCCACACAGATCGTCAACGCACAGGGTCGATACGCACCCGCCGTTTCAGCGCTGCCGAACAACTGGGGATCGACCAAGAAGCGTGTGGATATGGCTCTCAGGGGCAGGTCCGATTCGGCGACGGGTTGGTATGGCGCAATCGAGATCAAGTGGCCCGGCACTAGTTTTGACCCCCACCTGCTAAGGCTCGACATAGTCCAGGATGCGGTCCGGCTCGGCTTCATAGAAACAGGAAACGACAACGCCAGGTTCTTGCTACTCGGCGGCTCCACTGATGCCATGTCGAAGCTGTTTGACAAACCTCACCCAAGGGCCGAGCAGCGCGAAAGCCGTAGAATCGCCTTTAACGATCTCCTCAGCCGAGACCTCAAGGACCCGACAGGGGAGTGTAGTTTCTCGGTATGGTCACGTGAGTTCCCAGGCGCGGGGGAACGCGTGCCCGACTCGGTATTCGCGAGCTTCAACGGCAAGATCAAGGCAGAGCTGCTTGCCGTAGAAAAAGCCACCACCCAAGGCAAAGCTCGCGGAACCGTCTACGTCTGGCAATGCAGCCGGACCAGAGGCAGGAAGACCTAGTCCTCGGACAGCTTCAACTCGTCCGCAGCACTCTTGAACGAATCCGCCACCGCATCTACAAGAGCAAACCACAGATCCCGTCCCTGAACGTCGGAGGTCAAACCAAGCTGAGCCTGCACCTCACGTAGAGCACCAGGCTCGACATGAGCATCGGAGATCCGAAGACGCCGCAATGCATCGAGCGGCAGACAGACCGTGCGCGGACTCATTGCGCCAGACTGCTTGAGCACGTGCTCCAGCAGTCGAATCGAACCGAGCTTATTCTTCGCTTCCTTGGCCAAGCCACAGTGCGGCTTGAGAGCTTTCTTCCGAAGGCCATCTCCGAGCCAGATGAACACGTCCTTCGCCAGTCGGCCCAGCTCGGCATCGGCTCCCCGGAGCGGGCCCACACTCAATCGCATCTTCACTTTCTCACTCGGGGCACGCTCCTCGAACAGCTCATCGCCGAACCGATCGCGGAAGGCAACATGAAGGGAAGACCTGGCTTCCTCTAGCAGCGCCACGGTCCCAGGCGAACGTGGAGGCGCGCACATCATTCGAGTCAGATACATCTCCTCGCAAACGTCACCGTGCGGGTTCACACTGAATCCAGACCAGTAGTTCTGATCCGCAGGTCGAAGATCCTGCAGGTCCTTGACAAACGCCACCACCAACCCCTCCGAGTTGATTCCAACGTCGACGCCGACGTCACCAACCGGATGCCATGCACGTCCCCAGGTTCGCATGTGAAAGAAGACGCCGTAGCTCTTGTCCGTGAAGTGTCGCTCAAGGACCTCCGGCTTGAAGTAGAGATACGTGACCGGGTTGATCTGGTCGAGACGCACGCGTGAGCCCTCATCATCCACGATGAACTCAGGTGCGCCTGAGACATTCGCCGCCACCGAGACGGAATGCCAGGGGCTGTCCTGGATCGCTGGCCCAGCTGATGGCGCTAGAACGCGATTCCGAATCAGTGTGCCGCGACCCGTTTCTGCAGAACCGACATGGCCGGGGAAGTCAGTGAAGTTCGTCGTAAGCCTGGTCCACTTGGAGACGCGTTCTTCCTGACGATTCTCGATGCCAAGCTCGACCTTTGATCCGCACGTCGCAAACCTGTCTGAGACGACACAAATCAGCAGCTGCCTACCCATCGCAGCCAGATAGTCGAGCAGATATCGACGGTAGACCAAGACACAAGGAGACGGATCGCCGCAGTCGTGCTCGACCAGGCCCAGCTTGGCAACTGGTGTCTCATCGACCGGATGCCGCCACTCAGCATCGCCCACACGCACCAGTGCGTGGTATCGTATGAAGTCCTCCCGCAGCCGAATCTCTTGATTCCCCGTGGTCGGGTGCTTGTAGGTGTGGATCCACGGGTAGAGGTTGATACCTCCGCGAGCGACTTTCTTCACTCCAAAGTCGAATTCGCCCTCGTTCCACCAGGGGTCGAACGAGATGTCATGTGTCCACAGGTGCCGTGCGGCTGCTGACGCAGACGACGGTGCCACAAGAGCGGAGCGAATAAGCCAATTCTCCCGGGTCCAACCCACTCCACCCATGACCCCCTCTGATCGATCGAAAGCGGAGTAGGTAGGCACCCACGTTTCGCTGGCAGGATCGAACAGCTCAGACGGACTCTTATCCTCGAAGCGCAGCCAGCTACGCATGTAATCCCCCAACGTCCAGCGGGACGCCGGATATCCCGTGAAGACGACCGGCTTGGTTGCTACTTCCAAGGGCACAGATGTTCCCTGGGTGCATATCCTCCATCGCCACGGACCGCATCACCTGCTCCTCATTGGATCTTGCTCGAACAGACAAGATGCCCCGTCCCTCACGAGCAATCGACCCCATGAGGGATCAACAGCCGTGGCAAGTTGTCGTCCAGGTTCTCAAGCTCGGCATCTGCCAGCTCTACCAGACGAAAGCCGTGCTTGGCGTAGAGAGCCTGCTTCTCGGCCTTGCGAGCTGCGTAGGCAGGGTCCTTCTCCATGCCCCAGTATTCGATGTAGACCTTGCTCTGGGGGAGGTAGAAGTCGCAGTAGGCGTTCTCCTCGATGGGGATCTTGCGTTCGTAGGCGTGCACGATGCCCTGCATGTAGAGCCAGTTGTCGATGGAGAGTTCGGCCCGTGAGCGGACGTAGTGACCATCTGCAGCACGATACTTGGCAGGGAAGCGCTTGCGACCATCCTCGACTGCTGGAGCTGCGGGCTCCTGGCCGGAATGAGCGTCATCCTCCTGAGTTGCTGAGGCTCCCCCCATTTCCTGGGCCACGGCGATAAAGACCGGGTTCGCGAGCAGTTCCTGGGGCCAGACGACAAACGGAACACCCGTGCGGCTCATCGTCCGCAGCGTCCCCCCATGCTTTTCGCCCTGGGGTGTCGGCTTCCATCCCTTGGTGAACTTCTCGATCCACCCAAGTTCCGCCAGAATGAGGTTCACACGACGATTGGAGATCCCGATTCCCTTGCCCAGCTTGGTCGAAGACAGCATCTCGGAGCTCCGTGGGGCCACAGCGGCAGGCTCATCCACTGAGTCAGCGTCGGAGGTGCTTGCCCCGCCTGCAGGTGTTGATCGTGCCTTCTTCCAGCAGGCATAGCAGAGAGTGTGACCAGATTTTGTCACGGGTGCATCGCAACCAGGTGAATGACAAATCTCCATCTGCGCCCTCAGTTGTCTTGGAACTCGGATGAGTCGAAATTCAGGGCTTGAGCGTTCTCACTGACGATGCGGCGCACTTGATCGGGGATTCCTTTGGGGACATGCACATGAATCTCCATGCGAACTTCGACCTTTGCCCCAGGGATTGTGGACAAGTGCTGCAGGACTTCTTCTGCGACCTGCCCTGCTGTGGACCCCACCCGCGACGCGTCCAGCAGTTTGGATCCGAAGTAGGCTGTTGGCACAACGGGCGGAGGCTTCACCGGTCCAGGTCCAGGTCCAGGTCCAGGTCCTGGCCCATGCCCTGGCCCCGCACCTGGCCCTGGCCCGTCACCCGTATCGTTGCCGCCGCCCTCCTCGACCGCGCCCCCCTGCTCACGCTCAGCCTGATCTCGAGCGACCTTCGGCTTCACCAGGAGCGTGCCGGGTGAGATGACGGCCTGTGCTCCGATGCGCCCCATGCGGAGACCTGTATACCTGCCAGCATCCTCGTCGTAGCCATCGGCCAAGGAGAACGTTTCGTCGTCCGCATACAGACTGCTACGGTCAGCCACAGCTGCCTCCAGCGTGGCCGGGCCTAGAACCCGCGGAAGGTAGACGAACCGCGGAAACCACTCCTGCAGCTCCCCAAGAGACACATGATCACGGTCCTTCCAGAGATGCTGGTCCAGGGCCATCCGCAGGCGGACCGCCGCAAACTGCTGTATCAGCATCTCCTCGGAGATGAGCTTCCTTGCTACGCGACTTGGCAAGTTGTCGTCACCAGTGCACTTGACGATATCCCAACTCACTGGATCCTTGGCCGACGGCTGTTGGGGCACGAGTGCCCAGATCCAGGTCGACGCCATTCGAAGCTCAACCGCCTGGTTGAACTCGGCGATCTTGCTCTCCGCCTGCTTCTTCTGGAACTCGTCGAGGTTGAGCGCTTCACGATCCTTGAGGATGGACTCCCAGGATCGGAACCAGGCCGCTGCGTCCACCAGGCTGGCCAGCTCCTTCTTGTCCGGAGCCAGGAAGACAATGGCATTCTGGTTGAGTCTCGGACCGCTGCCCCGCTGTTGCATGAACTCTGTCGCTGCCGCGATGCCTGCTGAGTCCTTGCGGCCCCGAGCATGGACCTGGTCAGGCCGAAGCAAGACGAGCCGGGAAGAGGGCTCATCGGGGACCTCCGCCGTGCTCGGCGGACAAATGTGGACTCCGGAGAATGGTCCCCGGCTCTTGTCCTTTTGCAGGCGCTTGATGATGTCCGTGTAGAGAGTCTCCGGATCTCGCAGATTGTCTGCAGCCCGATCATCTGCCGTGCGATTCAGGTTGGGCCGTGTCGAGAGCCAATAGCGGTTGCCGTCCTGATGCACATAGCGCCCTTGATCGCTCACACGCCGCAGAGCGTCGCCGAAGGTCGCAATGGCCTCTCCCGGCTGGACGCAGGCCAGGCGGATACGCTCGATCCCCACACCCGGGTTCTTGCCGCCAGCCCCCGGCGCCGTCCCAATGTAGAGCGCTCTCGCCACTCGTCGCCCAGCAGACAGCCGCCCGAACCGGTCATTCTTCTGGTCAACACGAAGAGGCATCGAGTTCTCGCCATACACATCCTGGCTGATGATGGGCTCCCACACATCATCCAGGTAGCGGGTCAGCTCCGACCTTACCGAGTGGTCATCCATGGGCACCGAGGAAGGCAGGAGCAGCAGGCTTTGGTCCTGACTCTCCCACAATCGATGGATCACATTGGCGAGCAGGCGCAAAACACCGCGCGTGCGTTGAAACTTGTCCAAGGTGCTCCAGTCATCGTAGAGCCGCCGAAAGAGCTCAGGATGGATCGGATAGCTGACCCCCATGGCCTCTCGATACTCCGGTTCCACACTTTCCGAAGGGAAGTCCGCAGCGCTGTCCTTGTAGAGCTTGGCAAATGCATGAAGAACGGCGTCTCTTGAGGCAAAGCGGTCCTTGCCACTCATAGGTTCGAAGAGCCGACGACGGACAATCTCGAAACCTTCGTCCCCAGTCGCAGGCCTCCAAGGCTTGGCCACCCGATCGAACACATTCTTGAGGTGATCGAGCGCGTGTTCACCCGCATCCCCGCCGATCTCGATCTTGGACGCAGGAATGGATGCCACGAGCAGAGTTTCCGGTGCCTGCTTGGCAGCCTCTGTCAAGGCTTGGGCAAAGGTGCTCTGCGCATCGAAGGACCCTCCCGGCAGCTCTGGCCGTAACTGACGCGCGTAGGCCACCCACTCATCGATCAGGATCAGGCAGGGGCTGTGCTTAGAAAACAGCTTGGCCAGCACATCGGATCCAGGGCTCGTGCTGTTTTGATCACTCTCAGCGACCATCTCATAGGCGTCACGGCCACCGAGTTGCCAGGCCATCTCTCCCCACAGTGTCCTCACCCTGGTTCCGTCAGACTTCTCACTCACTTCTCCCACTGAGAGAGCCGTGCCCACGAGAACCGCTCGATGGGCGGTCGGCGCCTGTTCGACTTCCGCATCCTTGAGGATCGGTTCCAGCCCCTCCAGGGAACTTGTCTCCACGCCACTGAAGAGATGATAGAGGGCCAGCATGGCATGCGTCTTGCCGCCCCCGAAGTTGGTCTGGAGTTCCAAGACAGGATCACCTGGTCCTCCGGACAGGCGTTGTAGGGCCCCGACCAGCAGGTCGCGCATCCCAGCGGTGATGAAAGTGCGTCGATAGAATTCCGCAGGATCACGATATTCGACGGACCCCTCACCCTTCCGCACTTGTGCCAGGTCGGCTGCGAACTCTGCCTGCATGTATCGCCCACTCTGCACATCAGGATGAGGGGTGACCAACTCACGCCAAGGCTTGAGCCCTGCCTGCGGCATTCCCTCCAGGGTCTGCTGATAGCGCACCTTGCTGCGCGCCTGCTCCTGGAACACGACGCGGTTGAGATCCTCAACCATTTTGCGCATGGCCTCAGCCTGCTCGGATGCTGAGACCGCATCGAGGAGGATACCCATGCTGTCCAGGGCACGGAGCACGTCCTGTGAGGCGAATATCTCGTCATGCGCCTCCTTGTTGCGCACATTCTTGAGCAGACTCACGTGTGCGCGCTCGACAGGCCCTAGGGTCCTACGGAAGACCTGGTGCCATCTATCGATCATCACGTTGAGAATCGCTTGCGTATCCCAGTGGACCCCTCCATCGGTGGCTCCCCGTAATCCTCGCACCTCGGCGAGCAATTGATCCTGCCACGCGTCGCCCAACACGGCCCGGCACTCACGCTCGACATATGGTTGAAGGCCAGCCCTCAAGACATCCTGCGCCTTCCGGATACGATCACGATTGTTCAGTGCCACGTCAGTTCATCCCTGGAAGATCTTGCTGTAGCTGTTTGGTGACGGGGCTTACGTTGCTTGCCCCCTGCATGGATTCGATCGTCGACCAGCTGGCGACCAGTGAGTTGTAGGCTCGAGCCTCGGCAGCCCATTTCTTA
>Ga0114931_10006669_pt1 | contig 14175 bp, 13 predicted proteins | sample 2SBtaG_FD_89579 | JGI IMG/M metagenome (GOLD analysis project Ga0114931, IMG submission 89579) | Deep subsurface microbial communities from Kolumbo volcano to uncover new lineages of life (NeLLi) - 2SBTROV14_V59a metaG | ecosystem: Environmental > Aquatic > Marine > Volcanic | place: Kolumbo...
GCACTACTGGCTGCTCATTATTACGTTTACCGGCCTGATCGGGTGCGCCGCAACCGTCAACAAGTCATCTGTCCAAGCCAGCGCGGGTGCCCCGGAGCCGACGAAGGTCGCATCGATCCACATTCCATACAACCCGGCGCTGCCCAAATATGTCATCACCGTCGAGCCCCTGAAAGTCGGTACCAGCGGCAGCGGCGCGCCAACCGTCGCCCAGGACCGCTCCCGGAATTACAATGGCTGGGGTTGGGGCCCTTGGGGCTGGCTCGGTCCGCGAGCCGACAACCCGGCACCCGGGGCCTATACGGCGGCGCCGCCCAAAATGACCTCGGTCGTCGGCAACGGCATGCAGGCCCAACTGATCACCGCGCTGAGCAACGCGGGCAACATTGCCGTGATCGATTATCAGTACTATCTCGCAAACAAGAACAACCCATCCAAACTGCTTGGCCCAGGCGAAGTCGGACCATTCGTCATCAAAGGGACGATCACCGAATTCAATGAAGTGGCCGAAGCCAATGACAGCCGCCAAGGTGGATCACTCGGCTGGGCCGGAACCGTACTCGGCATCGCCGGCGGACTGGCCGGCTCCAGCACGGCGGCACTCACCGGAGCCGGAATTTCAGCCGCCAACCCGACCTGGGAGAATAAAAAGATGCGCCGCACGGGATCGGTTGCGATGGATCTGCAGATCATTTCGCCCGATAACGGGCGGATCGTCGGCAGCTTTGTTGCATCCGGCAAATTCACATCTGAATCGGCCACATCGGGAGCTTCACTCTTCGGCGTCGGCGGCGGCGGATCGGCATTTGCCGCCAGCTCGCTCGGCCAGGCATCACGGGCGGCGCTCAACGACGCCGTGCACCAGGTCAATACCAAACTTTCCACATCCGGATTGACGACTGCGCAGTGACACCGCTGCTTTTTCCAAAAAAGAAAATTCGATGCTCTGGGCTATTTCATGACAACACGATCAAAGGAGATATCCAATGGATGAAAACAGCAAGAAAACAGCCCTTCGCATGATCCCCTATGGGTTGTATGTACTCACCACTGAAACCGGCGCCGGCGAAATTGCCGCCGCCACGGTCAACTGGGTGACGCAAACCGCCTTTGCGCCGCCGCTGCTCGTGGCCGGCGTCAAAGCCGATTCAGGCGCTCACAGCTTGATCAAAGAGAGCGGCCATTTTGTCCTGAACATTCTTGGAAAAGATCAAGGTTCGGCGGCGTTCGCCTTCTTCAAAGCAGTCGAGCGCGAGGGCAACAAGATCAACGGCTATCCTTTCCGCACCGGCACCACCGGTTCGCCAATTTTAGAAGGTGTCCCCGCCTATGTGGAGTGCAGGTTGGTCGACAGCATCGAAAAAGGCGACCATTCCGTTTTTCTTGGCGAAGTCGTCGATGCGGGGGTCGCGAACCCTCCGGAAGGCAGGCCTGACGATCTCACCCTGACCCTGAAAGATCTCGGTACCACTGTTTTTTACGGCGGTTGATCACTGCCACAACAAAAACGGACGGAGGTTTCGTCCGATTTCCATCATTAAAAGAATCGCGGCATCGCTGACCTTGAGCATCGTACTGTCCGGCTGCGCCCATCAGGAAAACAGCATGACCCATCTGAACGCCAACGAGATTAATGCCAAAATCCAGTCAGGCGAAGCGCCAACTGTCATCGATGTCCGTACACGCTGGGAGTATGACAAAGGACACGTACCCGGAGCCGTACATATCCCTTTTTGGTCGATCTTCTGGCGCACCGACGAACTGGCGGTCGACCGAGACAAACCGATCGTTGTTTATTGTGAACACGGGCCGCGCGCAGGAATTGCGCGGTTCGCCCTGCAGCGCGCCGGGTTCACCAATGTTGTTTACCTCCGAGGACATATGGCGCATTGGCGCAAACAAGGCTTGCCGGTTGAAATTCAACCCGGAGAATAACTCGCCCGCCGTATCGCCTATTTCATAGCCGATCAAACCGATAAGACGCCGACCACCGGCAACACCGAATCGTCCACACTGTCATTCACCCGCCTCGGCGCGGGAAATCGGCGGGTCATGCAACGATATCAATCCTAGCCCGAATCTTTCACAAATCATGCTTGATCTCGCTTGTCTCTTGATTACACAAGAAATATTTCCTCAGTCGGCCGTAGTCGCTGATACGCCACTCTTTCGGGAATTGCCTTGTGAAACCGATATCCGGCGCGATATCGGCGCAAACTTATGAAATCTTCGGGCTAGACCGTTCTCTCGTTCATGCCACGCTCGCTCATGCTCACGCCCTTGCACGTGGCATTCTCCTGCCTGGCGATGCTGGCGCTGGCCCTGATGGCTCTGGCGATTGTGTCGCTCGATCGCCAGCCATTGATCCAGGTCGACCCGCAACCACCCGGGAGCGGAACAGCCAGCCTCAAACAAATTTTGGACAGCAGCGACCTGATCAACAACCCAACGAAGCCGGAACGAACGCTGATCGCAACAGCAAAAGAACTGAACGGCGTCGCAAACTATTTATTAAAGCGAACACTCGGTGGCAGCGCCGCACACATCGCGCTGCAATACGGTACTGCCCGGCTGACGGTTTCCGTACCGTTGCCGCCCAACCCGATCGGCTCTTTCCTGAATGTTCGTTTGTGGCTGCACGAGGAGAACGGCCTCCCGGTCATCGGTCGTTTGACGATCGGCCGGCTCACGATCGCGCCGGAATATGCCGCCTGGCTGATCGACAGGATTATCAAGCATTCCCCCCTTGCACGATCTTATGGACTTGCCGACAAGCGGATCCAATCGTTGAGGATCACCCCGGGCAGCCTTTTCCTTACCTACACAGGGAACCCCCATCCGATTCCGGGGCACCGGACGATTGCCGACGCAGCCAACATCGAACTGCTGGGCATCTACCAAAAGAAGCTGGTCGAGATCACCCGACAACCCGATTTGAAACAACAGATATCACTGAGCGCTCTGCTTCAGCCGCTTGCCCGATTCGCACGATCCCGGTCGAATCCGGGTCATCCCATCGATGAAAATCGAGTACTCCTGCTGGTCCTGAATGATTATATCAACGGCAATGCGTTGGGCCGTTTGTTGCCGTCATCAAGCGACACCACCGCCCCGGCTCGACATACCGTTTCATTGAGCGGTCGGGTCGATTTGGCGCAGCATTTTATCGCTTCTGCGACCATGGCGGCCGCCGGCCATGATACGCTGGCCGGTCTCATCGGTTTGTACAAGGAAACGAGCGACGCCAAAAACGGCAGCGGCTTCAGCTTTACCGACTTGACAGCCGATCAGGCCGGAATACGTTTCGGCAAGATGGCGGTGAATTCCCCGGCAGACGCAAAAAAACTGCAAGACATTGTCACTCAAAATCCGCATGAATCGGTTTACATGCCGGATATCCGATCGCTGCCCGAAAACCTGACCAGCACCGAATTCGCACAGCGTTTCGGCGGAATCGACGCACCTGCGTACCAAAAGATCATAAAGGAGATTGAACGCCGTATTGCCGCTTGCCCGTTGTACAACCAACGAATGAACGAACAAGCCATCGACCGCTGAGGGCGGCTGGAGAGCGGTACGACGTAAGGGTCGGCGCAAGGGGTCGTGTCTTGTCTTGTCTTTTGTATCTCTGGATTGACATGAAGGAAAAAGACAAGACACAACCCCTTCACTGAGTCAGAAGTTTGGCGGTCGACACATGTGGCTGACTCGGGAATTGGTCGCGTTTGGGGTGCGGCTTCTTGTGGCGTCAACAATCAGGACAATCCTCTCTACAAAAACATGAAGGATATGATCAAGCATTGGGTTTGTACGCTGGATGCCGCTGGGGCATCCACATGAATCTCATCTCCGCTTGAGTTGAAACCGATGACAATAGCCAGAAAAAAGATGATCGATTTCGTCCGGATCAATATGAAAGTCATTCAGGCTATGTCGGTGCACGCCGTGCTTGTGTTGTCGATTCTGCGACAAGTATGCTCCCATGCACTCTTCCATGGCTCCGGTACAGTCATAGCCAAAGTGTCGATAAATGTTGCGTACCGTTCCCAAAGGGTCATCGATCAGCGCTTGGTAGCGAACATCGTATATTCGGTTGCCATTCTGCCTCGGCGCGCATCCATCGAACGCTGTAGTTGTTGTTCGAGCATCTTGACAATAATCTCTTTGAGCATTTTCTGCTTGATTGTTTTGACGCTTAAACTACTGATCGTCACAGCCAGGCTGAGGAGGGAAGAGATTGCCTCAGCCGGATCGCGGTGGGTCTGGACGACGCAGGCATCCGGAAAAACCTCCAGCAGCGCCTTCAAACCGAACAAATGAGAAGGCGACTTCAACACCCAATGATCTTTGGAAACTTTCCATTGCAACAACAGCAGTTGCTCACGGTACTCTTTGTAAGACGCGATCAGCACCTCATCGCCGACTTCATCGAGCCATTTGCGGTATTTCGGCAATTCCCCCTGAAGACTCGGCGTGACGAAGGTATTGATTAGCAAGAGTAAATCTTCTGCAGGCCCACGGGGATTTATCTCATGAATCAACTTGAGGCTCGGCAACGCACGATAAAGCGTCGCGATACTTCGCTCAGCGACTTTGATCCGGGGGTCGCAATCGTAGGTCTGAGGACATGGGGGAGGTGATGGCGAAAAGGCTTCCCAATAAAGCAAAGGGCGGCCGCCAGGGTCTTGGGCCAGCATATTGTATAACAGCGTCGTTCCGCTTCGTGGCAACCCTGTAACGAATAAAGGGCGACGAATTTCGCCATTCAAAATCTCTGGATGCTTTTCGAGATCGTTGTGTATACGCAGCCTGTTGGATACCATGTGAATCAACATCTGACGGGCAATGAAACGTCCCACGAAGGTCAGGTTCGAGTCATTCTCGTGCCCCTCTATTATTGCTCTTAGCGGAACCTGGAACCGCTCGTTCCCCCAATTCTGGAGTTTAGTCCTACGGCGCGCTTCCCGAAGTATCGATTCTTCCGATAGATCGACCAAACGAATTCCAGACGCTTCTATCCCACCACCCACCAGATTCGCAAAGCGTATTGCCAAGCCGGCACCAAACGATAAAAAGTCATTTTTTTTCATTTTTTTTAACATCCAAATTGAGAATGCCTATTGCCTTCCTCGGCACAAGATGCGTGGTCCTGGAGCTATTGTCAAATTTAGTGTATGCGGTCTCGACCTGATGTATTATTACGCCCGATGCTCACGAATCCGTTCGATCCGATCCCATAAGATCGGCACGATGAATAAGGTCAATATTGTAGCGGTGGCGAGACCCGTCACGAACGTCGAAGCCATCGAGCCCTATACCAGCGAGTAGCTGGGAATACCGAGCGCCATCGGCAAAAGCCCCAGGGTCGTCGTCAACGTAGTGAGAACGATCGGCCGGAGCCGGATACGGACGCCCTCCTCAATTGCCTCGCGCCGGGTCATGCCAGCGCGATGCTGTTTGTTCATGAAATCGACCAACACAAGCGCATCATTGACGGCCACACCGGCAACACCGATCAGCGCAATGAAACTGTTGACGGTAAAAAGCGACTGGCTGAGCCACTTGCCGAACATGACGCCGATCACCGCAAAGGCGATTGCGGACAGTATGATCAACGGCTGCAGGTAAGATTGAAACTGCGTGGCAAGAATCATGAATATGAGCAAAACCGCAATAAGAAAAGCGTACGCCAACGATCGATAAGAGCGTTGCGTTTCTTCATAATCGCCCTCGAAGCGCACCGTGGTTCCCGGAAAATCGTGGCGAACGGTTTCATAATGGTTTTTGACCGCATTGACGACCGCTGTGATGGAAGTCGGTGCGTCGGGTTTTATATTGGCTGTAATGCTGATCACGCGCTCCCCTTGGTACCGATTGAGAGCCCCCGCTTCAAAATAGGTCTCCAGCTTAGTGATATCACCCAACCGGATTGGGCCACTTGCATGCTCGACCAGCGGTATCGAAAGAGCATCTTCCGGCGCTGACCAGTGGTCCGTGTCGATATACAATTTCAAGTCGACCTCTTCGTCTCTGAGCCGGTACTTGCCGATATACCGACCATCCAGCACACTCGCTGCCAAGCGAGCGACCCGAGTATTGTCCAAACCATATTCATGGGCGCGCTCTTGCAGGACTTTAAAGCGCACGACTCTTTGCTGTTGGCCAACATCGTCCTGCAACTCCACCAAATAAGGACCAATATCGGGGTTATCGCGCAAAAACCGAAAAAGATCGCCCGCCAGCCCGGTTATGGAGTGAGGATTGCTGGCCACAACACGAACATTGATATCCTTACCCCGTCGCGGACCGAACTGCTGCGGATGAACGCGCACTATGAACCCGTCTTTTTCGAAGCGCTCCTTGATGTCCAAACGCACACTGTCAAGATGGACCAGAGGATCATCAAATGTCTGCTCCTGCTTCGGAGGCAGAGTCACCATGACGGTCCCATAATTGTTTCCGAACGTCGGTTCATAATTGTCATCAATGTAAAAGCCGGCAAATCCGGCTGCTGACGCGGCGACTCCCGGCCCCTCGTTGGTAATATGACGGGAAATCGCTCTTACTCTCCGATCGATCGCTTCAATCGGCGTGCCGCCGGGACCGACCACGTCGATATAATACAAGGAGTAGTCATCGGGGAAAAACTGAATTCGGATCAGAGGGTTTATTCCACTGATCGAAACCCAGAAGACAACAACCGCTGCAACAAGGGCGATCGTGACAGCCAGGAGAGCGGTATACGGAAACCGTAATGTCAGGGCCAAAATCCGTTCGGTCCACCGCCTCAGCACTGTCATCAACCCAGTATCGCGTTCCATACTACGCTCGGCTCCCAAGCGTGGACCAAACTCCAAATAGTGGATGGGCAAAATGAGCAAACATTCGATCAGTGAGGCGATAATTGCGAATGTAACGGCTTTTGGAATCAATTCAAAAAAATCACCGGTCGTCCCGGTCATGATCAACAGCGGCAAAAAAGCCGCTACCGTTGTCATGGTCGCCGAGACCACCGGCATGGCCACTTCGGCTGTACCCTTGATGATCGCAGCATCGATGTCCTCTCCTTCCTGCACGTGACGGTATATGTTTTCAGTCACGACAATGGCATCGTCCACGATGATCCCGGTCACCAACACGAAGGAAAACAGCGTCAACTCATTCAGGCTGTTGCCGGTCATGTATACGATCAGCATCGTCACCAGCAATGCGAACGGAATGCCGATGGTCACCAGACAGGCATTGCGAAACCCCATCATGTACCACACGGTCAATGAAACCAGCACAACCCCAACCAGCAAATTGAATCCCAATGTCGACAAACCGTCCCTGATGGCAACGGTGGAGTCTTGCGTCAGAATGATTTCAAGCCCTTCGCGCTCGGCAACCGGCTGGAAATCATGAACGATACGTTCAACCGACGCTTTGATGTCCAACGAGTTGCCTTCCGGGCTTTTGATAACTTTTAAAGCAAGCGCATTTTTGCCGTTAACCGACGAAATGACCACCGGATCACGATACGCCGGACCGGCACGGCTCATCACATCTTCGATTCGCACAAAGCTGCCGTCAGCATCGGCGCGAATAATCGTAGAGATCACCTGCTCAACGCTCCGAAACTTTTGATCCACCCGAATCAAAAATTCCCCGGCTACGTCGCGAAAATCGCCCGCCGGGATCGACACATTGGCATTCTGCAGCGCCTGTGCCGCATCGTCGAAGCTTATTCCAAGCGTCTTGAGCTTAGCGGGATCAAGGAACACATGAAATTCCCGAACGTATTCCCCGTCGATCTTCACCTCTTTTACACCAGGAATGCGCAGGAACGCAATCTTCAACTCCCGCACCATCAACGTCAGCGCCCGATTTTCGTGATCGCCGCCCAAATTGACACGGACGACGGGAACAGTGTCTTCGACCTTTGCGTTCCAGATCTTAGGGGGATCGATTTCCGGGGGCAACTCATCGAGAATATTCAAGACCGTGAAACGAACCTCGTCGTACAGTCTTTCATAGTCCAAATCATCGGCAAACTTGATCCGTATGTGAGAGCGTTCGTGCAAAGATTGCGAGTTGATCGACTCAACACCCTCGATCGCTTCCAGAGCCTCCTCGATTTTGTGCGTCACCAACGTTTCCACGTCGGTCGGGGAAGCACCCGGAAAAAAAGTGACAATGACCACTTCTCCAAAACTGACGTTCGGATATTGCTCCGCCGGTACCTGAAACAAGGCGAACGCCCCACCCACGGACAGCATTACGAACAACAGGTTATAAAAAACGCGCTGTTTGAGGGAAAAACGTACAACCGACTCCATCGGTGGATTAATTTCCATGCAAGCGAAAACGATCGCCCGGCGCTACCTCCGGCGAGCGAACACGCACAAGCGGCATACCATCCTCGGTTTCGGCGCCGGCGCGTCCCAGATATACGACGCGAACCTCCTCGCCATCGGCTCGCTGGAGCCAAAATTCCTCGTAACGTTCCTGCACGGCGTTTTCCGGCACTAAAACCACGTCCGACCGGCTCGGCACGATTAGAGAAAGTTCGGCGCGAACCCCGCCTCTGAGTCGCTCCATGCCGCCGTCGATCTGTATTTCCACCTTGATCTTGCGGGATTCTGCATCAAACCCAGGCGATATCCGCCCAACCTGGGCCGGCACGGTGACACCGATATCGGGAAGATGCAAGTGAAGGTCTTTCGAAGCATCAAGCAATGCGCGATATTCCGCCATTGCAAGCGCAAAAGGAACGACCAATCGGGAGAAGTCGCCGATTTTGGCTACCGGATTGCCGGTACTCAACCACTCACCCGGCTCGACGAAACGCTCGATCACCAGCCAGCCAGGCGGAGCGGTGATGCAATAGAGCCGTTTCCGTTCTTTGAGAACGCGATCCTGCAGATTGAGCTTCTCGAGTTGATGGCCGGAGGCAGCCAGGCTGCGCTCCACCTCATCAAGTTGAAGCTGGGCGGAACTTCTTTTGTCGACAAGTTGACGGTAGCGCCCCACCTGCTTCTCAAAGAAACGCATTTCGACGCCGATTCGCGCCATTTCATACCGGTTGATGGCGATGTCCAGATCGACAAACGTGCTGTCCAGGCAAGCAAATTTTCCCTCGTCGGGTATTTTATCTCCGACATCGGCAAAAACTTTTTCGACTTTGCCGGAAGTCTCGGCGGAAAGGTCCATCACCGTTCGTGCGCGGGTAAATCCTGTCAACATCACGGTCCGTTCCGCGGGCAGCGCCGTTGCCAGTCTGTCCATGGCATGTAAAGGCGAAGTACACAGCAGGAGCAACAGCGCTGGGACCAAACAGAACCATGATTTGGATGCAGACAACCGCTCGTTCCCTGGTTCAGCGAGCGCCGGTCGGACCTGCGCCTGGTATGCGACGCCGCATCAGGAATCCATTGCCATTGAAGTCAACAGGAAATTGTACAAGGCGGAACGGGGATCGTCATTTGCAGCCGCTAGGCCCCTCATCAGGGTCAGGGCCACAAGGCTTCGGTGGGAACAGCATGCCTAACCATATTTCCGCACCACTCCAGGGATTCGCGGTTCCCAGAACCAGACCAATGGGGGGTGGACACCAGACTGCGAACACCATGGTTGAATTGATCTCCAAGGCCATCCATGGACAACTTGCGCCAAAACACGCCGTTTTCGGTCCTCCAGAGATCAAATCCCGCCTCGGGGGCGGCAAACTTTCCGATCGAGGGAACATTCCGTAAAAAGACGCTATAAATCCCAGGTTCCGACATAGAGCCACTTCCCGTGCTGTTCCATACGCCAGAGATGCCCCGTGAAGGGGTTGCCGAAGCCCGACCGCTAATCGGAAACTTGAATCCATCGGATGTCCAGCGGGCGTCACCAACGACAAGATCCCACGTGTCGTCCGCATGAACCCGGAGAAGATTGATCGTACCGCCCACATAGAGCGCATTCCGGAAAACACTCATGCTAAGGATAACGCCATCTGGCAGCGGAGCAGCGCCAGTCGTGACGAACAGGCGCCCATTGTAAACCGCCATCGCCCGAAAGCTTTCGGTCCCGAGTTCGCCCAGAAACGTACCGGGATACTGCGGAATCGGCTCAAAAGTATTGCCGTCAGTGGAGCGCAGAAAGCGCGGCTGGCGCGGGTCACCCGGAACCTTGTATATGACTCCGCCCACATGGAGCGCCTCTGTCCCGTCACTCTCTTCGAAGATGATCATGTCTCGGAATCCGCTGTCTCGCGGTAACAGCTGGTCCGGCTGATCCGGAACCGGAGCGTCGGTGGGCGATTTGAACACCCGCTCCCATGTTCCGGTACCGGGCATAAAGCGCCACAACTCCGCCGCGAAATCGGTCGACGAACAATCAAAATCCGGGTCGTTGAGTCTTCGTACGGTGCTCCCGCGGTTCGTCCCGACATAGAGTTTCCCTTTGAACTAGGCCATTGACCACGCATAGGTATTCTGGCAATCACCAAACCCATCCTCATTGATCTGAGAAAAGTATATCGGCAGGGAAAGCACCGGTTTGAACAGCTGATCCCAATGCCATGAACAAGACAATGGACAGACTGAAAGTAACGATCTTCCGAACACGTTTTTTTGACAAAAACATGATGGTACCCCTCCCCGGACCGAATTGGTCGAATATTTGTTGAATTCTGAAACGAAGGCACCAACTTGGTGCAAGAGCCTTCCATACTTAGCGTGTTCTCTATGGGAAAATACGGAAAAACCCGAAAATCATCGTTTATGACTTGCTTTCAGTGGACACCCAGTTTCTGAAATTTACCGGATTCCATCATCATGCGGCACCGTTCGTGCCGTTTGGTTCAGCCTGATTCGGTTTGGCTGCTCGGCACATACCGCCCAATCGACCGTAGCCGGAAAAGATCACTGCGCGGCGGAGCGTTTCTGCCTGTGGAGCGACCGATCAACAACCTGCATCATGGCCTCCTTGTCCAGTTGGCCGTGCAAAAATCGCTCAATGTCGTCGACGGCGCTCTTCGAATTGTACAACACATCGTTATAGTTGACATAGAGCAGGTCGAAGTTGGCCCGGCCCCTGATCCAGGCATCAAATTGCTCGATTTGCCTATTGAAGACCCTGGCAACCTGCTCTTCATCAAACTTTCCGGCCTCTTCTTTTTTTCCCTGTCGTCGCAACATCACTTCCTGCGAAGCGATGACCTCCTCCAACTCTCTTCGCATGAAAATGACCTTATATTTATGGTGTGTCGGTAAATCGTAGACCAGGAGATAAATAACCTTGACCACTTTACCATAGGCACGATCGAGCCACGAGGCGCTTTTTCGCAGCTGCTTGACCGGCTCGAACTCAAAATATCCGGTTGGATTCTCCTCATCGGCTGTTCTGATGTTATCGATCAACGCCGGTACACCGCCGACATCGAGCATGTGCATCATCATCGAGGTCCCCGAGCGCGGCAGCCCGGACACCACCGTGATGAAATCCCTAGGCTGCCCGGTCATGGAAGGCAAATACAAACGAGTTGCGATGCTGTGCGCAATCCTGCCCATCCGCTGGCAACCACTCGGCCACTGCACGCTTATCGATCCATATATCCTTTCGCTACACCCGATGAAGGGGCTCGAGCACCTACGTTTCATCGACTCGCTTCCCGCGGACCCCCGGCTTGATGGCTTCGGCAGTCATATGTGAACTCAAGCGAAATCGAGACAATATCCAACTCGCTGGAAAAAATAATATCAAAAGCACCGGATTTAAAAAGAGTGCGCGTCCCACGTCTTTCGGCCCATCGGGCAAGCCAACAAATCAACGTCGAGCGTTCTGCAACCGGCCCGTACGGGTGACGCGACGCACGACAAGCCCGAAATACAACGTTTCGAACAACTCGCCGGGAAGATATTTCCGCAAAGCCGTCAGCAGCCTCGCTTTCCAACCAACCATATACCTCAGCTTCGGCCGCTCAGCAGTCAACGCTCGATGCACCACCTCCGCGACATCTTCGGCGGTGGCAGTCGACCGCCGCACCAAGTCGTCCGATGCACTCTCAGACTGCTGGAACCAGTCGCAATAGGGGCTGCTCGCATCTTTTGCCCCCCGAGCAATGCCACGATTAGTGGTCCAGCGCTCGGTTTTGACGATGCCGGGCTCGACCAGCACTACCTTCACTCCCAGCGGCGCAACCTCCAGCGACAATGATTCGCCGAATCCCTCCAACGCGAACTTGGTGGCACAATAGGCACTGACGCCTACCGACCCGATTTTTCCGCCAACCGAGCTGATGAGGATGATACGCCCGCGCCCAGCCTCGCGCATATGTGGCAATACCGCTTTTGTAACCGCCATGACCCCAAACAGGTTGGCATCAAAAACATCCCGGATTTCCTGCTCCGCCAAATCCTCGAAGTAACCCCGCAGGCCAATGCCTGCATTATTGATCACGCCGTCGATCGCGCCGGACTCGTTTAAAACCGTCTGCACTGCCGCATCGATGCTGGCCTTGCTGGTCACGTCCAACTGCAACACTCGCAACTGAACATTGCGACTGTCAGCCGCATCATGCAACGTATCAGCATGAGCCAAATCGCGCACGGTGGCGTACATGTTAAACCCGCGTTCAGCCAAATAAAGCGCCATTTCTTTCCCCAACCCCGTGGAGGCGCCTGTAATGAGTATCGTGCCCGCCATCAAACCACCTCCTTTTCCGGCAGAAATGATCGTATCCGCTGCAAAAGAAATTCCGGATCCTCCAATGGACCGAAATGCTCCCCTCCGGGCATTATCGTCGCTTCGCAGTCCGAAAGATTTTTCCGCAGATACTCGTATGTTTCCAGAAAAGCAGAATGCTCGCCATATATCAGAAGCGTCGGCGTCTTAACTTGACAGACCCTCTCCAACGTCATATCGCCCACCGCTACGTAATCTTTTGCCGCGGTCGTCGTGTTCATCAAGCGGATCAGCGGCGCTGCGCGGCGGGGTTACCTTTCCGGAAGCCAAACACCTTAGGCATGTTAACGCTCGCTCTCACCAAATATTCGGCATCATACCATTTGTCGCGCGGAATCGTGACATCGCCCTCGCTCAGCTTCTCCCGCCAATATTTCCATCCCACCCAATCCTCGCATTCCCGCAAGAAAGTCAGCGCAGCGATCGCCGGTTCGACCAAAACCAAACGGCTCACACGCTCCGGATGGCGAATCGTAAAATTTAACGCAACATCTGCGCCGAAGCTATGCCCGACAAGATAGGTCCGCTCAATCTCGAGTTCACTCAGCAGACTGTTGAGATCCGCGGCATGGTCGCCGGTCGTGTATCCTGTCGGCGGCATATCACTGTAGCCGTGCCCCCGCAAATCATAAGTGGTGATCCGATAGCTGTCCATCAAACTCGGAACCATCTCCAGATGCCAGATCGCAAGGTTTCCCGTAATGCCATGCACCATAACGATATCGGTACCTTCACCACTCTGCTGATAATGGATTTGAATGTCATTTACGTCCGCTTTCGGCATATCAATCCTCTTTACTCCATGTAGCCGAGGGCCTTGAGCCTTCGAACCATCTCTTCTTCGTCTTCGTTATCCACACCTTGATCACCTCCCGGAGCCAGTGGTTCCGAAACCACGGTCCGCTCACCGACGGTGACCGGGCACCGCCGAAGATAGGATGCGTCGAACAGATCAGTGGGAATCGTACCTTCAAAGTCTTCCGGTATCGGCAACCCCAAAGAATGAAGAAGGATCGGCGCAACGTTCAGAATCGGGAACCCGGAAAGAGAGTCGCCTTTGCGAATGGATGGGCCTGAAGCGATAAAGATCCCTTCGGGCCGGTGGGTGCCACTGGGTTCGTGACGCGGCGTCAAAATAGTGTCTGACGGAAGTATCGAAGCCATCCCGCAATCCCTGAACGCAACTGTAACATCGGGAGCCTTCCCCATATAGCGCCCCGAAAAAGCCTCTTCCCGAGTCCAGACCTGTTTGACAACAGGCTCGCCCGTTGCGGGATCGGTAAATTGCCGAAGCGCCCTTATCATTTCGTCCCGCACTTGCGCATAATTTTCGCCCGACGAACGATCCTGATGATCGCGAACGGCGTTCGAAAAATAGATTGCATTACTGCTGGGCGCGGGACAGTATGCGACTGTCCGTGACCAGTCCACATCATAGAAACGGCGCGCCATCGATTCGACACC
>Ga0114931_10006670_pt1 | contig 14174 bp, 14 predicted proteins | sample 2SBtaG_FD_89579 | JGI IMG/M metagenome (GOLD analysis project Ga0114931, IMG submission 89579) | Deep subsurface microbial communities from Kolumbo volcano to uncover new lineages of life (NeLLi) - 2SBTROV14_V59a metaG | ecosystem: Environmental > Aquatic > Marine > Volcanic | place: Kolumbo...
GCGGCGCTGGTCAACACGCTGTCGCCGGGCGAGCGGGTGTTGATGGTCGAGACCGGGCATTTCGCGACGCTGTGGCGGGCGCTGGCCGAACGCCTGGGCCTGGCGGTCGATTTCATCCCCGGCGATTGGCGTCATGGCGTCGATCAGGCTGAAATCGAGGCGCGGCTGCGCGCCGATCCCGCCCATGCGATCAAGGCCGTCGCGGTGGTCCATAACGAGACCTCGACCGGGGTCGCGAGCCGGATCGACGCGGTTCGCCGGGCAATCGACGCCGCCGCCCATCCGGCGCTACTGCTGGTCGACACGATTTCGTCGCTGGGCTCGATCGACTTCCGCATGGATGACTGGGGCGTCGACGTCGCCGTCGGCTGCTCGCAGAAGGGCCTGATGCTGCCGCCGGGGCTGGGGCTCAACGCGGTCGGCCCCCGGGCTCTCGCGGCGGCCGAGACGGCCACCCTGCCGCGCGCCTATTGGGACTGGCGGCCGATGCTGGCCGACAACGCGCGCGGCGTCTTTCCCTACACCCCGGCGACCAATCTCCTGTTCGGCCTACGCGAGGCGCTCGCCATGCTCGCCGAGGAAGGGCTGGAGAGCGTCTTCGCCCGCCATGCCCGCCACGGCGCGGCGACGCGCCGGGCGGTGCGCGCCTGGGGCCTGGAGGTTCTCTGCGCCGAACCGGCCGATCAGTCGGCCTGGCTGACCGCCGTCGTCATGCCCGACGGCCACGACGCCGACGCCGTGCGGGCGATCGCCTTGAGCCGCTTCAACATGTCGCTCGGCACCGGTCTCGGCCGTCTCAAGGGCCGGGTATTTCGCATCGGCCACCTGGGCGATTTCAACGATCTAAGTCTCGCCGGCGCCTTGAGCGGCGTCGAAATGGCGCTCGCCCTGGCCGAGGTGCCGCATGCCGCCGGCGGGGTCGCCGCCGCCCTCGCCCATCTCACCGAGGCCGCCCGCGACGCGGCGGGCGTGACGCCGACCATGGTGGCCGGCCTCGCCTGACAACCGCCCGAACCGCGATCCGTCGCGAGGCGTTCCGGCAAGGCTGTCGCCGATCGGTCTCGCGGTGCTAAAGATGGTGGTCCGCCCTGTCCCCGGCCAAATTGAGATTTCCATGGGAGCTGAACCATGAGCGACGCCATTCTGGTCACTCGCGACGGCCCGATCGCGACCGTGACGCTGAACCATCCCGAGCGGATGAACGCGCTCGGCAAGGCGATGTGGAAAGCGCTCGGCAAGGCCATCGCCGCGCTCGCGGCCGACGACGATCTGCGCTGCATCGTTCTGCGCGGGGCCGGGACGCGGGCGTTCTCGGCCGGCGCCGATATATCCGAATTCGCGACCGAGCGCGCCGACGCGATGCGCGCCCGCGCTTATAACGCGGTGGTCGAGGAAACCCTGGCCACCCTCGCCGCCTGCCGCCACCCGACGATCGCCCTGATCCAGGGCGCCTGTGTCGGCGGCGGGCTGGAGACGGCGGCGTTCTGCGATCTGCGCATCTGCGGCCGTTCGTCGACCTTAGGCGTGCCGATCAAGCGCCTCGGGCTGGTCATGGGTCACGCCGAGCTCAAGGGTCTGGTCGGGCTGGTCGGCAAGGCGGCGACGCTCGAAATCCTGCTCGAGGGACGGGTGTTCGGCGCCGCGCGCGCCTACGACATGGGCCTCGTCAACCGGGTCGTCGAGGACGACGCGGTCGCGGCCGAGACCTACGCCACCGCCCGCCGCGTCGCCGAGGGCGCGCCGCTGGTGGCGCGCTGGCACAAGGCTTTCCTGCGCCGGCTCGACGACCCGGCGCCCTTGACCGAGGCCGAGCGCGATCAGGCCGTGGCCTGCTACGAGACCGAAGACTATCGCATCGGCGCGCGCGCCTTCCTGGCCAAGGAGACGCCGCGCTTCGAGGGCCGCTAGCGATGGGGCCGCTCCAGGGAGTGCGCGTAATCGAGCTCGCCCATATCATGGCCGGCCCTTGTTGCGGGCTGATGCTGGCCGATCTCGGGGCCGACGTGATCAAGCTCGAGCGCGCCCCCGCCGGCGACGACGCCCGGCGCTTCCTGCCGCCCGACATCGACGGAGAATCGGCCGCCTTCCTGATGATGAACCGCAACAAACGCGGCATCGTCGTCGATCTCAAGACCGAGGCCGGAAAGGCCGTTGCCCGCCGCCTGTTGCGCCGCGCCGACGTGGTCATCGAAAACTACCGCAAGGGCACCATGGAGCGCCTCGGCCTGGGCTACGAGACCCTGCGCGCCGACAACCCAGGCCTGATCTATTGCGAGATCTCGGGCTTCGGCCGCACGGGGCCGCGCGCCGATCAAGGCGGCTTCGATCTGATCGCCCAGGGCATGAGCGGGCTGATGAGCATCACCGGCGAGGCGCCGGGGCGGCCGCCGGTCAAATGCGGCGCGCCGGTGGCCGACATCACCGCCGGCATCCTCGCCGCCATGGGCGTGCTCGCGGCCTATGTCCATCGCCTGCGGACCGGCGAGGGTCAGCGCGTCGACGCCTCGCTGTTCGAGGCCGGCATCGTTCAGACCTATTGGCAATCGGCGATCTTCCTCGCCACCGGCCGGGCGCCGGGACCGATGGGTTCGGCTCATCCCCTCAACGCACCCTATCAGGCCTTCGAGACCGCCGACGGCTGGATTACCGTCGGCGCAGCCAACCAAGCCAACTGGCTCAAGCTGCTAGACGCCGTCGCGGCGCCCGAGCTCGCCGAGGACGCGCGCTTCGCCGACAACCAGGCTCGGATCACCAACCGCGAGACCTTGGCCGAGGCGTTGCGCCCGATCTTTCTCCGCCAAGGCAGCGTGACCTGGCTTAAGCGATTGGCGGCGTCGGGGGTGCCGGCGGGGCCGGTGCTCGATGTCGGCGAGATGCTAGCCGACCCCCAGACGATCGCCCGCGATATGGTCACCGAAGTGCCACATGGCCACCTCGGCGCGGTCAAGACCATCGGCGCCCCGGTCAAGCTCTCGGCCACCCCTGCCGCCATCGTCCGGGGCGCGCCGACGCTCGGCGAGCACACAGGCGAAGTGCTGGTGGAACACGGCTACGCGGAAGCCGAGATCGAGCGCCTGATCGCCGACGGCGTGGTGATCGTGGGATAGGGCGGTGAATATGGCGAACAAGATTTGACTTGCCCAGGAGTGGTTCCACGGGTACCTCCGGTGGTGCCGTTCGGGGGGGAACCTAACCATTTCAAGCCGAGGCGTCGTTGATGGAGAAACCCGCGCCCGCCGACCATCCTATCCACGTCCTGATCCGCAGGCGTTGGAGCCCGCGCGTGTTCGCGTCGCAACCGGTCGAGGCGGCGACCCTGCGCTCGCTGCTCGAAGCGGCGCGCTGGGCGCCCTCGTCCTATAACGAACAGCCCTGGTCGTTCATCGTCGCCACCCGAGAGAACCCGGTCGAATACGAGCGCCTGCTCACCTGTCTCGTCGATGACAATCAGAAATGGGCCTGGCATGCCCCGGTGCTGATGCTGTCGGTGGCGCGGCTGACCTTCGAGCGTAACGGCAAGACTAACCGGCACGCCTTTCACGACGTCGGTCAGGCGATGGCCAATCTCAGCCTTCAGGCCACGGCGATGGGGGTCTTCGTCCATCAGATGGCCGGTTTCGACGCGGCCCGGGCGCGGGAGATTTATGCTATTCCCGACGATCACGAGCCGGTGGCGACGGTGGCGATCGGCTATCCCGTCGACCCCCACGCCATGCCCAACGGGGTCTTGGCCGATGAGCGCCGGGCACGCCAGCGCAAGCCGGTCGGTGCCTTCGTCTATGGTGGTCGTTGGGGCGAGATCGCCGGCGATCTGATCGAGGCCGACGACTAACGCGACGGCCCATGGGTCCCGGTCAGCTTCCCTGGGCGGTCTCGTATTCGCGTGTCTTGGCGTCGATGGCGGCGATCAGGCGGTCGAAGCCCTGACGCTCCAGTATCGATGTGTATTGCGATCGCCGCACCGCGAGCTGGCTATAGACCCCCTTCAGATAGACATCGAGGATGTGCCAGCCCTGGTCGTTTTGGCGCAAGAGATAGTTGAAGCGGACAACCTCGCCGTCGCCCTTGATCAGTTCGCTCTTGACTAGCACCGTGTTGCGCGGCGCGGCTTCCTCGGAGACGACCTGGAAACGCTCGCCCGAATAGCCGTCGAAGCGGTTGGCGTAGGTCGCGATCGTGCGCCGGGCCAGGGCCTCGGTCAGCCGCTTGCGCTGGCCTTCGTCGAGGTGACGCCAGTAGCGCCCGACCGAGGCGCGGGCGATCAGCGGCAGGTCGAACACGGTGGTCAGCACCGGAGCCAGGATTTTCCGCCGTCCCTCGAAGCCAAGCTTGTCGGCGTCGCGCATCACTCGCAACAAGGTGTCGTTGAGCCGCGCCACCACCGCGCTCGGGGTCGCCGTCGCGGCCGCCCAGACAGTCGTCGTCATGACGACCGCGACCATCAAGACGAGGCTGCGGGCAAAATTTTTCATGCGGGCTCCGCTAGTGATATGAGCCGACGCCCCCCGGCCGACAAGGGGCGTCCGGTCGTTCGGCGTGATCAAACGCCACCCATTGCGCGAGGGCGCGGTATTTGCGAGCATTCTCGCGAGTGTAGAGACATCCGCGTCCCGATCAAGGGATCGGTGCCATGGAAGACAGGGAGATCGGCGTGAAACCCGCCAACGGAACTTTTTCGGTACTCGGTACCACGGTTTTCGAGGTCATGTCGCGGCTCGCCCAGGAGCACGACGCGATCAACCTCGGCCAGGGTTTCCCCGACCGCGACGGCCCGATCGAGGTGCGCCGCGCCGCAGCCCGCGCCGCCGAGGACGGCCCCAACCAGTACCCGCCGATGATGGGGCTGGCGGAACTGCGCCGCGCGGTCGCCGATCACGCTCGCCGCTTTTACGATCTCGACGTCGACTGGCGGCGCGAAGTGATGGTCACCTCGGGCGCCACCGAGGCCCTGGCCGATTGCCTGTTCGGGCTGATCGAGCCCGGCGACGAGGTGGTGCTGCTTGAGCCGCTCTACGACAGCTACCTGCCGATCGTGCGCCGCGCCGGCGGCATTCCCCGCCTGGTCCGCCTGGAACCGCCCGACTGGGCGCTCCCGGCCGAGGCCCTGGCGGCCGCGTTTTCGGACCGGACCAAGCTGATCCTCTTGAACAACCCGATGAACCCGGCGTCGAAAGTGTTCGACCTGGGTGAACTCGAACTGATCGCCGACCTGGTCCACCGTTACGACGCCTACGCGGTTTGCGACGAGGTCTACGAGCATCTCTTGTTCGACGGCCGACGGCACCGCCCCCTGGCCGCCCTGCCCGGAATGCGCGATCGCTGCCTCAGGATCGGATCGGCGGGCAAGATATTCTCGCTCACCGGCTGGAAGGTCGGCTGGGTCACGGCCGCCGCCGCGACCCTGGCGCCGGTGGCCAAGGCGCATCAGTTCATCACCTTCACCACGCCGCCCAACCTGCAACGGGCGGTGGCCGAGGGACTGGCCATGCCGGACGCTTACTTCACCGCCCTGGCGGTCGAGATGCGCGAGAAGCGCGATCGCCTGCGCGACGGCCTGGCCGGGATCGGCTTCGCGGTTCTCGACGCCCAGGCGAGTTACTTCATCGGCGCCGATTTCCGCCCCCTCGGCTTTCACGGCGATGACGTCGCCTTCTGCCGCCATATCACCGTCAAGGCGGGGGTCGCCGCCGTGCCGCTTTCGGCCTTCTACGATGGCGGCGACGTCCGCCACTTCGTGCGTTTCTGCTTTTGCAAGCAAGACCGGGTCCTGGACCAGGCGATAGACCGTCTCGCGCGAGCCTTCGGCGCTTGACCGGCGAGGCGCGCCGCGGCCCTTGACGGAGACTGGATTTTGCGACTACATCAGCCCCGGTGGCGGGTGTAGCTCAGTCGGTTAGAGCGCCAGATTGTGGATCTGGAGGTCGGGGGTTCGATTCCCCTCACTCGCCCCATTTTCTCGATGCTGTTGCTTCCATTCCGGCGGGCTCAAGCGGCGCTTTTCCGGTATTCCCCCGGGTGGCCGGCGGGGCTTGGCTTGAAGCCCAAATCGGCGAGAATTTCGCGCAGTCTGCCTATCCCCCACGCCACCGCGCCGAGTTCGCGGTTCAAGAGCCGCGCGGGGTCGATTCGGGCAAGCGCCTCGGCGTCCGCCAAGAAGGCCGCTTCATCCGCGATCATGGGGACGGGAGCGAAGGTCGGGTAGCGCGCCGCCGCTTCGTCCAGGCGCTCGGCATTGCGCGCGAACGGGGCCCGGTAGCCATGGACGCTTTGCACGCACAGCCGGTCCAGATCGGTGGTTGCCAACAGATGGGCGAGGATCGGTTCGATAGGGATAGTGCCGCGTCCGATGGGCACGCCGTAAACAAAGGCCTGCTTGCTTGGCGCATCCACGGCGACGATCTGATCCTTCACATGAACCGAGCGAACGAAGGGGGCCATCGCCTTGGCCGTGACCATGGGGTCTTCCATCACCATCATCGAATTGCCGAAATCGTAGACCGCTCCGACCGCGTCATGATCCACGTCTTCCAGGATACGGGCGACCTCCCGGCCGGTGAAATCTTCGTGATTTTCGAGCAAGATGGTGATCCCGTGCCCGGCCGCGATCGGCGCCGCCGCGCGCAGGCCGACGACCGCCGCCCGGGCCATCTCGTCGGGATCTCCGGCCAGCGTGACATAGGTACGCAACCGATCCGCGCCCAGCATGCGGGCTGCGTCGAGCAGCGCGATCAAATGATCCGGATCGGTGCCGGAGGTATCGACTTCCACGAACAGGCCGCGCGCCCGTAAGGCCTCGCGGACCGCGCTTAACCGCTCCGGCGCCGTTCCGCCGATCCAACGATAGGTCGCATCGTTCAAGCTGATGTGAATGCCGGCGAGGCCGAGGCCCACCGCCGCGTCGATCAGCGCGTAAACGTCGAATCCACGCCCGTGGCGACGGTGATGCTCGAAGCTGAAACTGTGCAGCGCGAGCCGAACCGTTCCGGCCTTGAACGCCCCGATCGATGTCCCGCCCCGCGCGGGAGTCGAGACGGGGCTCACGAGGGAAGCCGAACGCCGCCGAAGCGGCCCTCGGCCCAACGGGCGAAACGCAACACCGGATAGCAATAAACGAAGTACATCAGCGCCGTCATCCCATAGATCACCATGAGTTCCTTGGGATGACGCTGGGTGGCTTGTTCGCCGGCGCGCACCAGTTCGGTGATGCCGATGACCGAGACGATCGACGTGCCCTTGATGATGATCACATAAACCCCACCCATCGGCGGGATCATCAATTTCACCGCTTGGGGCAGGACCACGTACCACATCGATTGCAGGGTCGTCATGCCGGTCGAGCGCGCCGCCTCGGCCTGGCCGGGCGGCACGGCCTCGATGGCGGCGCGAACGATCTCGGACACGTAAGTGCTGGTGTAGAGGCTGAGGGCGATGACCGCCGCCGTAAAGGCGTCGAACTGCAACCACGAGATCCCGGTCTCGGGAAGGACGAAATAGATGATGTAGAGATGGATCAGGAACGGCGTACCGCGCAAGGCGTGGATGTAAAGGCCCAACGGATAGGTGATCACGGCATGGCCCAGGGTCCGCAGCAGGCCGACCACGGCACCAATCAGGCTGCCGAAGACGATCGTGACGATGGAAATCTTGAAAGTCATCCACAGGCCGGCGATCAGGAACGGCATGGTCGACCCGATAATATCGATCATCGCCGCGTCTCCCTAATCGGCCCCGCCGAGGCGGCGCCGCGCGAACCCCGTAAGCGCCAACATGACGGCATAGATCAGCAGGTAGCAGAGGGCGACGGTCAGAAACCCCTCGTTCGGCATCAGCCGTTCGTTGAGCACGGTGAGGCCCGCCCCGAAGAGTTCGAACACGCCGATGAAGCTGACCAGGGAGCTGTCCTTGATGAGAACCGCCGTCTGCCCGAGCAACGGCGGGGCAACCCGGGCGAAGGCCTGGGGCAGCACCACGTGGCGCATGCGCTGAAATTTGGTCATGCCCACCGACATGGCGCCCTCGACTTGGCCGAGGTCGATCGATTCGATACCGGCGCGGATGATCTCGCTCATATAGGCGCCGGCATTGAGGCCCAGCGCGACGATCCCTCCCTCGACCTCGTCGAGACGGCGATCCAGGATGGGCAGGGCCGGAAGCGCAAAATAGATCAGATAAATTTGGATCAGCAACGGGGTCGATCGGATCGACTGCACATACCCGGCCGCGACCCGCCATAGCAGCGGATTGGCCGACATCCGCATGACCGCGACGACCGTGCCCACGCCGAGCGACACCCCGAGAGCGATCACGGAAATCCAGGTGGTGGCCCAAATGCCGCGCGCGAATTCCGGCAAATACTGGGCGACGACTCGGTAGTTGTAGAAATCTAGAAGCCAGTCCATTCCGGCGGCCACGTCCGATCCGAACCACGACTACGACAACGGGGGTTCCGCCGCATCGACGAAACCCCCGCGATAGTCGCTTACAGGGATGCCTTGGCCTAGTGGTCTTTCTTCCAGGCCGGCCCTCGCATCCAATAATCGGCGAGCGCGTCGAGGCGCCCGTCATTGCGGATCAGCATGAAGTAGTTGTCCATCCAGCGCAGCAGATGGGTTTCGTCGGGACGGGTCGCGAAGCTCAGCGGCCAGCGCTTGGGCGCCCCCTCGAGGACGTGAAAGCCAGGGTACTCGATCATGTAACCGGCCGCCGAGGCCTGGTCGTTGATGCCCGCGTCGACACGATCGGCGGCAACCGCCTGGGCGACCGCCGCGCCGCCGCCGGCGTATTCCTTGATCGTCGCCGCCGCGCATTTCTGCTTGAGGAGGCCGACGTTGCTGCTGCCCTGGACAACGCCGATCGAGACGCCCGCCTTGCAGGCATCTTGCCATTTCTTGAATGGCTGGCTTTTCTTGGAATAGAGCACGACGTCGCTATAGAGATACGGCTCGGTAAAACTCAGCACCAAGGTGCGCTTGGCGTTGGGGGTCATGTCGGCGGCCAGGAAATCGGCCTTTCCAGAGCGAACCGCCGGAATCAAACCCTTCCAATCGAAATCGAGAAGTTTCAACTCGACGCCCATATCCTTGGCCATCATCTTCACGACTTCGATGGCGAAACCGGTGCGCTCACCGTTCTTATCGACGAAGCTCACCGGTGGACCTTGGGTTTGAACGGCGACGCGCAATTCTCCGCGCTTGACGATGTCGTTCACCACGTCGGCCGAAACCGATGACGAAGCGAACGAGATCAGCCCAAGCGCGAAAAGACCCACGCTCAAGAATGTGGCGATTCTCTTCATGTCAAATCTCCCTGTTTTGGGGTTCCCGTGCACGCGACGATTCAAAATCGCGACCTGGTCCCGGACCGTTCGAACTACGGCTGACTTTGCTATATACCATGATCTGTTTCTGGTCTATACCAAAAACCCTGCGTACCAAATCCCGCCTGTCGCGCGCTCCTGGGCGGGTCACTTAAATGATCTGACTCAGAAAACCGCGGGTGCGTTCGTGCCGGGGCCGGTCGAAAACGGTATCGGGGTCGCCTTCCTCGATGATCATCCCGTCGTCCATGAAGGTCACCCGGTCGGCCGCCTCGCGGGCGAAGCCCATCTCGTGGGTGACGACGACCATGGTCATGCCCTCGGCGGCCAATTCCTTCATCAGATCGAGCACGCCGCCGACCGTTTCAGGATCGAGCGCCGAGGTCGCCTCGTCGAACAGCATGACCTTGGGGGTCATGGCCAGCGAGCGGGCGATCGCGACGCGCTGTTGCTGCCCGCCGGAAAGCTGGCTCGGATAGGCGCTCGCCTTGTCGCCAATGCCAACGCGCGCGAGCAACCGATCACCGATGTCCTCGGCCTCGCCGCGCGACCGTTTGAGCACCACCATCTGCGGCATGGTGATGTTTTCCAACGCCGTCTTATGCTGGAACAGGTTGAAATGCTGAAACACCATGCCGACCCCCCGGCGTAGCTTGTTGAGATCGGCCTTGGCGTTGGTCAGTTCGACGCCGTCGATGACGATACTGCCGCTGTCGACGCTTTCCAGTCCGTTGAGCGCCCGCAGAAACGTGCTCTTGCCCGACCCACTGGGGCCGATGACGACCAGGACCTCGCCCTTGTCGACGTGATTGGTGACGTGGCGCAAGGCGCGTACCGGCTCGCGGCCGGCAACCTTGAACGTCTTGCAGACGTCCTTCACCACCATGATCGGCTGCTCGGTCGCCATGCTACGATCTCCCCTCGGCGCCCCTCGGGCCATGCTGGTCGGCCGGAGTCGCTTGCCCGACATCGTTGCCCCGGCCACAGATTTCAACCCACACGTCGAGGGCGTCGTGACGCCAGAATTCCTGGTCGAATTCGATCACCTGGTCGAACTGATCATGGATGATCCGCGAGAGATAGAGGCTGGCCGTGCCCGCCGCCACGCCGAGCGCCTGGGCATGAAGTTCGGGCAAGGCGGTCGGCCGCATGTTGATGCGCGCGCGACGCTCGACGATCCCATATGTCTCGGCCATCAACGCCGTCAGGGATCGATCCAAGGGGTGCTCCAAGAGATCGGGGCAACGCTCGGCCGTGACGTGAAGATGCTCGACCAGGACGGCGCGACCATCCACCGAGCGGAGCCGGCGGATGAGAAAAATAGGGTCGCCGACGGCGCAGCTCAAACTCTTGCTTTCCCAACTGGACGCCGCGATCCGCTCGGTCGAGAGCACGGTCGTGCCGGCCACCCGGCCCTGATCGGCGACGATTTCGGTGAAGCTCGCATTGGCGGTCGGGTCGTAGCGGATCCGAGGCGGCGACACGAACCAGCCGCGTCGGTTCTCGCGAAATATCAGCCCCTCGGCCTCGAGCTGCATCAGCGCCTGGCGCACGGTGACCCTGGTAATGCGGAAGGCGTCGCTGAGCGCCCGTTCCGGCGGCAGTTTCACGCCCGAGGTCAAGGTTCCGGCCTCGATCAACGAGGCGAAATGGTCACGAATGCGCAGATAGCAGGGGATCTTGCGGTCCCGCGACCAGCGCGGTTCGTTTGGTATAGACCACAAAATTGCATCTGGTATAGTCCAAGCATCGTTCATGGACGAACACTATGTATAATGGCCCATGATGTCAACGAGATGACCATTCACGGTCTCGCCTCGCGACCCGACTTTCCGACGCGATACCGCGGCGCGGTTCGTCGAACGCGACCTTTTGGTGGAATCAGACGATGAATGAGCGTTTCGATACGATAATCGTCGGCGGCGGCGTGGTCGGCTGCGCTATCGCTCACGACCTTGCCCTCCTGGCGCCCGGGCATCGCATCGCGTTGTTGGAACGAAATACCATCTGCGGCGGCGACACGCCAAAGAGCTGCGCTATCATTCGGACCCATTATTCCAATCCCCTGACCTGCCGCATGGCCGGGATCGGTCGCGATATCCTGGCCGACTTCGAGCATTGGGTCGGCGGTTCATCGGGGTTCACGCGCTGCGGTTATCTGATCTTCACCGATGCCGACAAATTGGCCGACTTCGAGACCAACATCGGCCTGCAACAGGCGGCCGGCGCCGAGGTTGAGCTGATCGATCAGGCCCGCGCGCTCGATCTCCATCCCCGCCTCAACCCGGCGCGCATCGCCAGGGCCGCCTACGAGCCCCTGTCCGGCTTCGCCGATCCCCATCTGACGACCACCGGCTATGCCCGGGCCGCGCGTCGCTTGGGCGTCGACATTCGCCAAGCCGTTACCGTCCGCCGCCTGGTCGAGGTCGGCGATCGGGTCACGGGGGTCGAGACCGACGCGGGCCTTATCACCGCCGCTACCGTCGTCGTCGCGGCGGGGGTATGGACTAATACCGTCACCGCGTCCGTCGGCCTTCGCTTCCCCTACGAGATCACCAATCACAAGGTGGTCCAGTTTCGCTTCGACGACGCGTATTCGAGCGATCGCTACCCGGTGGTGCGCGATCTTCCCGGGGTCTGCTACAATCGGCCACAGAACGGCGGCATGCTGTTTGGCGACAGCGACAAGGGGGACGCGGTTTCCGACCCGGACGTCCTCGATGAAAGCCTCGCCCGCGACGGCGCCGGGCGTTTTCTGCACAATTTCGAGACCTGCTTCCAGGGCTTCGCCGACGCGCGCATCGCCAGCCACTGGGCGGGACGCTACGACGTCTCGCCGGACAGCAATCCGTTGATCGGAAGCATTCCCGGCAAGGACGGCCTGATCGCGGTCTGCGGCCTGTCGGGAGGTGGCTTCAAGCTCGCGCCCTGCATCGGCCAGATGGTCGCCGAGCAAATCGCCTTGGGCGAAAGCCGCATCCTCCCCATCGAGCCCTATCGCCCAACCCGCTTCGACGAAGGCGTCCCGTTCAGAAAGGCCTACGCCGGAACCGGCGCCATGGCCTGATCAGGAGGGGGTCTTCGACACGAGGATCACCGCGAGTAGCGGCTTCGCGCGCCGCCGGGCGCTGGCGATCAGACCCAGAAGGCCTTTTCGAGATCGTCGAAATCGCTGGCCACGCCTTCGTATTTGTTGCGACCGAGTTCTAGCACGTAAACATAATCGGCAATTTTTAGCGCCTGTCTGATTTCCTGATCGACCAGCAGGATCGCCAAGTCGTCTTGATCGGCGAGGGCGGTCAGCATCTCGTAGACCTCCTCCGCCAGCATCTTGGAGAGCCCGGCCGTCGGCTCGTCGACCAGCAACACCTTGGGTTCGGCCATCAGGGTGCGACCGATCTCGACCATCCGCTGCTGGCCCCCGGAAAGCTCGCCGGTGATCTGCTTCCGCTTCTCCTTCAAGACAGGAAAGCGTTCATAATTGGCCTCGATCTTTTCCGCGATTCGCCTCTTGTCGCGGCGAAAGGTCCAGCCCCCCAGTTCGAGGTTTTCCTCCACCGACATGTCGCGGAAGACCCCGGGCTGTTGCGGAATATAGGCTAGGCCCTTGAGAATCCGACGGTAGGTGGGGATGTTCAGAATGCTCTCGCCGTTGAGCCGTATCTCGCCGGCGTTGGGACGCAGAAACCCGAACACCGCCTTGAGCGCGGTCGACTTGCCGACCCCGTTGGCGCCGAGGATGGTGGTGATCTGGTTCCGAGCGACCTTGATGTCGAGGTCTTGAAGGATGTTCAGGTCCTTGTAGTAGCCGACATAGAGACCACTGATGTCGAGTACGATGTCCCTGTCGCCCGAACCGCTCATGATTCAGCCCGCCGCCTCGTGATCATCGTCATCGTCGTCGGTCCCGAGATAGGCCTCGATCACGGCTGGGTCCTTGCGCACCTCGGCGGGCGGTCCGTCGGCGATCATGTCGCCGTAGTTCAGGACCAGCAGGCGCTTGCACAGTGAAAAGATCGAATCCATCTGATGGCTGATGATGATGACCGCCTTGCCGTCGTCGTTAACGCGGCGGATATAGCCGTAGATGATTTCCATCAGCTTGGGGTGAACCCCGGCGAAGGGTTCGTCGAGAATGATCACGTCGGGATCGAGCATCAATAGGCGCCCGAGTTCGAGCAGCTTCTGTTGGCCACCCGACAAGGCCCGCGCGTATTCGTTGCGAAGATGCTCCAGGGTGAGGAATTCCAGCACCCCCATGGCCGTTTCCCTGATCTCGGCGACGCTCCGTCCATCGCCCTTGGCTTGGGCCGGAACGAACAGGTTCTCGAGGACCGTCATGCGGCGAAACGAGCGCGTCACCTGGAAGGTTCGGCCCAGCCCGACCTTGGCGACCTCGAACGGCGCCAGTTGGTCGATCCGTTCTCCGTTCAGATAGATCGTCCCGCTGTTGGGCTTGATCGCCCCGTCGAGCACGTTGGTCAGCGTCGTCTTGCCGGCGCCGTTGGGACCGATCAAGCCGATCAGTTCGGCCCCGCCGACCTCGAAGCAGACATCCTTGAGAACATGCAGGCCACCGAAGCGCTTGTTGATGTTCCTGACCGAGAGCTCGATGGTCATGAACGCTCCTCCACCGAAACGACGTCGTCATCCGCGACACGCTTGGCGACGGTCTATCCGGCCACGTCGGCGCGCGCGAAATAGTCGATCATCGGGGTGATCAGGCCATTGTGCCAGAACCGCAGGGTCAGCATCAGCAGCACGCCGAAGAAGACCAGTCGCCAGATCGACATATCCACGGTGAAGCCGCCGATGTCGAAGCTGTTGCGCAGCATCTCCAGTATGAATTCGATGATGA
>Ga0114931_10006671_pt1 | contig 14171 bp, 14 predicted proteins | sample 2SBtaG_FD_89579 | JGI IMG/M metagenome (GOLD analysis project Ga0114931, IMG submission 89579) | Deep subsurface microbial communities from Kolumbo volcano to uncover new lineages of life (NeLLi) - 2SBTROV14_V59a metaG | ecosystem: Environmental > Aquatic > Marine > Volcanic | place: Kolumbo...
CACCCGGGCGTAGCGATCGCCGAGGAACGGCCTCTGCCGCTCGGGCTCGCCATCGCGGTTTCCGACCTCGGCCGCGCCCGGGCGCTGCTGGAGGCCGGCGGCGTCGCCCACCGGGCCGAGGCGGGCCGCCTGCGCATCGCCCCCGAGGCCGCCTGCGGGGTCGCCCTTTCCTTCATCCCCGCTTAGCGTAGAAATCGGGGTCAGACCACGTTTTTCCTCAGTCGACCGCGACCTCGGGGGATTCGCCCTCGGGCTCGGGGAGAGAAATCGTGGTCTGACCCCGATTTTCGCTCAGCCGAGGTGGCGGGCGAGGAAGGCGAGCGTGCGTTCTCGGGCGATCCGGGCGCTCTTGGCGTGGTAATCGGCGCGCTTCTCGCAGTTGAAGCCGTGGCCGGCCGGGTAGCGATGGACGATGACCTCGGGATGGGCGGCGGCGATCGCCTCGACATCGCTGAGCGGGATGCCGGCGTCGTGCTCGCCGAAATGCAGCATCACCGGCACCCGCGGGGTCTCGTCCTTGAACTCGATGATCTGGCCGCCGTAGTAGCCGACCGCGCAGGCCAGCCCGGCCAGCCGGGTGGCGGCGAGCCAGGCGACCGAGCCGCCCCAGCAGTAGCCGACCACGCCGAGCTTGCCGATCCCCGCCAGCGCGTTGCTTGCGGCGGCGACATCGCGCAGCGGGCCGTCCCAGCCGAGCTCGGCCCTGAGCTCGCGCCCACGCGCGATCCCGGCGCCATCGTAGGCGAGCGCGATCCCCGGCTCGATCCGGTCGAACAGCGCCGGTGCCAGGGCGACATAGCCGTCGGCCGCGAAGCCGTCACAGACCGCGCGGATGTGGTCGTTGACGCCGAAGATCTCCTGGATCACCACCAGGCCGCCGCGCGCGCTTCCCGCCGGCGTCGCCCGATAGGCCCCCGGCCGGTGGCCGTCGGCCGCCGACAAGGTGATGGTCTCGCCCATGCTCGCCTCCCCCGTGCCCTGCCGGCCGATCATAACGGCTCGGCCCGATCGCGCCAACGGGGTGTCGGGGCGCGGGGAACAATCGGAATAATCGGGGTCAGTCCTCGGCGTCGGCCTCTTGGCGCTTCAGGGCACCGCGAGCGCGGGCGCGGTGCTCGGGGGTCAGGTTGTTGCGCACCGCCGCCAGCGCCGCCGCCAGCACCGAGGCGTCGTCGGTGTAGCCGAGCCCGACGATGAGGTCGGGGATCACGTCGGCGGGGATGATGAAATAGGCGAGCGCCCCCATCAGGATCGCCTTGACATAGAGCGGGGTCGCCCGGTCGGTGGCGCAGAAATAGGCGGCGACCGCGTCCTCGACGAAGGGGACCCGGCCCAATGTCCGGCGCACCTTGTCCCACAGGCGCTCCTCGACCAGGGCGGTGTCGGCGGCGAGCTTGCCGGCGTCTACCGGCACGGTACGGTCGTCTTCCATGGGCTCCATATTGGCACGTGTGCGCGCGGTCGCAATGCGCCCCCCGATCTGCTATGAGGCCGGCGAGATCGAACCAGGGAGAATGGGAATGGACGCCAACGGTCAGGTCGCGGTGGTCACCGGCGGCGCCTCGGGGCTCGGCAAGGCGACAGCGCAAGCGCTGATCGCCGCCGGGGCGCGGGTCGCCATCCTCGACATCGACGAGCACCACGTGGTCGAGAGCGCCGGCGAGATCGGGGCGCTCGGGGTCACCTGCGACGTTCGCGACGCCGGCAGCATGGAGAGGGCCTTCATGACCGTGCGCGAGTCGCTGGGGCGGACGCGCATCCTGGTCAACTGCGCCGGGATCGGCCCGGCCAAGCGGATCGTCGGCCACGATGGGCCGATGGAGCTGTCATGGTTCGAGAACGTCATCCGGGTCAACCTGATCGGCAGCTTCAACGCGCTCAGGCTCGCCGCCGCCGACATGATGGCACTCGAGCCCTCGGCCGACGGCGAGCGCGGGGTGATCGTCAACACCGCCTCGGTCGCCGCCACCGAGGGCCAGATCGGCCAGGCGGCCTACTCGGCGTCGAAGGGCGGGGTGGCGGCGATGACGCTGCCGGCGGCGCGCGAGTTCGCCCGGAACGGGATTCGGGTCAACGCCATCTCGCCCGGGCTGTTCGCCACCCCGATGCTGTTCGCGCTGCCCGAGGAGGTGCAGAAGAGCCTGGCCGAGAGCGTCCCCTTCCCCCACCGCCTCGGCAGGCCTGAGGAGTACGCGGCGCTGGCCATGCACCTGATCGCCAACCCGATGATCAACGGCGAGGTGGTGCGCCTCGACGGCGCCCTCAGGATGGCCCCGCGCTGAGCCTGCGGGCGTGGGCCGGGCGCAGGCGTTCGGCCCATCGCGGCAGCCGCACCTCCAGCCAGGCCTCGAGCGCCGCGCGGCGGCGGTACCAGACGACGCCCAGCGCGATCACGCCGAGCCCGAGCGCGCCCACGAGCGGCGGGAAGTAGAGCCAGTCGGCGAAGACCTCGATCGCCAGATGCCCGAGATAGCCGAACACCCCGAGCCCGCCGAACAAGAGATAGGCGCGGCGCTTGAAGAAGGTGGCGAGCACCACCAGACCCAGGTTGATCGCCGCGAAGCCGGCCCAGAGCGGCTCGGTGTCGCTCATCAGCCAGACCAGCGCACCCCAGAAGGCGACGAGCCCCACCAGATGGAGCCAGAAGGCGATCCGGGTGCGGCCGCGCACGTCGGCGATCCAGGCCACCGGCAGCATCGCCAGCCCGAACCCGAGCGAGCCCCAGGCGCGCACATCGAAGTCGAGCGCCGCTTCGCCGAAGAGCAGCGCCGGCAGGTCCATCGAAAACGCCCACAGTGCGGCCGCCACCACGGCGACCCAGAAGGGTGCGCGATAGACGGCATAGAAGACGCTCGCGGCGACGGCGCTGGCAATGTCCCAGGGAACCCCGAACGCCTCGGGGGTGAGCATCGCGGTGGCGTCGAACACCAGGAACCAGACGGCGGCCGCCACCGGCACGACGAGGAAGCGAAAGCGGTAGGCGGCGAAGGCGATCGCGCCGACCGTCGCGGTGGCGATCTCCGCCATCCCGGTGCCCTCGCGCAGCCACCCCCGCAGGTCGAGGTAAGGCCAGATGTCGACGCCCGCCCACCAGCCAAGCGCCTTCTGCACCCCATAGGCGGCGAGCGGCGTCATCGACACCGCGGCCGCGATCAGGAGGCCGCCGGGGACGGCCAGACCGGGGCGGCGGACCATCCAATGGCCGGCGGCCAGGTAGGCCAGACCGTAGAGCATCGCGATGAGCGCGAGCGTCCCACCGCCGAACGTGTCCCAGACCTCGACCATGAACACCGTCATCGAGGCGATGACGATCAGCGCGCCCCCGTACCAGGCGACGTGGGCGACATCGATGCGGAAGCGGGCGACGGCGCGCTCGGCGAACATCGCCCACAGCGCACCCGCCTGCTCGGGCCCGATGATGCCGCGCTCGACCGCCCGGTCGAGATCGCCGCGGCCGATCCACATGGCACCGCTCCACCCTGCTGCGCCGCGCACTCTAGCGAGGCCGGGCGGCCGGCGCTATGGTTCGCCGCCATGGCCCGTTTTGCCCCCACGCTCGCCGAGATCGAGGCCATCGCCCGGGCCGCGCTCGCCGAGATTCCGGCGTCCTTGCGCGCCTACGTCGTCGACGTGCCGATCCTGGTGATGGACTTCCCCGACCCGGACGTCGAGGCCGAGATGGGGCTCGAGAGCCCCTTCGACCTGCTCGGGCTCTATCAGGGGGTCTCGCTCGACCGCAAGGGCGCCGGGCAGACGAGCGAGGACGTCGACCGCATCTTCCTCTATCGCCGGCCCTTGCTCGACTACTGGTGCGAGAGCGGGGCGTCGCTCGAGGCCATCGTCCGGAACACGCTGATCCACGAGATCGGCCACCACTTCGGCTTCTCCGACGCCGACATGGACCGCCTCGAGGCCGAGTGAGCCGTAATCAGGGAGGAGTCTCGATGCTGCTGGAGAACCGCATCGCCGTCGTCACCGGCTCGTCGCGCGGGATCGGCCGCGCCATCGCGCTGCGTTTCGCCGCCGAGGGCGCCGACGTGGTGGTCAACTGCCACGCCTCGACCGAGGCCGCCGAGGGGGTCGCCGAGGAGATCCGGGGGCTTGGCCGACGCGCGCTCGTGGTCGCCGCCGACGTGCGGGTGCGGGCCGACGCCGAGCGCCTGGTCGCCGAGACCCTCGGCACCTTCGGGCGGATCGAGGTGATGGTCGCCAACGCCGGGGTCATCTACGACAAGCCCTTGGTCGAGAGCGGCGACGCGATCTGGGAGGCCGCCATCGACACCATCCTCCGCGGCGCCTTCAACGTCGTTCGCGCCGCCCTCCCGGCGATGATCGAGCGCGGCTTCGGGCGCCTGCTCGCCACCGGAAGCCTGATCGCCGAGGCCGGCGACTTCGGCGACAACCACTATGCCGTCTGCGCCGCCGCCAAGGGCGGCATCCCGGCCATGATGCGCCACGTCGCCGCCGAGGTGGCGGACCGCGGGATCACCGCCAACGTGGTCTCGCCGGGCTATATCGCCACCCGGATGCTGAGCGAGATCGACACCGAGGGCGCCCGCGGCGTGCTCGCCCGGGTGCCCATGCACCGCTATGGCAAGCCCGAGGAGATCGCCGCCGCGATGGCCTTCCTCGCCTCCGATGACGCCGCCTATATCACCGGCCAGGTGCTCCGGGTCAACGGCGGTCTGACCATGGGTTGAGGCTCATTCCAGCGGGTAGCTCGCCTCGATCCGGTGGGCCGCGCCCTCGTGCCCCAAGCGGCTCGAGTAGAGGTGGAACTCGCGGACCTCGAAGGGCGCCCCGGCGAGGCCGCCGTTGTGGGCGAGGAAGTCGCGGACCCGGCCGAGCGGCGCCCCCTTGAGCCGGGCGAGGGTCAGGTGGGGGGTGAACTTGCGCCCATCGGGGGCGAGCCCCAGGGCCTGCAGACGCCGCTCGATCTTGTCGTGGAGGCGAATCAGCGGGGCGCCGTCGGCGACCCCGGCCCACAGCACCTTTGGCGCGCCGCGCGGCGGGAAGTGGCCGAGCCCGGCGACGGCGACGGGGAAGGGCGGCATGTGGACATCGGCCAGCGCGTCGATGACGTCGGCGAAGACCCCGTTGTCGACCTCGCCGATGAAGCGCAGCGTGATGTGGAGCTGCTCGGGCGGCACCCAGCGGGCGCCGGGAACCCCACCCGCCAGCACGGCGAGGCGGGCGCGGGTCTCGGCGGGAAGATCGACGGCGACGAACAAACGCGGCATCGCGGATCTCTGACGAGGCTCCGGGGCGGAGCCTAAGCGAAGCCGTCGCCCGGTGCCAGCGCGCTCACGGCGGCCAGACCCAGAGGATCGCGGGCACCGCGACGACGACGATCAACAGCTCGAGGGGCAGCCCGAGGCGCCAGTAATCGGCGAAGCGATAGCCCCCCGGCCCCATGATGAGAAGGTTGTTCTGATGGCCGATCGGGGTGAGGAAGGCGCAACTGGCGCCGACCGCCACCGCCATCAGCATCGGATCGGGGCTGATCCCCATCCGCGCCGCCGCATCGAGCGCCACCGGGGCCGCCACCACCGCGGTGGCGGCGTTGTTCATGACGTCCGAGAGCGTCATGGTGACGACCAGCAGAACGACCACCACGAGCGCCGGCCCGGCGATTCCGGCGAGCCTCGCCAGGGCATCGCCGGCGAGCTCGGTGACCCCGCTCGCCTGCAGCGCCCCGCCGATCGGGATCATCGCGCCGACCAGGATCACCACCGGCCAGTCGACCGCCTCGTAGAGGTCGCGCAGCGGCACCGCATCGACGACGACGAGCACCACCGCCGCCGCCGCGAGCGCCACCGCGATCGGCAGCCAGCCGGCGGTGGCGAGCACGATCGCGGCGGCGAAGACCGCGGCCGCGACCGCCGCGAGGTGGCGCCGGCCCATCGCCAGCCGGCGCTCGGCCAGCGGTAAGAGGCCGAGCCGCGCCATCACCTCGGGCAGGACCTCGGCCGGCCCTTGGAGCAGGAGGACGTCGCCGGCGCGGACGATCGCCGCCGCCAGCCGCTTGCGGATGGGGCGCCCCTGGCGGGCGATGGCGAGCAGGCTGACCCGGTGGTGACGGCGGAAACCAATGGCGCCGACCCGACGACCCTCGATCCTGGCGCGCGGCGGCACCACCGCCTCCATCACCACGGTCTCGCCCTCGCCGGCGGTCTCGTCGGCGGCGAGGGCGAGCCCGAAGGCGGCGGCGAAGCGGTCGAGGTCCTCGGGCCCGGCCTCGACCATCAGGGTATCGCCGGCGGCCACCGCGAGGCGCGCCGGCGCCCCGCTGCGCCGCGCCCCGCGGCGGACCAGACCGACGATCTGGACCTCGCCGTCGCTCGCCGCCTCGAGCTCGGCGACCGTCATGCCCACCGCCTTGGCGCTCTCGGGCACGGCGAGCTCGCCGAGATAGTGCTCGATGTCGAACAGCTCGCGCGGTGAGCGCGGGCGCTGGCGCCGCGGGATCAGGCGCGGCCCGGCGAGGACCAGGAAGACCAGCCCGACCAGCGCCGTCACCGCCCCGACCGGGGTGAAGTCGAACATCCCGTATGCGGTGCCCAGCGCCTCGGCCCGGTAGCTGGCGATGATGACGTTGGGCGGGGTCCCGATCAGGGTCACCAGGCCGCCGAGGATCGAGCCGAAGGAGAGCGGCATCAGCACCGCCGCCGGGCCGAGCTTGGCCCGCCCCGCGACCTCGATCGCCACCGGCATGAGAAGCGCCAGCGCGCCGACGTTGTTCATCATCGTCGAGAGCGCCGCCGCCAGCACCACCAGGGCGGCGATGCGCGCCTCAGCCGGCATCGCGATCGCCATCACCCAGCGGACCGCGGCATCGACCGCGCCGGCGTTGGCGAGCCCGCGGCTGATCACCAGCACCAGGGCGATGGTCGCGGTCGCCGGGTGGCCAAAGCCGGCGAAGGCGCGACCGCCCGGGACCAGGCCGAGCGCGACGGCGACCACCAACGCCCCCATGGCGACCACGTCGTGGCGCCAGCGGCCCCAGACGAAGAGCGCCATGACCGCACCGAGGAGGCCGAGGATCGCCCACTGATCGAAGGTCACGACCGCACCCCCGTCGCTCGCGGCGGCGATACCGCCGGCCGCCGGCGGATGCTATAGAGGGCCCTCGACCGCTTCAAGCCGCTGCCCGGGTTGCGAGGACATGAGACCAGGTCGCCAACGAGCCCCGTTCTCCCATAGGCCACGAGACTCCTTTCCCGCGGTGGGGCGTCGGTCCAAGAGAGCCCTCCCCCTCGACGGGGGAGGGTTGGGAGGGGGTGGCCCTCGCTCGCGCATCGCGCCCCTGCCCGGCGCCGCCGCCCCCCCCACCCCGGCCCTCCCCCGCGTGGGGGGGAGGGAGATCGCGAGGGCGCCGTCCTCCCGTACGCCACGAGACCTCTTTGGCGCGACAGACTGCAGGGCCAAGAGAGCCCTCCCCCTCGACGGGGGAGGGTTGGGAGGGGGTGGCCCTCGCTCGCGCGTCGCGCCCCTGCCCGGCGCCGCCGCCGCCCCCCCGGCCCTCCCCCGCGTGGAGGAGAGGGAGATCGCGAGGGCGCCGTCCGCCCGTATCCGCGGAGACCTCTTTGGCGCGACAGAGTGCAGGGCCGAGAGAGCCCTCCCCCGCGTGGGGGGGAGGGAGATTGGGAGCGAGGCTTGCCTGTGACCGCCCCCGAGCTCTTCCTCAACCCCCGAGCCGACCGGGGCCGCGGCTATGGCGGGGCCGAGCGCGAGATCGTCAACCGGGTCCGCGCCGCCGCCGCACGGCGCACCATCGCCGCCTGGCCGGGCTATGCGCCGACACCGCTGGTCGCGCTTCCCGGGCTCGCCGCCGAGCTCGGCCTCGGCGCCGTCCTCTACAAGGACGAGAGCGGCCGCTTCGGCATCGGCAGCTTCAAGGCGCTGGGGGGGGCCTATGCCGTCTGCCGCTCGCTCGCCCGGGTGATCGCGCGGCGCAAGGGGCTCGCCGAGGTCGGCGCCGACGCGCTGCTCGCCGGCGATCACCGCGACCTCGCCGCCACCATCACGGTGGCCACCGCGACCGACGGCAACCACGGGCGCTCGGTGGCCTGGGGGGCGCGGACCTTCGGCTGCCGCGCCGCGGTCTATCTGCCGGCCTCGGTCAGCGCCGAGCGCCAGGCGGTGATCGCCGGCTTCGGCGCCAAGGTGGTGGCGGTGGACGGCACCTTCGACGACGCCGTCGCCCGCGCCGCCGAGGACGCCGCCGCCAGGGGCTGGCTCTTGATCGCCGACACCGCCCCCGAGGACGAGAGCGAGGTCCCCCGCGACGTCATGCAGGGCTATACCGTGATGGCCGAGGAGATCGTCGAGCGCTTGGCGGGCGAGCCGGCGCCGACCCACGCCTTCGTTCAGGCCGGGGTCGGCGGGCTGGCGGCCTCGGTGTGCGGGCACCTGTGGGAGAGCTGGGGTGCCGACCGGCCGTCCTTCGTGGTGGTCGAGCCGGTGGCCGCCGCCTGCTGTCTGGCGAGTGCCCGGGCCGGGCGGCCGGTCACCATCGAGGGCGATCTCGCGACCGTCATGGGCGGGCTCGCCGCCGGTCGCCCCTCGCGCCCGGCCTGGCGCATCCTCGAGCACGGGGCCGCCGCCTTCCTCGCCATCGCCGACGAGGCCGCTCTCTGCGCCATGGTGACGCTGGCCGTCGGCGATCCGCCGATCGTCGCCGGCGAGTTCGGGGCCGCCGGGGTCGCCGGTCTGATCGCGGCGGCGAGCGAGCCGCAGCTGCGCGCCGCCCTCGGGCTCGACGGCGAGAGCCGGGTGCTGGTGATCGGCAGCGAGGGCGCGACCGACCCGGGGCTTTATCGCCGCTATGTTGGCCGCGACGCAGAATCGGTCCTCGCGGGGACCGCGCCATGACCTATGTCAAAGCGCCGAACGCCGCCGAGAGTCACGGTTTCGACCATGAATGCGAGGACCGAGACCCGGGGCGTCACGCTGACGGTCGCGCCGCTCGGCCGGGGCGACATCCGCCAGGCCTATGCCCTGGTGCGCGAAGCCATGCCGGCGGTGAGCGTCGACGACTGGCAGCGCTTCGCCGGGGCGCTCCTGGACCGCCGCCGGCGGCACGCCGGAATCCTCTGCACCTGGTCGGACAACCGCTATGTTCGCGGGCTCGCGGCCTATGCGGTGCGGGCCGAGGTCGACATGGCGCGGGCGCTCCGGGTCGAGCTTCTGATCGTCAGCACCATGTTCGCCCCCAGCATGGTGCTCAACGTGATCAAGAACGCGCTCGAGGACTGTGCGCGGCACCACGGCTGCGCCGGCGTGAAGGTCGAGATTCCGGCCGATCGCGAGTGGTTGATCGGGGCCTTCGCGCTCGCTGGTTACCATTCCGCCGGGGCGTGCCTGGTCAAGCCCATCGCCTGATCCCGGAGGTCCGGCGATGAGGGGCTGGCGGGCGGCCGCCGGGGCGCTCGTCGCGGCGCTTATGGTCGCTCCGGCGGGGCCGGCGGCGGCGCAGGCGGCGCCGACGGTCCGGGCCACCCGGCACATGATCGCCGCCGCCAACCCGTTCGCCGCCGAGGCCGGGCTGGCGATCCTGCGCGAGGGCGGAAGCGCGGTCGATGCGGCGATCGCGGCCCAGCTCGTTCTCAACCTGGTCGAGCCCCAGTCCTCAGGGATCGGCGGCGGCGGTTTCATGCTGGTCCACGACGCCGCGGCGGGCCAGACGATCGCCTACGACGGCCGCGAGACCGCGCCCCTGGCGGCCACCTCGGGGCTCTTCCTCGACGCCGACGGTAAGCCGATGCCCTGGCGCGATGCCGTGATCGGCGGGCGCGCCGTCGGCACCCCCGGGCTTCTCGCCATGCTCGCCCTGGCGCACCGCGACGGCGGGCGGCTTCCCTGGGCGCACCTGTTCGGTCCCGCGATCCACCTCGCCGAGGCCGGCTTTCCGGTCTCGCCGCGGATGCACGCGCTGCTCGCGCGCGCCCGCGGGCTGGCCGCCGACCGAGAAGCCCGGCACACCTTCTTCACGGCCGCCTTCGAGCCCAAGCCGGTGGGCACGCGGCTGGTCAACCGGGCCTTCGCGGCGACGCTGCGCAGCATCGCCCGCCACGGGACCGCCGCCTTCTATGGCGGGCGCATCGCCGCCGCCATCGTCGCCAAGGTCCGGGGCGACGTGCGCAACCCCGGCGGCCTCGCGCTCGCCGACCTCGCGCGCTATCGGGCCCGGCGCCGGGCGCCGGTGTGCGGCCCCTATCGCCGCTGGGTCGTCTGCGGGATGGGGCCGCCGAGCTCGGGCGGGGTCACGGTGCTCGAGATTCTCGGGATGCTCGAGCCCTTCGACCTCGCGGCTCTGGCGCCGCTCTCGCCCGCCGCGGTGCACCTGATCGCCGAGGCCAGCGCGCTCGCCTTCGCCGACCGCAACCGCTATATCGCCGACCCCGACTTCGTCGCCGTCCCGGTCGCGGGCCTCCTCGACCGGGCGTACTTGCGGGCCCGCGCGGCGGCCATCCGAGCCGACGCCACGCTGGGGCGGGCGGCCCCGGGGGTGCCGCCGCAGACCGGGCCCGCCCCGGCCGACGCCCCGGCCGCCAAGGAAGGACCGTCGACGACCCATCTCGTGGTGGTCGACGATGCCGGCAACGCCGTCTCGATGACCACCACCGTCGAGAGCGCCTTCGGCGCCCGGCGGATGGTCGCGGGCTTCATCCTCAACAATCAGCTCACCGACTTCTCCTTCCGCCCCGTGATCGACGGCCGCCCGGTCGCCAACCGGGTGGCGCCGGGGAAGCGCCCGCGCTCGTCGATGGCGCCGACCCTGGTGTTCGACGGCCGAGGCCGGCTGGTGCTGGCGGTGGGCTCGCCGGGGGGCTCGCGGATCATCGGCTATGTGGCCGAGGCGGTGGTCGCAGTGCTCGACTGGGGCCTCGAGGTCGGCGAGGCGGTCGCGCTTCCCCACGCCGTCGATCGCAACGGCCCGATCGACCTCGAGGCCGGGACAGCGGCCGCGGCGCTCGCCCCGGCGCTCGCCGCCCTCGGCCATGCGGTGCGAATCCGCCCGATGACCAGCGGGCTTCACGCCATCGCGGTCGGCCCCGACGGCCTGACCGGGGCCGCCGATCCGCGGCGCGAGGGGGTTGCGCTGGGCGACTGAGGGGGCCCGCGGACTCCCGGGTTAACGATTGGGAAAGCGCCCGCGCCGTAGGTAGTAGACGGGACATACCGTCGCTCCCGGGACGCGCGCCCGGCGAACTTGTCGCCAATCGAAGCGAGGGATGGACGTGGCCGCCGCCAATCGCGACATCAGGCCGATGGCCGACCTCAGGCTCGAGGACGTCAAGGTCGTCCTCTACGACCACCAGCACAACATTCGCGCCATCGTCCGCAGCGTCCTCGACGGCCTCGGCTTCCGCCAGATCCAGCAATGCCGCTCGCTCCGCGAGCTCGGCGACGCCATCGACGCCGAGCCCGCCGATCTTCTCATCCTCGACCTCGACGAGGACATCCGGGCGAGCTGCGAGCTGATCAACGACATCCGCTATGAGCGCCGGGGGCTCAACCCGTTCGTCGTCACCATCGGCCTGACCTGGCGCGGCGAGGCCCCGGTCATCGAATCGGCGCTCAGGGCCGGGACCGACGACCTGGTGAAGAAGCCGATCTCGGTGCATCTGCTGGCCCAGCGCATCACCAACCTGATCCACAACCGCAAGAGCTTCGTCGCCGCCCCCGAGTACGTCGGCCCCTTGCGCGCCGGCGGCGGCGAGGTGCCGGCGCACGCCCAGTTCGTCGAGGTCCCCAACAGCCTGCGCGAGAAGTCCACCGGCGAGCGCAAGGCGGGGCCGTCGGAGGAAAGTCTCCGGCGCGCCGCCGAGACCGTCAGCCTCCGTCGTCTCCATGGCCTGGCGAGCGAGATCGGAACCCTGGCGGCCGACCTCGAGTCCCGCCTCGGTAACGGCGCCGGCGACCTCGATGACGGGGTCCGCCGCATCGCCGACTTGAGCGAGCACTTCGACGAGCTCTCGGCGGCCTCGCGCTCGCCCAGCGTTCAGCGGCTGTCGGAGTCGATGATCGGCCTGGTCCGCATGGTCACCGACAGCGGGTGCCCGAACCGCAAGCACGTCGAGGTCCTGCGCCTTCACGCCCAGGCCATCGCCGCGGTCAGCCGGGGCGACGTGGGCGCTTTCGACGACGTCGCCTTCGCCCTCGACCGCGCTACCAGCCTGATCGGAGAGGACGGCGCCCGAGCCCCGAGCGGGTTGGATTGACCAGGATCAATGCCGCCGCCCCGGGTTCGTGGCCAATCGTGGCCCGAGAGCGACCACGAGGGGGCGAGGATGGCCGGGGAAACGACGACGGTTCGCGAGGCCGTGGGGGTGTTCGATGACGCCGAGACCCTGGAGGCCGCGATCGACGAGCTGAGGCGGTCGGGCTTCGACCGCGCCGAGATCAGCCTGCTCGCCGGCGAGCACGCGGTCGCCGAGAAGCTCGGTCACCTCTACGACAAGGTCGAGGCGGTCGAGGACGAGCCGAGGGCGCCGCGCACGGCCTTCGTTTCCAGCGCCGCGCTCGGCGACGCCGAGGGCGCCTTGATCGGGGCGCTCACCTATGTCGGCGCCGTCGCCGCCGCCGGGGCCGTGGTCGCCAGCGGGGGGACGGCCATGGCGGCCGTCATCGCCGCGACGGTCGCCGGCGACACCGGCGGCCTCATCGGTGCGCTCCTCGCCCATCTCCTCGGTCGCCGCCACGCCGAGACCCTGCAACGCCAGCTCGACCGCGGCGGCCTGGTGCTGTGGGTCCACGTCCGCGATCCCGAGCACGAGCGCCGCGCGGTGGCCATCCTCGGCCGCCACTCGGCCCACGACGTCCACGTCCACGAACTGCGCCCCTGAGAGGCTCAGCCGGCGCCGTCCTGGCAGCGCGGACAGAAATAGCTGGTTCGCCCGCCGATCTTGACCACGGCGAGCGCGGTGCCGCAGCGCGGGCAATGGCCCCCGCTATGCCGCTCGGGCAGCAGGAAGCCGGCGGGCAGGCGATCGAGAAACGCTTCCGCGCCGGCGCCGCAGCGGATCGCGGTCTCGAGCACGGTCCACAGTGCCCCATAGAGGCGCTCGGCCTCGCCGCCGGCCACGCGCCGGGCCGGTCGCCGCGGGTGGATGCGGGCCTGGAACAGAATCTCGTCGGCATAGACGTTGCCGATCCCGGCGATCACCGACTGGTCCATCAGCACCGTTTTCACGTCGCGCCGGCTGGCGGCGAGCGCGGCGGCGAGGGCGCCGGCGTCGAAGCGCGGGTCGAGGGCGTCCGGCCCCAGCCCCTCCTCGGCGATGAAGGCGTCGGCGTCCTCGGTCCAGCCGACCCGGCCGAGCAGGCGGACGTTGACATAGCCGAGGAAGCCGCCGGCGGCGAAGCGCAGGCGCACCCGCTCGTGGGCGGGGGCGTCGGCGGGGTCGTCGTAGGCGGCGAGCCGGCCCGACATGCCGAAATGAACGGTGAGCCAGCCGCCGCGGTCGATCCGCGCGAGCAGATGCTTGCCGTGGCGCCGGCTGGCCGCCAGCCGGCCGCCGACGAGCCGGGCGGCGAGGCCGCCGGCGTCGATCCCGGCGAGGATGCGGGGCTCGCTCACCCGCACCTCGGCGATCTCGCGTCCCAGCCCGTGGGCATCGAGCAAGCGGTGATAAAGCGCGACATCGGGAAGCTCGGGCATGGCGGGCACCGGAGGGCTGGCGCACGGGCGCTGGGAGCGTGCTATGCTGAGGCCGCAGGCGCGCCGAGGCAAGCCCTTCGGCGGCGGTTGAAAGCCGGCCGCCGTTGACCCACGTCAAAGCGTGAGAACCACCGTTCGATCACCGTTCCGGCCATGCGCCACGACCTCATCGCCAAGTACGACCAGCGGGTGCCGCGCTACACCAGCTATCCGACGGCGCCGCACTTCCACCCCGGGGTCGATGCCACACGCTATCGTGCCTGGCTGGGCGACCTCGGCGCCGGGACCCGGCTCTCGCTCTACGTCCACATCCCCTATTGCGACAGCCTGTGCTGGTTCTGCGGCTGCCATACCAAGATCGTCCTCCGCTATGGTCCGATCGCCCGCTATCTCGAGAGCCTCGGCCGCGAGATCGATCTGGTGGCCGATGCCATCGGCGAGCGGCTCCCGGTCTCCCATGTCCACTGGGGCGGGGGCTCGCCGACCATCCTCACCGGCGACGACG
>Ga0114931_10006672_pt1 | contig 14171 bp, 12 predicted proteins | sample 2SBtaG_FD_89579 | JGI IMG/M metagenome (GOLD analysis project Ga0114931, IMG submission 89579) | Deep subsurface microbial communities from Kolumbo volcano to uncover new lineages of life (NeLLi) - 2SBTROV14_V59a metaG | ecosystem: Environmental > Aquatic > Marine > Volcanic | place: Kolumbo...
CGGACCCCGCGCTATGGCCTGCACCTCGAAGAGCATCGGCAAGCAACACGTCGTTATACCGTAAGACAGCAGCCAAACGGCCTAACCGATTGGGGCGTCTTAGGTGCCGTGATTGGCCAGAAGGCAGGATCTTATTGGGAGGTTCCTGTTATTGAAGGCATCGAGCGCATACCCACGTCAGATGAGATCAAACACTTTGGTGCGGCGATGGCGAGCTATGGCTCAATACCATTGTTCCACATCGTTGGCGTAACCCCTGAATGCCAAAAGATTACCGATACAGGCGGCGACAGACTGAACGCCGAGGAGATTTTGGCTGCCGACCTGGCCGCTTTGCGCGAACCGTTTGGTGCAAAGGGTGAAAAGGTCGATGTCGTGGTCTTTGCAGCGCCACAGCTTTCACTCATTGAAATGCAGCAGGTGGCTGAGCTGTGTCGCGGAAAGCTAATTCACACGAACACCGATCTGCTCGTATGCACGTCTGCCAGTGTTTACGTCGATGCCAATCGAATGGGCTACATTGAGGCAATCGAGTGCTTTGGCGGCAAGGTGCTGCAAGGAACCTGCTTCTATCAGCAATATGCCCGAGAGATCGGCGAGGCGAATGGATGGAAACGCCTCCTGTCCAACTCGACGAAGATCGTCAACATTCTTGGCGGTTACGGTTATCTGCCGGCGCTGGCGTCGATGGAAGAATGCATTCATTCCGCAACCGTTGGGGAGATTGTTTGATGGCTGGAAAGGTTAAAAGAGAACTTAAGTGTCATGCCGGCATTGGCGGTGAAGTCACAGGCGAGGCGCTTGTCGCGGGCGATAATTTTTCTGCCCGATACGATCTGGATCGCTTGAAAGGCATCTTCTCGCGACCACAGCATGCTTTGGCCGGACAATCCTATGTCGATAAAATTCTGGTTTTGAACACGGCCAAGGGCGGCGTTGCCTCAGCATGGATGCTGCATGAAATGAAATCGCGTGGAATTGCACCAAAAGCCGTTTTGTTCAATACGGCCAACACCATACTTGCTCAGGGAGCGGCACTTGCGCAAATGGCCATATGCGATCGTTTCGAAGACGGCGATATCACACAGCTCATCAAAACGGGCGATAAGATTACGGTATATCCAGAAGAAGGGCGCGTGATCGTAGAAACCGGCGAATAGCTAAACCATTTCTGCTGCAATTTTGCTAAAGCAGTTCAGCCAGCGCCATTAATCGGTGTGAGGGAATTACCGGCTGCTTCCGGTACAGGTATACTCCGAGATGAACCAGATTAAAGCGCAAGCGGCGTGGCCGCCTCATGGGCTATCATGGGGAGACGCTTTAGCGTTTGCCGCCGGTTTTCCATTCGCGGCCCAACAAGGCAGCCGGCAGCCTTTTCCTTTTTATGCCGGCATCATCCTTTTCATGTCGCTCGGCCATTCATCTCTGGATAGCGCTCAGCGCGGGCCGAACAACCAGTTGGAAAAGGCTTCCCACAACCCATGGGGCTCAATTCTGCGGGTTCTTTCCGAAACAGCGGCCTGCATATTGCGCATGTCGTTGCTGATCGACTCGAGTACGGCAAGCGGCCGTTCGTTGCCACGTTCGATCCGCTGCAGACGCTCGCCTAACGCCGACAGATCGCCGGCCATATCGAGACACCACTGGTCAAAGACTTCTGCGGTCGTCCGCTGCGCACCGCTGATATGCGAAATCGTATTCTTGACATCAAGCAGTAGCTCATTGCCCGGCCCTCTGTTCTGCGTCAGCAGCGACTTGATACCGGTGAGCGCACCAGCGGCGTTTTGCGTCTGCTCGACAACCTGTTTTTGCAGCTGCGCCATGCGCTCATAGATCGCCTGCAGCAGCCGTTTGTGATCCCCCGCGGCATTCTCGTTAGACTCATTTCCGGCGCTCATCAAATGCTCAAACTTGTTGAGGCGTTCATTAACCGCCGTCCAACTGCGCTCACGATCGGCCATTGAGAGCGTGATCTGCTTGTGGTGCTCGCTGAGGACCTGCTGCAGCCGGGCCATGTCGTCATCGCTGAAGCCGGTTTTGTCTTCCGCAGTGGCTGCGCGTTCGAGCAGCATCGTTTCTATGGTATCGAGACGACCACCCAGGGCCCCGTCGAGCACTTCTTCAAGGTCCAGCCCGTCGTTTTCGCTCTTCTGCAGCATGTCGCCCAGGCTCTCTGTAACGGTCTGGACCTCAAGTCTCACCGCTTCCTGGACCTCTGCCGTCTCGCGGCTTTGATGGCTCAACGCCACTTCGATGGCACGCACCTGATCGCCAAGCGCCCCATCACGGTCACTGACTTCCGCCAGGCGCCCCTCGAACATGCGCTCCAGGCCCTGCAGCCGCGCCATAATGGGAGCGGTGGCATCGCCCTTGTTCTGGTTCATCAGTGTGATGCGCTCAATGGCCTTGATCTGCTCGCTGATGCTGTCGCGCAGGCTCATGGTTTCGCTGCGATGCGCCGATACATCGGAATGCAGTTGCGAAACCAGGTCGGAAAGAGCTTTGCGCTGATCGCTGATGCCGTCGCGCAGGGTCACTGTCTCGCTGCGATGCGCCGATACATCGGCATGCAGTTGCGAAACCAGGTCGGAAAGCGCCTTGCGCTGATCGCTGATGCCGTCGCGCAGGGTCACTGTCTCGCTGCGGTTCGCCGATACATCGGTATAGAGTTGCGAAACCAGGTCGGAAAGCGCCTTGCGCTCGGATTGGAAACCGCGCAACTCGTCGCGATAACTGGTTTCCAAAGTCACGAGCCTGGAAATCACCCGCTGCTCCATGCCTTCAAGCGCCGACACGAGATCGCGCGACATGTCCCGGCCTCTCATGAACATCTGTTCCAATGGCTGGACAGTCTCGCGCGTCGGCCGTACCAGCCTATAGGCCCCGTTGGGTCGCGTGGCATGCGCCGTATTCTGCAGAGGGTCGACTTCATTATCATGACGCTCTTGGGGCCCTCGGGCCGGATAGTGATGGCGCTGGCCAAGACTTTCATCCAAGGGCGTTATGACCTCTGGCCGGTTTTGCTGAATATGCCGGTTTTGCTGAATATGATTGAGCAGCAGGGCAATACCCGGGTGCTCGTTATCATAGTTCATCAGAACTTCGAGCAGATCCTCGACCGCGATGGCGTTGGCATTGCGGCGGCTGGCGACTTCCCCGGCGATGCGCAGGGCCGCCTTGAATTCCGATGATGTCACCGGCAGCTCCAGGCTATCGGGAGTGCTGATCGCGGTGCTGGAAATCAAGGCAGTGACGTCGCTCTGCAAGGCTTCAAGATCGACACCATGGCTCTGCAAAACCGCGCCGGCGCTGGCAACGCGGCTCATGCCATGCACTAAATGTTGCAACAGCACTTCTGGAGAATGCAAAACCCGGGCAACCTCATAGGCGGCATTGCAGACGGCCAGGACGGCGGCGTCGACCCACAAAGGAGCGGCGCTGCGGTCTTGCCGATGGGCCTTGACGCGATAACGTTTACCGTTGCCACCCCCTGACTGACCCAGATCACGATAGGCGCCGCGTGCTGACGCTTGCCCCCCAGGTGGGAGTCTCAAGTCTAAATCTTGGCCACGGTAACTCATAACTACTCAGCTCCTGCGAACAACCGGCTTTTTCAAATTTCAATACAGGTCATCGGTTAGTAACCAGTGAATAGATAAGCAAGGGACGTGCCTAGACTAAGCCTAAACAGCCAATAGGCTTAACGTAACTAGGTTACTCTCGCATGATTTTCGCTGCAGCGGCGGCGAGCCAGAGCCCTCAAAATGAGACAAATAGTCGCATGTTACACTCAGAACAGGACAAACAGGACCATGTGCTGAAAGTAGTTCATGTGACCTTCGGGTGGCAGCCGCCTGATCGATTCTCTGAAAGATGCCGTTTGCCTGCGCCGGTGGCAGGTGAATGCCAGAGCCGGACAAATGCTAAAGCAGGGGCTAAAGCAAAGGCAAAGGCTGCTGCAACTCCGGGCCTTCATGGCGCGGATTGTTGAGCTGCGGGTTGACCGCGACGATTTCCAGCAGGTCATTATCAGCCGGGCGCAGCAGGTCGGTGATGGTCTCGGTTTTGCCCATTGCGCAGTCCAGCCAGCGGGCATGATCGGCCTGCTCAAGGATCACCGGCATGCGGTCGTGGAGCGGCGCCAGCGTCTTATTGGCCTTTGTCGTCAAAATGACCATGGTTTCCATTTCGCTGCCCTCGGCGCCCAGCCAATGCTCCCACAGACCGGCAAAAGCGAGCAATGATCCGCCATCGCCCGGGCCAACAGTTGCATCCGCTTCCTGCAATTTGCGGCGCAGCAGATGCGGCTGCTTGTTGCCCTTGCGGTCGGTCCATTCGTAAAAGCCATCGGCCGGAACGAGGCAGCGGCGATAGCGCAAGGCTGAACGAAACGACGGCTTTTCCGCCGCGGTCTCGGCGCGGGCATTAATCAAGGTGGCAAATTCATTGGGGTCCTTGACCCAGGGCGGAATGAGCCCCCAGCGCACCAGCACCAGCTCGCGCGTCTTTTTGGCGCTTATGCGCACAATGGCGACGGGCTGCGTCGGCGCAATATTATAGCGCGGCGGATAAACCGCTTCGTTGTCATGACAAAAAAACGCCCGCACAGCTTCCGGTGGCGAGGTCAGGCAATAGCGCGAACACATGGGACTGGCTTTCCTTCGAGATAAGATTGACCACGCGGGGGCCGGGGGCCGGGGGCCGGGGTCGATGAGCGGGGGCCGGGGGGCATCCGCCGGCGAGCGGCAGCATGGCCTGCGCTGGCACAATAGGCTGGCACAATAGCATGACAATTTGGCCATGCGGCAATGCGCGCCGCCTGCACCGCCTGGGCGCGCGCCCGCGCTTTTTGCCGAAATCGGCATGCCCCATATGGTCGAGAAACTCGACGGCTTGCTACATGACGCCGGCTGCCCGGAGGCAGGCGATGGGGCCTGAGGCGGCGTGGCGGGCGGCTGAGGCGACAGGCAGGATTTATCCTGGTGGACAGCATTCACCAACCAGCCGCCCGCCAGCCGCTGGCATTTCGCAAAGCTGCTTCACGGATTTGTTAGCGGGCCGGGCCTGAATGTGGCTGGCAAAGCCGCGAGGCTTTAGGGCATGCTGGGCCGATGACACATCCAGCATCACCATCTGCCGCGCGCCGCCGTCCTGCGGCCCTGCTGTTCGGGCTGGCGCTCGCTGTCACGGCGCTTGCTTTGCCGCCGCGCGCCGCCCATGCCGATCCCGTCACCTGGAAACGCGAAGGCTGGGGCAAGACCGATTTTTCCAAGACCAGCGTCAAATGGAGTGAAATCCGCTCCGGCGGCCCGCCGAAAGACGGCATCCCGTCAATCGACAAGCCGAAGTTCATTGCCGTCGCCGCTGACAAGGAGCTGACGCCGCGCGATCCCGTCATCGGCCTTGAAATTGCCGGTGATGCACGCGCCTATCCGCTGCGCGTGCTGATCTGGCATGAGATCGTCAATGATCGCGTTGGCGGTGTCCCGGTGACGGTGACCTTCTGTCCTTTGTGCAATTCGGCAATAGCCTTTGGCCGGCGCGTCAAGGGCAAGCTGCTCGACTTCGGCACCACCGGCAAATTGCGCAATTCCGATCTTGTCATGTATGACCGGCAGAGCGAAAGCTGGTGGCAGCAGTTTACCGGTCAGGCGATCGTTGGCGCCATGCTCGGCACGCAACTCAAAATGCTCCCCGTCAGGCTGGAATCCTTCGCCCAATTCAAGGCGCGCTATCCCAAAGGCAAGCTGCTGGTGCCGAATAATCCGCAGATGCGCCGTTATGGCGAAAACCCCTACCGCTATTATGACAGCGCGCAGTTTCCCTTCCTCTATAACGGTGACATGCCCAAGGGCATCGAACCCATGGCGCGGGTCGTGGTGGTCAAATCGGCCGGCACCGGGGCGAGCGGCCCTGCTGTCGCCGTGGCGTTGTCGGCATTGCGCAAAACCGGCAGTTACAAACTTGGCGACGTTGATCTCAAATGGGACAAGGGGCAGGCCTCGGCGCTCGACAATGGCACCATCGCCAAGGGCCGCGAGGTCGGATCAGTCACCGCGACGCGCAAAACCGCCGACGGCAAAAGCCTTGATGTCCCCTATGACGTAACCTTTGCCTTTGTCTTCCACGCCTTTCACCCGAAACAGCCGATCGCCGTAAAATAGGGCCTCCCGCATCACCTCAAGCCCTGCTCCCTGCAGCAGCAGCGCGATCAACCGCGCACCCGGCTGCCATGCCGCTGCCGCAATTTGCCGCCGCCGCAACTTGCCGCTATTCCGATTGCAAGCGCACAATGCTACAGTGGCGCTCTTTGCCAAGGGGTTAGCGATAGATTGATGCAGCAGAATTCAATTGAAACTGGGTCATTTGCCAGGAGAGGACCGTTTGGCCGAATCAGGACCGCCGCCCGCGCCCGGCACCAGCCTGGCCGCCGAAAACTGCCGATAGCCGCTGCCGGCACCATGGTGAGCCTGTCGCTGGTCATGACAATGGCGCTGGCGCTGGTCCTGGCCGCGCCCGCCCCTGCCAGTGCCGACAGCTCGGCTGGCAAGAAACCCTATGACAAACAATTGCTGCGTTTGTCCGAGCTGCTCGGTGCGATGCATTATCTGCGTGAATTATGCGGCGCCAACGATGGCCTGCTATGGCGCCAGCAGATGCAGGACCTGATCAAGGCCGAGGGCACCTCGGCACTGCGCCGCCTGAAGCTGACGCGCAGGTTCAACTTCGGCTATCACAGCTATTCGCGCACCTACCATCGCTGCACGCCATCGGCAAAAACCGCCATAGAACGTTTTCTCAACGAGGCCGGTACGATTGCCGACACCATGGTTCACAATATCAAATAGCGCTGGCAGGCGCGCCAACCGGTCCGGCTGACACCGTTTGCGCGAAATGATTGACGTAATTCTAATTCGTTCGACGGCGGACATCATCCGTGCGTCCCGCGCCTGGACCACGACGAGGCGCTCCAAACGCCATTAAGCGATTGTCCTTTATGATCGCGGGCATGACAACTCAGGCGAACAACATCAGGCGAACAACATCGGTGCATATTTCCAGGCCAGTTCAGCCAGCATCAAACCGCCAAGACCGATCAGGAGCAATCCGGCGACCTGGTTGATCTGGCGCAACCGCTTCTTGTCGATGCGATGGCGAATACGGCCGATGAAATGCGACAGCCCCATCCACCAGGCGAGAGAGCCGCCGACTATGGCGGCAACCATGGTAAACACATCGAGATAGGTTTGGACTTTGACAAAGGTGCTGACGCCGCCGAAGATGGCAAAAAGGCCGAGCACGGCGCCTGGATTGCTGATGGTCAGGAAAAAGGTTTGGGGAATATCCCAGATGAAGTCGCCGAGCGTGGCGTTTTCATAATGCGCAGGATTGGTGTCTACGCCAGGCTCGGTAAAATACAGCCTGATGCCGAAAATCATGATTGCCAGACCACCGACCAACTGGATCGAGGTGCGATAATAGTTGATCGCCCCGGATATGGCGTTTACACCCAGCGCCGCAAACAGGGCAATCAGGCCATCGCCCATGACCGCGCCGAGCCCAGCAGCAACGCCGCCCCAAAACCCGCGTTCAATGGCGCGCTGAATGCACAGGATGTTGACCGGTCCGACGGGAGCCGCCACCAGCACGCCAATCACGGCGCCAATGGGAATAATCAGCGGATTGGGAATATAACTCAGCATCCCCCAGCCCCCCCGCGCAACGACCTGACCGGCCAGGACATCTCAACAAGAGCTGTTTTGCGCCATGGCGCAGCAAAAATACAACGAGCCATAGAGAACAGATAGTCGCATCCCATCAGTTGAAAAAGGGTGTTCAATGCCGCACCGCTCCTGCCCAAACCCGACTCAAGCTTACATAGTGGTAATGGTCCTGACATGGCTTGTCTATTGTCTGTTCAATACCAACAGTCTGCTGGCGCAAACGAATTTATCGAAAAAGAGTATAACAACTGATAAAATTGCCCAGACTGCGGGCACGACAAAGGCTGCGGGCACGGCAAAGGCTGCGAGTCGCAAAATATTCTACGGGACGGATGGGCTGCCGCAACCGGTGCTGGACATGCGCGAACATATTTTGTCGGCGGTGCGCTCGGGCAACATAGAGGATCTGCGGCTGGCCATTGAGTGGAACGAGTTGCGGCCGGAGTTTGGCACTGCTGCGGACAGCGACGCTATCGCCTATTTCAGAAAAATTTCCGCTGATGGCAAGGGCCGCGAAATTCTTGCCATCCTCGGCAATATCCTCGAAAGCGGGCATGCCCGCACCCCGCTTGGCCCGGACATCGAGAACAATCTCATTTACGTCTGGCCCTATTTCGCTGAAATGTCGCTGCAGCAATTGACAGCGGGCCAGCAGGTGGAACTTTTGCGCATTGTCCCGGCAGGTGACTTCAAGACCATGATGGCTGGCGGCAAATATACCGGCTATCGCCTGTCAATCGGCGCCGACGGCACCTGGCATGAGTTCGTCAACGGCAAATGATGGCTGGGTCATAACCTCGGCTGGCGCAAACAGCGAAATCGTCTCCGCTCTCCGCTCTCCGCTCCCTACACCCCAGGTTCCACCATTACGCATCATCGCCCGGCTTGCCGGCTTCATGAAAGCGCATTGGCTCGCCAGAAGCCTTGCCCAGAATCTCGCCGTCCCACATCACCTTGCGGCCACGCACAATCGTCCCGACCGGCCAGCCGGTCACTTCAGTGCCATGATAGGGCGTCCAGCCGCAGCGGCTTTCGATCCAGTCATTGCTGATGGTCTGGCGCCGTTGCAGGTCGACAATCGTAAAATCCGCATCATAGCCGGTCATCATCCGCCCCTTGCCGCAGATGCCGAACAAACGATTGGGGCCGTGGCTGGTGAGATCAACAAAGCGCTGCAGCGTCAGACGCCCGGCATTGACGTGATCGAGCATGATCGGCACCAGGGTCTGCACGCCGGTCATGCCGGAAGGGGAAGCTGGATAGGCGGCGTCCTTTTCATCGCGCCTATGCGGGGCATGATCGGAGCCCAGCACATCGACAACGCCATTGCGCAGGCCCGCCCATAATCCCTCGCGGTGCTCGCGCCCGCGCACCGGCGGGTTCATCTGCGCGTAGCAGCCGAGCCGCTGATAGCAATCGGGCGCATAAAGGCTCAAGTGATGCGGCGTCACCTCGACGCTGGCCCAATCGCGATGGTGTGCCAGCAGCTCCATTTCATCCCTGCTGGACACATGCAGCACATGCACGCGCTTTTTGTATTTTGCCGCCAAGCGCAACAATCTCCTGGTCGAGATCATCGCCGCCTGCACGTCGCGCCATTGCGGATGCGATGAGGGATCGCCGGCGCGGCGCAGATCCAGGCGCGCAATGAGCCGCGCTTCGTCCTCTGAGTGAAAAGCGGCACGGCGCGAAATTTTGGCAATGACGCGCGCAAGGCTGGCCTCATCATCAATGAGCAGATCGCCAGTTGACGATCCCATGAACACCTTGATGCCGGCAGAGCCCTGCAGGCGCTCCAGCTCGGGAATGTCTTCGATATTGTCCCGCGTGCCGCCGACATAGAATGCAAAATCGCAAAACATGCGCTGGCGGGCGCGTTTGACCTTGTCGGCAAGGGCGTCAGGAGTCGTCGTCAACGGCTGCGTATTGGGCATTTCAAAAACGCCGGTGACGCCGCCCATCACCGCGCCGCGCGATCCCGTCTCCAGATCTTCCTTGTGGGTGAGGCCCGGCTCGCGGAAATGCACCTGGGTATCTATGACACCGGGCAGGATATGCAGGCCGGCAGCGTCGAGCACTTCGCCCGCATTCGCCGCATCCAATGACCCCAGCGCCGCGATGCGGCCATCGCGGACGCCAATATCACCCGCCCCGATGCCATCATGATTGACCAGCGTTGCGCCCTTGATCACCAGGTCATAGACTGCGGCATTGCCGCCGGCCCCTTTCCCCGTCGCGCCTTCCGCCATATGGAACGCCTCCAGCTGTCGCCTGCAATCTCTTGTAATCTCTGCCCAGCAGCCTTAGTTAGGCAGAACGAAATAGGCAAGAGCTGGCCGCAAGAAATCGGCCGGTTCTGGTGGAGAACACTGAAATCATGACAGATACCAGTATTGCTCATTTGACCGACCGCGGCCTGCTGCAGGTCGCGGGCGATGATGCGGCAGATTTCCTGCAGGGGCTTGTCACCAATGACGTGGAAAAGCTGACCGCAGGGCAAGCCGCCTATGCCGGCCTGTTGACGCCGCAGGGCAAGATCCTGTTCGATTTTTTCATCCTGTGCAGGCCGGGCGGCTACCTCATTGATGTTGCCAGCGGCAAGGCCGCCGAGCTGAGTAAGCGGCTGGGGTTCTACAAGCTGCGCGCCAAGGTCGAGATCGAGAATAAAAGCGACGCCATGGCGGTGCTGGCACAATGGGGAGGTAATTGCGGCGCGGCGGCGGCATCGGTCTGTTTTGCCGACCCTCGGCTCGCCGGCATGGGGGCGAATATGAGGGCGAATATGGGCCTGCGCATCTTCGCACCGCTTGAAGCTCTCGACGCTACGATCAAAGACCTGCTCGCCGCAAGCAATGGCGCGCGCGCCGATGAGGTCGCCTATCACGCCCATCGCATCGCCCTTGGTGTCCCCGAAGGCGGCAAGGACTTCGCCTTTGGCGAGGCCTACCCGCAAGACGCCTGCATGGATCAGCTGCATGGCGTCGATTTCGAAAAAGGCTGCTACGTCGGCCAGGAAGTTGTGTCGCGCATGCACCATCGCGGCAGCGCCCGCAAACGCATGGTGCCGGTTCGCGGCAAAAAGGCTCTGCCGCCCCCCGGCACTGAAATCCGCGCAGGCACAGCGCTCATTGGAACGCTTGGCTCGACGTCGGGCGCAAAAGGTATCGCGCTTCTACGGCTCGACCGCGCCGCAACGGCGATCGGCAAAGGCGATGCAATCACCGCCGCAGATACTGTCATCAAGCTTGTGCAGCCGGCCTGGGGCTCCTTCGATGTGCCGCTGGAGGCCTCGTGACCGGGAGCAGACAAAATGCCGTCAAAGGCAACAGCGGCAGCGCAAAACCCAAACGCGCCAGCACAGAGGCCGCCGCAAAAGACTCCGGACGTTGCGGCTGGGCAGGCAGCGATCCGCTTTACATTGACTATCACGACAAGGAATGGGGGCTGCCGCAGGCAGACGACCGGATCCTGTTCGAAAAGCTTGTCCTGGAAGGCTTCCAGGCCGGGCTGTCGTGGATCACCATCCTGCGCAAACGGGATAACTTCCGCCGGGCATTTCATCAATTTGATGCAAGTAAAATCGCAGGCTACGGCAAGCGCGACATCACCCGCCTGATGAATGATGAGACCATCGTGCGCAACCGCCTGAAGATCGAAGCTGCCATTGCCAACGCCAAAGCCTATCTGGCACTGACCAGCCGGCAGAGCTTTGCCAGTTTCATCTGGGACTTTCTGCCCGACGGCCCAATTATCAATGCGCGCCAGTCAATGGCCGATGTGCCGGCCGCAACCGAGCTGTCGACGACAATCTCGAAGGCGCTCAAAGCCAGAGGCTTCCGTTTTGTCGGGCCGACCACGGTCTATGCCTTCATGCAATCCATGGGGCTGGTCAATGATCACCTGACAAGCTGCCGGCGCTATCGCCCCTGCGCAAGCCTGCAACGAAACTTCAGACCTCCGGAAAAGCTGCCGTGATGAGTAAGCCGCGAAACATACCGACCTCGACCCCTGTAATATCAGGCCCGCCCGCAAGCGATGCGCCTGCTGATATTTCGCCAGACAGATCGCCAGACAGATCGTCAGACGGATCATCAGGCGGGAGATCCGACAGCGAAGCTTGTGGCAAGCCGCGTGCCTGGCAGCGCATGTTGTCGGGCCGGCGGCTCGATCTATTGAACCCGGCGCCGCAGGACATCGAGATCGGGGACATCGCCCATGGTCTGGCGCGGGTGGCGCGATGGAACGGGCAGACCATCGGCGAACACGCCTTTTCGGTCGCCCAGCATGCCCTGGTCGTAGAGAAAATCTTCACGGCCTGCACGGCAGCTTCTGCGCATCCTGATTATCCTGGTAACGAGGATGCTGACGATGCTCGCTCATGGCGCCAGGGAAGGCTGGCGGCGCTGCTGCATGATGCACCGGAATACGTCATTGGCGACATGATAAGCCCCTTCAAGACCGCATTGGGGCTCGACTACAAAACCTTCGAGCACAGATTGCAGGAGGCCATTCATCTGCGCTTTTCTCTGCCCGCCGTGCTGTCGCCGGCAACCCAAAGCGCCATCAAACAGGCCGACCGGATCTCGGCCTATTTCGAGGCCGTATCGCTGGCCGGCTTCTCGCTCAGCGAAGCCGATCGGTACTTTGACAGACCATCAGGATTACCGGCCCAACTCAGCGGCGAACTTGAAACACTGGAGGCTTGGCCGGCGGCGACAGCTCAGCGCCGGTTCCTTATTTGTTTCGATGATCTTTCAGTATGAATTCCAGGACTGCGGCAGCCTGCCACATTTTGCCCACGGTTCTCACCCATCTTGAGAAAACTGATTTGCAGGCTCGAGTTTATCCCTGCATTTGAATGGCTTAGGAAACGCAAAAGGGCGTTGATGTCTTCACCTTGTGGATAAGACTCTTTGCGCAACATCTTCGATAACCGATGTTGGCCAATAAAGCTCGTTAGTAAAAACAACGTAATTCCAGGCAGATTACGTTTTGTTTTGTAAAAGGTGAAGTGCTGGATTACCATGGAATAAATGCACCTCGAACCCCTGAGCGAGGAACAAATGACAGCTAGAGCAGCCTTAGACCACGACTACATGGATCAATCAAAAGACATGCATCCAGACCTTGTCAGCCAGGAACCGCTGGTCGAGATTGGTCTCAATGCGGCAATTATGGCGATCCATGATTATGAACCCGTTCTGCTGGCGGTTAAGCCGTCCAGCGACAGCATTGATGCTTTGGGCTCCCTCCCCTCGGGGCCATTTTCACCGATCAGGCACCGCACGCTGGAAATCGGCCTGCGCTCCTGGGTTCGCGAATATACCAGCATCGATCTGGGCTATGCCGAACAGCTATACACCTTTGGCGACCGCGGTCGCCACGCCCAGGTCGGCGATACCGCGCCGCATGTTGTCTCGATTGGCTATCTGGCGATTTCGGATTCCAAAAATGATGACGACCTGCAGTACGAGGAGCGCAGTTCCTGGGAGTCCTGGTACCGCTATTTCCCATGGGAGGATTGGCGCAAGGGAGCTCCAGAAATCCTCGCCAAGGAGGTTGTGCCGCGCCTGCAATCCTGGGCGTCGCCAAACAAGTCGTCGCCGGACAAGTCGCCGGGCAACCAGATGCCGCAATCATCCGTCCATGGGGCGCAGGAAGGCAGCCGCGAATCCCGTGTCAACAGTTGCTTTGGCCTTGATGCCGCAGGCTGGGACGAAGAACGTGTGCTTGATCGCTATGAGCTCCTTTATGAAGCCGGGCTCATTGAGGAATCGGCCCGCGACGGACGCGACGCCGCCATGACCTGGAATGAGCTGCCGAGGCTTGGCATGCCGATGCGCTATGACCATCGGCGTATCCTGGCGATGGCCATCGGGCGGCTGCGCGCCAAGATAAAATATCGCCCGGTTATTTTCGAAATGATGGCGCCGGAGTTCACCTTGTTCGAGTTGCAAAAGACCGTGGAAGCAATCCTCGGGCCACCGCTGCATAAGCAGAATTTCCGGCGGCTGGTTGAAAATTCCAAGCTGGTCGAAAGCACCGGTGCCATGAAAACAAGGACCGGCGGCAGACCGGCAAAGCTGTTCCGGTTCCGCCGCGAGGTCATCAGCGAGCGCCCCGCTCCCGGCGTCCGCCTGAAACCAGGGCGTCATTAGGCCGATCCATTCACCCCGCAACCCGATCTATTCACCCCGCTTCTGGCGGACTGACTCCGCCCTGGTCGATGACGAATAGCGCGGTGGTGAATAGGTCGGGTTAGCTCGGCAGGGCAGCACCCCCCCATCCCCAACCACGTCGCGTGCCTGGGGATGGGGGGCTCGGACGGCAAGGCAAAGTAAGCTTCGATCCCTGCCGGATGTGTGCGAGTCCGGCAGGAGTCATACCAATCCCCCTATGGGCTGAAGAAGCCCGGGCACCTGCGATGGCGCGGGCCAACGGCCCGGC
>Ga0114931_10006673_pt1 | contig 14169 bp, 13 predicted proteins | sample 2SBtaG_FD_89579 | JGI IMG/M metagenome (GOLD analysis project Ga0114931, IMG submission 89579) | Deep subsurface microbial communities from Kolumbo volcano to uncover new lineages of life (NeLLi) - 2SBTROV14_V59a metaG | ecosystem: Environmental > Aquatic > Marine > Volcanic | place: Kolumbo...
GAAGTAGTAGTTTCAATAAGCGCAAAACGCTGGAGTTGCTGCCAGACCTCTCCACGGATGGACTGACCGGTTCGGTTCGCTACTACGATGGGCTCACCAACGACGCGAGGCTAGTTTTAGATACCCTTCGCTCCGCAGAAACCAGTGGGGCAGATATCAACAACTACGTTCGCTTTGTCGGTGCCACGCCAGAGAATGGTTGTTGGCGATGCGAACTGATCGATCTACGTACCGATACTCCTTTCGAAGTAGTGACACGCTGCGTAGTCAATGCGACAGGACCCTGGTCAGACAAAGTGAAATGGTCAAGAACGTCGCTTCGTCTGACAAAAGGAGTTCATCTTGTAATCGATCGTTCACGTCTTCCGATTCCTGATGCGGTTGTGATGGCCGAAAAAGATCGGATTCTGTTTGCGATTCCGTGGGGAGATCGCGTCATCCTCGGAACCACCGATACTGACTATGACGGCCCGATTGGTTCCCCTACTTGTGATCTGGAGGACGTACAGTACATTCTCGACGTAGTGAACGAATCGTTTCCTGATGCGAGCCTGATCGATGAAGATGTGATCAGCACATGGGCAGGCCTTCGGCCGTTGGTTGCCGATAAGAACGGCGACCCTTCTGATATCTCGCGACGTCATGAAATTACGATGAGCCATCCTGGCTGGTGGGATGTCACAGGTGGAAAGCTTACAACATTTCGGCTTATGGCAGAAGAAACCCTGAACGCGATTGTTCGTCACTTGGGAATATCTGGCTCGAAATGCCGAACGGCAGAGGAACCGCTTCTAGGAAACGCGTGCGCCGACTCAGTAAGTGGAATCGTGCCTCCCGAGGTCTCGCTCTCGACGGTGCAACATTACTGCAGGCTGGAATGGGTCCGCCACTTAGAGGATGTCATGATCCGCCGCACAAGTTGGCGGTACTACTACCCAGAGCATCTGGAAATTGCCCCACAAGTTGCTGCTTGGATGGGCAAAGAACTAGGATGGAGCGATGCGGAAACCGAGGCAGAGCTCCACCGATATTTCCACATTACCGATCGGAGAGAGTCGGCAGTTCCGGCCTCTCCAAGCGAAACCAAGCAGGACCCCTCAGACCTGCAATGATCTTGTCAGGAGCACATATTCAGAACTCGCCGACGACATCCTCGCCGGCACGTGTCGCCATGCTTTGGAAAACCGCTAAGTCAATGCCTTCGTTCAGAAATCGCACACTGCCATCACCGAACACGAAATGAACCCCGAGCTTGTCGGGGCTGCTGAAGTCATCGAAGTGGCCGACAGGCGAGTTGGGAACGTGATCCGCTACGCCCAGAATTCTTGCAAAGGCCTCCTCACCCCCAGAGAACACGCCGACCCAGGTCGAGTACCAACCCCGATTCTCGTCGGACTTTCGCTCACCAACTAGAAACGTGTTACTGGTCCCGTCGGTAATATCAGCGAAGCGAACTCAGCTGTTGTGGAAGAAGACGCCGTTGCCCTCGCAGCTATTCCCCGGGGGTAGCCCTTCACAGTCCTCTAGCTCTGTGGTACCGAAGCTACCGATGTAATTGGATGTCGGCAGTGTCGCGAGTATGCTGCTACCTTCGTCCGCGCTGACTTCCCAAAAGCTAGGCGCAACGTCGGAGGGATTACGGAAGGACGATAAATACGTGGCTCGTCCCACCGTATTCTTGGGTGAGTTAATGGGCATATTGAAGTCCAATTGCGCGTATAGTGCGATTGCTCCATCATGGGAAGAATCATGGCGGCCCAGCCAAATCCGCTGCTTCCCTCGACATCGGGCCGACCGGCGGAATCGACACCGATCCACCCGGACGGTAATGTGTTGTGAATGCCGTGATAGTTGTGAAGGGCCAAACCGATTTGCTTAAGATTGTTCTTGTTTGACATTCTTCGGGCGGACGCGCGAGCGGCCTGAACTGCGGGCAGCAAAAGCGAAACAAGAATTCCGATAATGGCTATGACAACAAGTAATTCAACTAGGGTAAAACCATGTTTTTTTCGTATGATCGTCATGGTGATTGATCTCCTATAAATTGTGATTGGTGCGCCGACACGAAACAATTCTTCAGTGTTCAACGCGCATGTGAATCGGTCGAATTTGCAGAAGGCGAGCGAGTCGATACCCTCGGCTTCGAGGCGAGGAGACTCGCGTGAAAGATTGACAGCGGAATCCACGACCCAACGACGGCGACCGTTTTTGCGCAAAGCGAACTTCAAGAAACCGTGATTCTTGGTCGGAAAGTTCCTATCAGCAGGCAGGTTGGACCGGCGCAAAGAGCCGCTTGCGGCGGCTTAACGTGGATTCGGCCGTAAGTATCTCAACCGACACCAGGAGGTCCGCGGCAATCGTATCCGGAAAGGAATACGTCAGATGGCTGTGCGAGCGGAAGCGACTCGACAGGAATGACCTGCTCGACGAGTTGTGCCACTGTCACAGAGGGAGCCGGCAGTGGTTTGTTGGACAGATATTGGCAGATCAGGCAATCATCATGCTTCGCAGGGACACGGGGATGGTCGTTTTCCGATCGATGATCGTGTCGAGGACCCTCATCTAAGTGACAATGGAGCGTAGCCGAATTGTGCTGGCAGACCGAACTCAGGGCGGACGAATGTCCGTGTTGATCGACGTGATGGTGGTGGTCATGGAGTACAGCAACCGCTATTGCCAGCAAGTAGCTGGCAAGCGTAAGCGATGCCCATGCTCGATGGTTTTGCACATTCATGGTCGCATCATTGAAGTTTTCACCGAGGGATCGTCAATAGTAAGGTACAGCAGTCAAGATTGATTTATTGGATCGTTTTTGAAACCGTGGGACGACACGCGTCAAGAAACACTCTGATGCCGAACGAAATCCCGTGGCGGTCGCCAATGGTTTCCAATTAGAGTAGGGAGAATACCTAAAGAAGAGTGCCTGATGTTTGTCCTGCCCCCTTTGACCCGACCCACGTTTAGGAAACTTGTTCCCAGCCCTGGCTCTTGCCGCTGCGGACGACCGCTTCGATCACGCGCATGTTGGCTACCGCGTCTTCGATCGGCGTCGGCACGGGCGTGTCGTCGAGAATTGCGCGGGAGAAGAGATGAGCCTGAATGCCGTATTGGTCGCAGATGTCGAATTCGAGATTTTTTATTTCCTGATCGACTTCTAGCGTGGCACGGCACGGCCGATCGGTGGGGGCGTTGAACGGAATTTCGATCTCCAGGCGGCCCTTGGTGCCAAAGGCTATGATCCGTTGGTAGTCGGACAGTTGAGTTGCGCAGGTGAAGGTTGCAGTTCCGCAGGCGAAGTCCATGATTCCCGAGGTGAGGCGATCGACGTGATACCGCGGGTCTTCCTCTAAGATTCCCACCACTCGCTGAGGCTCGTCTTGGAACAGAAATCGCGAGAGCGAAATCGGATAGCAGCCGATGTCCATCAAACCCCCGCCGCCCCACTCAGGATGGTGAAGAATCCCCTCGGGGCCCTCATCGTAGTACGAGAAAAAGGAGTGTACAGTGCGTAGCTCGCCAATCTTACCGTCGTCGATCACCTGCCGTGCCCACTTCCATTGGGGATGGTGGCGGTACATGAACGCTTCCATCAATTTTAGTTGAGGATGACGCCGGCTCGCCTCGACGAGCTGTTCTGCCTCGGCGACCGATAGCCCAATAGGTTTTTCGCAAAGCACATGCTTTCCTGCTTCGAGCGCCTGAATCGCATACGGCACGTGCATGTGGTTGGGCAGCGGGATGTAAACGGCGTCGATCTCGGCATCGGCAAGCAGCTGTTCGTAAGAACCATAGGCGCGTGGTATGCCAGCCTCGTTGGCGACGGCTTGAGCCTTTTCCAGATCGCGTGAAGCGATGGCATCGATTGCTATATTTTTGCAGTAGGGCTCTTTGAGCATGGCAGGAATCACTGCTTCGCGAGCGATAACGGCCGTGCTCAGTATTCCCCAACGAACCGTCCTGGACATAGAATCACCATCGTGGTTGAGTGCATTGAACTAAGTGTAGAACTTGTGTGGTTGTACGAAGAGTAGACAGCCAAGCGAGAGCTTTGTCAGGACCGCTTGTATATCGCCCTTTCAGGGCTCGGTGTTTTTCGTTCTCACGACGCCGGGGCTGACACCCTGGGCTCTCCTATTTTGCCCTTTCCGGGCTAGTGCCAAAACGGCTAATTGGTTCAAACCCTGTAAGGCTGCACCAGTGTGCGACCCTAGGCAGGGGCGGAGGAGCTTGGAGGGAAGACTGCTGGCAACGGTAGCGGACTGATTTGTCTTTTCGGGGCCTGCTAAGTGTCCTACAATTCCTGCCCTGACTGAAATGGCTCAAAGTGGGAGCGGGAGTAGGAAGATGAAATTTAGGTCTGCTACCACCGTTGCCATCATCCTCTGCGTGCTGCCCCTGGCAGCGTGCTCGCCGACTTTACGCAGGCCGCAGCTGCTGCACCCGGGGCCTGCGAGATTTCAGCAAGACAACGCCTTGCAATTCGATCCCTATCCACCCAACGATATGGGGCCAGAAATTGATGGAGGCCGGCCGCGGGGCTTCGATAAGCCACCGAATGAGATAACTCGTGCCCGGCAGCAGACTCCTCTTGCCCCCTGGCGAACTGTGGGCCCTACTCCGCAGCCGGTTTTGCCGCCTGTCGTGCCGTCGCCGTTGCCTGCCGGGCCCCTGCCTGCGGCACCTTTGTACTGAGTAGGTGATGCGTAGCGTGTGCTTGGGGGCGGCCACTGTATATGGCGAGCGGCAGATAGGAATATACCAACCTGAAGAAGATCGAGGGACTGACGATTTAGGATTTAGGAGCTAGTACAGCGGGCGAAAGCCCACATTTCCCTAGCTCCTAAATCCTAGCCCCTCCCCCCTGATCTTACGCCTTTGGTCGAGTTGTCATTGGTAAATTCTCATCTGCTGATCACCTAGCCGCCGGCTTCCGCCGACGGCTCTTAAGCTTTGTTGGGCTTTGCAGTTCTGCTGCTTGGATGGTTGGCCCCCTGGGTTTCGTCTGGTCTACCGTCTATGATAGAGCGATTCGATTGACTCGCTGCGAGCGAGCTATCTCCTTCGCATTCTTCACCATAGCAACCTCATGCCCAGGCCTGCACGAAATTCACGTGGCAAATCGCCTTCGCGAGCCAAGACGGTTCGACGACGCCGCTCGGCTCCTGCCCGGCTGGCGCCTGAGAACTCGGGCGAACGACTGCAAAAGGTTCTCGCTGCGGCGGGAGTCGCCAGCCGTCGTGAGTCGGAGACGCTGATTCTGGAGGGTCGTGTCGAAGTCGATGGTCAGACGGTGCTTGAGCTTGGCACACGGGTCGATCGCGATACGCAGGAGATCCGCGTGGATGGCGAAGCTCTGACACGCCCCAAGCTGGTCTACTTTGCAGTCCATAAGCCTGCGGGTGTTGTCTGCACGGCCAGCGACCCGGCAGGGCGTACGCGAGTGACCGACCTGCTGCCTCCCGAGACGGGCCGCGTCTTCAACGTCGGTCGACTCGACTTGGAAAGCGAAGGGCTGATCCTAGTTACCAACGATGGCGCTTTGGCCAACCAGTTGACCCACCCCAAGCATGGAGTCGAAAAGACGTACGAAGTGCAGGTGATGGGCTATCCGGATGCGAGCGTGTTGGCTCAGGTGCGCAAAGGAATGCATCTTGCTGAGGGCTTTGCCCGTGCGGTGAAAGTAAAAATCAAGTCCCGCAGAAAGAACGGTGCGATCCTCGAAATGGTGCTCGACGAAGGTCGCAATCGCGAGGTGCGTCGCATGCTTGCCAAGGTCGGTCACAAAGTACAGCGGCTCACTCGCATTGCCGTAGGGCCGATTCGCTTGGGGGAGATGCCCCGTGGAGCCGCCCGACGGCTTACGCCTGAGGAGGTTCGTAAGCTTCGCGATTATATCCGAAAAAATCCTGCCCGTAACCATTCCAAAGGGCAACAGGCCCGTAGCGCGGGGAAATCTGCAGCGGGGAAACCTCTTACGAGGCAGGCCGTTTTTCAAGGACGCCAGCGAAAACGCCAAGCGGCCGGCGGAAAGGCTGCTGGTGCTCCGAAGCGTGGTCGCGGACCTGGGCGTAAAGGAGGGCAGCGTTGAGCGCTCCAGAGGGCAGGGCAGGGCACAATCCGTTGTCGGCTGCCTACTATGCCGACGGGGCAGACCAATATCGGGTCGTGGTTGCCGAAAATGAGTGGCTGGCACAGAACACTTTTCGTTTGCGTTTTGAATGTCCAGAATTGGCTCGGAAAATCGTTCCCGGCCAGTTTTTGATGATGCGAATCCCATGCTGCGACGACCCGTTGTTGGGTCGCCCATTTGCTTTGTACGACACGGTCGTCGACTGTGAGGGCACGCCTGTCGGTCTCGATATTGTCTGCTTGGTCGTCGGTAAGATGACCGGACGGTTGGAGCAAGCGAAGCCGGGCGAAGTGCTTGAGGTTTGGGGGCCGCTAGGAAACGGCTTTTCGGCTGAGCCGACCGAACATCTCATTATGGTCGCCGGGGGCATCGGGCAAACGCCGTTCTTGGCATTAGGACGGCAGTTTCTTGGCGGGCGAGAGTATGGCCAGCCTGCTCGAAAAGTTTCCTGTTCGTCAAGTGTAACGCTGTGTTACGGGGTCCGATCGAAAAATCTGCTGGCGGGGGCTGACGATTTCAGGCAGTGTGGCATCGATTTACGTATTAGCATCGATGACGGGAGCGTCGGCCATCATGGACTTGTGACCGAATTGCTTGAACAAGCGTTAGATGAGCAGCCCGCAGAGAAATGTCGCGTTGCTTGTTGCGGGCCTGAGCCCATGATGGAGGCGGTCGCGAAGATTGCCCAGCAGCGATCGGTGGCTTGCGAGGTCTCGCTTGAGACTCCGATGGCTTGCGGCATCGGGATCTGCTTTAGCTGTGTTGTGAAAACCGAGCAAGCAGACGGCGGCTGGGATTATAAACGGACCTGTGTGGAAGGGCCTGTGTTTGATGCTGGGAAGATCGTTTGGTGAGCAAAAAGATGATTTGCCGCAGGCGACAGCCGACGGTTATCCGACTTGCAAATCAGCTCTTCGCCGCTTTGATCGCTCGGGATAGGCGAGACTTCGTTCGGGCGGCTTTGTTGACATGGAACACATTTTTGGCAGCCGCTTGATCGAGCTTCTTCACAGCAGATCGAAATTCCTTTTCGATCGTCTCTGCGTCTCCCGCCTTGATCGCTTCGAGGACTTTACGGACTTGCCCCCGCACGTTGGTTTTGATCATTTTGTTGCGGGCTCGACGAACCTCGTTTTGGCGGAGACGCTTCTTGGCACTGATTGAAGTGGGCATGTGTGTATTGGTCCGAAAGGGAGCTGGTCGGTTCTGTTGGCTGAGCTAACTTGAATCACCCAATATCGCGTAGTCGAGCGATTTTGTCCAGACGTTCAGAAACGTCTCGGTAGCCGTAATCCAGGCCTGCCAATTCAGTCAAATGGCGTTCTGCCCGATCGAGCTCCTTCATACCGGTTGCCAGAACCCCTGCTCGATAAAGGGCCAACCGGCGTGTTTCCGAATCTGGTTCGCTACAGGCCTCTAAGGCCTGCTCGTAGTTCGTCAGGGCCAGCTTGTATTGCTCGATTCGCTGGAAACATTCGCCTAATTCGACCAAGATGGCAGACTTTCGCTTGGTATCGGCTCGGGCGGCTTGGAATGCCGGGATCGCGTCTTTGATCTTCCCCGCCCGCTTCAGACGCAGCCCCATTTCGTACTGTAGCCGTGTATTGTTGGGCTCGCGTTGTGCCCGGGCGGCATAGATCTCCAGTTCAACCTGGTTTGCCTGTTCCCGCATCTTGGCGGCAAGCTGGTCGGTCTCTTCCGTAGGATCTTGCCGGTGGCGCTGCTCGGCGATGGCAACTTGGTGTTGTGTACGGCGGAGCTGGACATCTTCAAGACGGTCGCGAAATCGCATCTCGCCTCCGCCGGAGACACTCAAACCACGCCCCAATACGTCTTCGGCATCGACAAAGCGGTACTGGCGAACGCAGATATCCGCGAGTTGAAAGTAATTTTCCAGGTTGGTCGGATCCGAGCGGATCGCAGCGACCACTCGTTCTTCTGGGGAGAGATTTTTCTCTGCTTCCTTGTTCGAGGCGGCCCCCTTGGAACGTTCAGCTATTGAAAGACTGACGTTCTCGCCATCCTCGAGATTGCCGGAAATGAGATTCTGGTCGTAGCCGCCTTCGGCGATAGTTTTCTCGACCGAAAGTCGCGACACGGCTTGCCGGGCCTCTTCGTCTTGCGGTTTGGCCTGATCGACGCGACTCCAGCAGGCGATCGCCTGATCGAACTGCCCCAGCCGTTCCAGTGCAACCGCGGCATGACGGTTTGCCTCGATATGCTTGGCGTCGACGTTCATTGCCCAGCGGAGGTAAAACAATTGACATTCGGTCAAACGAAGTTCGTCGCACGCCTTGGCTATCGCGATCAGCGTCGGGATATCCCAAGGATTCAGCGAAAGTGCGGCACAGCCAGATTGGAATGCCGCTTCCCAATTTCCCTTGCCCGTGGAGCGGGTAAGGGTCGAACGGTGGCTTTTGATCTTCAGCCCGGCAAACTTTGCCCCTTTTTTGTTATCACCATATTGTTGCTGCAGATTGGCGAAGAAATGTTGGAGATAAATAAGATTGCCCGGGTCCTCGGATACGCACTGAGAAAAAAGCTGATTGGCATAGGCGTAGTCGTTTTTCTCGGCGCACCGCTGCCCATGCTCAAACACTTTCTGCAGTCGTTGACGCGTAGCCGTTGTGAGAGGGGCGAGGGATTGTTGTTTGGGCTCCATGGTATGTATTCTAATAGAGAACCAAACTAGGGGTAGTTGCCTTTTTAAGCTGCGGGGTTGCAACCCCGTGGCTTTGCCAGGAATAACAGTTGTATGGCGCATTTGACCGGAAAAGTGTACTTGGTGGGTGCGGGCCCTGGCGACCCGGCGCTGATCACGCTACGCGGCTGCGAAGTGCTTGCCGCTGCCCAGATCGTGTTCTACGACTACTTGGTCAATCCGCAGATATTGAGTCATGCCGGCTCTGAGACCGAACTGGTTTGTCTGGGTCGGCATGGCCAGGGTCGGCTCCTATGGCAAGCAGAAATTAATGCCCAGGTGATTTCTGCCGCCCAAGCGGGAAAAATTGTGGTGCGGCTCAAAGGGGGCGACCCGGCCATTTTTGGGAGGACGGTTGAAGAGATCGAAGCTCTGGAAGCTGCTGGGATTGACTACGAAGTTGTTCCAGGGGTGACCGCGGCGCTGGCGGCGAGCAGCTACGCAGGGATTCCGCTGACGCACCGCGAATCTGCTTCATGCGTCGCCTTCGTCACGGGGCAGGAATGTCGTGACAAGAGCGGAGCTTCGCTCGACCTGGCCAATCTGGCGAGTTTTCCCGGAACGCTAGTTTTTTACATGGGAGTCACCACGGCAACCCAATGGTCGGTGGAGCTTATCCGGCATGGCAAACCGGCTGAAACACCTGTCGCCGTAGTGCGGCGTTGCACGTTGCCCTCGCAGCAAGTCGTCAAGACCGTCTTGGGCCAGCTTGCGGAAGTGCTTGCCTCTAAAAAAATTCGCCCGCCGGCGGTCATCATCGTCGGCGAGGCCGTTGCCGCCGAGACCCAGGGCGACTGGTTCGCATCGCGGCCGCTGTTCGGTCGTACTGTGTTGGTTACTCGGCCGGCACATCAAGCCGCGGAGATAGTTGATCGTCTTACCTCCTTGGGAGCGGCAACGCTCAACCAACCTGCGATCGAAATTACTCCGCCGACCGACTGGGGCCCTCTCGATGCAGCGATTGCCGATCTCGCTTCGTACGATTGGCTTGTTTTCTCTAGTGCGAACGGAGTGCGTTTTTTTCTGGATCGTATTTTGGAAACCGGACGTGACTTGCGGCAACTGGTCGGATGCCGTCTCGCTGCGATCGGGCCTGCTACTGCCGAATCGCTCAAAGATTATCACTTGAGAGCTGATCTGCAGCCTGATGAATACCGCGCTGAAGCCCTGGCAGAGCAATTGACACCAGAGGCCGCCGGCAAGCGATTTTTGTTGTTGCGAGCTAGTCGTGGACGCGAGGTGCTTGCCGAAACTCTTCGCGGCGCCCAAGCCGAAGTTGAGCAAGTGGTTGCCTACCAGAGTCACGATGTCCGGCAGGCCGATCCCGAGGTTGCTACGGCACTGACGGAAGGCAAAATCGATTGGGTCACCGTCACCAGTTCTGCGATAGCTCGTTCACTCGTGCAAATGTTCGGCGATCACCTCGAAAAGGCCAAGCTTGCGGCCATTAGCCCGCTAACCGCCAGTGTGCTTCTCGATGCCGGCTATCAACCTACCGTCGTTGCTTCGCAATATACAATGGAGGGTCTACTGGAGGCAATTTTGGCATCTGAAGCCGAGCGATAAAGCTGGGGTCTAGCAAAGGCGAGCGGCAGATGAAAAGAACCCGACGCGTCAGCGAGGGATGCAGCGGATATCGGCTTATCCCTCGCTGACGCGTCGGATTATGAAGGTAAATTCCTATTTGCCAGTCGCCTAATGTGGCAAACTCTACCGTTTATCCGAGTAAATTGCCCAGCATCAATTTCATCAACTGGCCAAGCTTTGCCGTGAAACGTCAGACGTTTGAACTATTGTCTGCAAGCAGCCGATCAACACTCTTGGGAAACGCTCTGCACGCGAGTTGCAGAGTAATATTTTCTTCTCGCATAACCCAAGGAGATAGGACTATGCAGCAAGAACCACGGGCAAAAGTTCGAGCCACGATCTACTTGACCCGGGAAATACTGGACGAAGCGCGCGATGCGGCGGTCCACTTGGCCGGGTATCCGGCTAGGCTGACGTTAACTCAATTGGCGGAGAATGCTTTTCGCGCCGAACTACGGCGATTGAAAGCACAATATAACAACGGATAGGACTTTCCGCGTCGCGGCGAGGAACTACGTGGCGGTCGACCTATTGCGGCTTAAGGGAGAAGAGATTGCATGAACGCAAATACAGAGAAGCTAGATAAGTCGCTTCAATCGCGAGCCAAACTAGCCAAAAGGGATGACGCGCAGGGTGCGACGAAAAGAATCGAGAGTGCGAGCCAGCTTCGCTCTCGATTGCTTGAGATGATCCTTGAAAGTGAACAGCACCGATATGAATCGCATACGAAATAAATCGATTGGCAGTCTGCTCGCCGTAACGGTGATCTCCCTTTCCACCCTTGAGTGTCAGGGGGCGGCGGCAGATTTCTCTAGCTCGCGATTGTCGGATATCTGGCAACAAGAGTTTTCGCTGCCTGCTGGCAAACAACCCATTGCCGAGACCAAGGCGTCGACGGCCGGCTATCCGGCAAATCTACATTATCGCAACGATCAGCCACATCCGACCGTTGTGCGTGTGATTGTTCCTGAAGAAGGGGCGACTTCTTACGGCAGTGGGACGCTGGTCGATTTGCGAGATCAGTTTGGTCTGGTGATTACCAATTGGCACGTGGTTCGCGACGCGAATGGCATGGTCGAGGTGGTGTTTCCTGGCGGCTTCAAATCGAAAGCTCGCGCGCTAAAGGTCGATCCCGACTGGGATCTAGCAGCACTGGTGATCTGGCGACCCCCAGTCGAGCCGGTCTCGATTGCCTCGGTTGCGCCGCAGCCGGGCGATCAGCTTACGATCTGTGGTTACGGCTCGGGAATGTACCGCTCGGCAACAGGCCGTTGTACTCAATACTACGCTCCGCGTCTCGACTTCCCCCAGCACATGGTGGAACTCGACGTCGAAGCGCGCCAAGGAGATTCGGGAGGGCCGATCTTCAACCGGCGAGGTGAGCTTGCGGGGGTGTTGTTCGGGGCAGGGCAGGGGACCACGTTGGGCAGCTTTGGCGGCCGGGTCGACAGCTTTCTGGCGAGCTTGGCTCCCGACATTGGTAAACAAACCGACAGCCTACTCGCGTCAAAGGACAGCCCACGAAATGATTGCAATCAGAAGTGTCGGCAAGACGGATTTTGTGAGAAGTGCGAATACCCTGGTTCCGTCGAGCAACGACCTCAGGTCGCTAACACCGAAACGCCAACAACGGAAATAAACGACCGATGGGCTTCTACGCCACAGAATCAAGAAAGCCTAGCCGCTATGTGGCCCAAGGAACCTATGGCACCGGGGGAAGATGCTGCCCCCCCGACAGAGAAGGCCATTGAAATTCCTCAGCCCGCGACAACCCAAGTCGCCCAGTGGCAAGCGACATCGAGTCTTTCTTCATTCGAGCAAATGAAAACGGTGCTTGCCGCGATTGGCCTCGTTTCGATAGCGGTGCTGATTCTTCGTGCTGCACGATAAGTAGGCAAAGCACGAATGACCGCGCTGACGGCCTGCATGAGAAAGCTCCTGCTGATCCTCAATGCCATCCTCAAAGAAAACAAACCCTGGAAATTCACCCAAACCCCTGAACTCAAAGACAGTCGCTACGGTTTAGCTTTTTGCAAATTTTGCTCGTAAGTCGGGCACTATTTCTGCGGGAACAAACCGAGCCAGCTCTTCATCGCTGGCCAGCGGGGTAATCTGTTTGATCAGCGAGCTGGAAACGTGCGAAAACTCGTCGTCGGCCATCAAGAACACCGTCTCGATGTCGGGGTCGAGTTTTCGGTTTGCCAGGGTCATCGTGAATTCCATCTCCATGTCGGTTAGCGAACGTACACCGCGGATGATTACACGGGCGTCGCAATCGCGTACGAACCGTACTGCGAGCCCTTTGAATATCTTCACCACCACATTATCAAGATGGCTGGTTGTTCGCTGGATAAGGTCCGCCCGCTGTTCGGCCGTAAAAAACGATTGCTTGTCGACGTTGAGCCCGACGCCGACGATCAATTCGTCCACAAACTCGCTACTGCGTTCGATCACGTTGAGATGGCCTAGCGTAATGGGATCGAATGAACCCGTGTAGACTGCACGTCGCGACATGATGATTTCCTCATCAGATTAGGAATACGAACCTGCGATATCATTGCGGGAAATGGTCGCTCTGACAATGCCGGGCTCGGGGCCGAGTCGGCTCGCTGTGGAATAGGGTCAATGAAAAAAGCGTTAGCGTGCACTCTTGAGAGCCTCTTGAAGTTTGGCCAAATCTTGTTCGTTGTTGTAGGCATGGGCGCTGATTCGAAGCCGACCCGCGCGGCAATTGAGCGCGACGCCCTGATCGAGACAGTGCTGGCGGACTTGGGTCGGATCGTGGCTAGGCAATTCGAAGGAGACGATGCCCGACCGCTCGGCTGCTGAGCGAGGCGAACAGATTTTCGCCCCTAGCTTCTGCAATTGTTCGCAGGCAGTGTCGGTAAATTCGAGTATCGCCGTAGCGATTTCGTCAATGCCCAGCGACTGGAGCAGTCGAATGCTCGCACCCAAGGCAAGAAAACCTGCCATGTTGTGCGAGCCACCTTCGTATCGAGCTGCTGTTGTCTTAAGATCCAACTCAATTCGACTGAAATGCTGAGCATGGACAACGCTTTGCCAGCCAACGCCGATTGGTTTTAATCGCGGCAAACAATTGCGACGAACATATGCGATACCTGCTCCTTCTGGCCCTAACAGCCACTTGTGGCCATCGGCCGCGAGGCAATCGATTCCTAGTTTTCCAACATCCAGCGGAAATACGCCCAGGCCTTGAATCGCATCTACGAGAAACAGCGATTGGTTTTGTTGGGCGATTTCAGCGATTGCAGCCAAGTCTCGTCGGCAGCCCGTGCCGTAGCCCACCCAACTGATGCTAACGACTCGCGTCCGCTGATCGCAATACTCGACAAACTGGTTGAGATCGACTCGGCCGTCGGTCGTCGGTACACGGCGAGTCTCTACGCCACGGCTCTCCAGAAACAACCAAGGATAGACGTTCGCGGGAAATTCGTCGTCTAGCGTGACAACGTTGTCGCCCGACTGCCAGTCGAGCCCCTCGGCCACGAGGTTGATGCCGGCGGTCGTGTTCGGCACGAGTGCAATTTCGTCGGCATCGGCTCCGACTAGCTCGGCTGCAGCGTCACGTGTTGTTTTCAGTTGACGGGCCCATTCGAGCCACTTGGTATCGCCCTGTTCGGAAGCTTCGGTTAGCCAGTTGCGCAGAACTTCTGCTGCAGGACCGGAAATTGGCGCGACTGCCGCGTGGTCGAAGTACGCCCAGTTTTTGGTGATGGGCATTGCCTGGCGA
>Ga0114931_10006674_pt1 | contig 14168 bp, 14 predicted proteins | sample 2SBtaG_FD_89579 | JGI IMG/M metagenome (GOLD analysis project Ga0114931, IMG submission 89579) | Deep subsurface microbial communities from Kolumbo volcano to uncover new lineages of life (NeLLi) - 2SBTROV14_V59a metaG | ecosystem: Environmental > Aquatic > Marine > Volcanic | place: Kolumbo...
AGGTTGCAGATTTTTCCAAAGCATTAGGAATGAAAGTACTCTTGAATGATCCCCCCTTAAAAGAAATAACTAATAACACAAAGTACTTACGATTAAAAGAAGTGCTCAATGCCGATATTTTAACTCTGCACGTACCTTATAAAAAAGCAGGTAAACATAAAACACATCATCTTTTTGATTTTGATATTTTAAAGAATCTTAAAGAAAATACAATACTAATTAATACATCCAGGGGAAGTGTAGTTGATAATACAGCACTTACCGAAGTACTAAAATCTAAAAAAATTAGAACAGTATTAGATGTTTGGGAAAACGAACCTAATATTAATTTAAATTTATTAAAACAAGTTGATATAGGAACACCCCATATTGCAGGGTATTCTTTTGACGGAAAAATAAACGGAACGAAAGCTATTTATTATAATCTTTGCAAATTCTTAAAAAAAGAATCTAAGTGGAATTTTGAAAATACTTCTACAGATTTAAATGCATTGAACTTTGTACATAATTACAGCATTGAAAAATCTTTATTAACAATCATAAATAATATTTATAATATTAACGAAGATTGCCAATCACTATTAAAAATGCTAAATACTAAAGAAAATATTTTTGATATCTTAAGAAAAAATTATAAAATAAGAAGAGAGTTTTTCAATTATGATATTTTAGTAAATGCTAAATATGAGAAAGAGAAAAGTATTTTACAAAAATTAAGATTTAAGACAATTAAATTTTAATAATCTATAATTTAAAGGTAGTTTAAATATTTCTTTTGAATAAAAAATTAAAAGGTCTGAATATGAAAACGTTTATTCGTACGTTCCTCATTATATCATTTATGTCAGCTTCCGTAACCATTTTTGCTCAATCTAAAGAACAATCGTTCCAACTAAATGATTTACGAAAATTAGTTCGTTTTTCAAGCCCGCAAATATCTCCTAACGGTAGTCGGATTGCCGTTATAGTTTCCCGCCCTAATTGGGAAAAAGATAAAAACAATCAGGAAATTGATCTTATAAATATTGCAAACAGACAACTAAGAAAAATAACTTATAAACGTGAAAATATTTCTGAACCTAGATGGTCTCCAGACGGCAGGAAACTGGCATTTATTGCAAAAGATAAGAGTACAAAAAAATCACAAATATTTGTAATGTCTATGAATGGTGGAGATCCTGTGATGATTACAAAATCAAAAACCGGGGTTAATGAATATACGTGGAGTCCTGACGGTAAAAATATAGCTTTTGTAGCGCAGGACACTATCCCCAATCCAAAAGCAATAAAACACCACGAAGATGTATTCCGAGTTACTGATAATAATTTTACAGCCCGTGCAGTACCGCAGCCCTGGCACCTATGGATTGTGTCGGCAACAGGTCGTAAAACAAAAAGGTTAACACATGGAACGTGGAGTATCAATACAGACCAGGGGTCTATCTCTCCTATTACTTGGAACTCGGATGGCAAATCAATTGCTTTCCAAAAATTTCCTGATGTTTGGTACGGTAATTCATGGCATTCAGTTATTGCAGAAGTGGATACCGCCGGTAAAGAGATTAGAACAGTAATAAAAGAAGACGGAGCAGGAAACCCTGAATATTCCCCTTCGGGGGGTAGTGCGTTAGCATTTATGCGGGCACGAAATGGTGATTTGAATAACGGTAATGCTGTATATGTTAATGTAAATGGAAATATTAAAGATATTACAAAAAAACTTGCCCACAATATCAACAGCTTCAAATGGCTGCCGGATAGTAAAGCAATTATAATGACAGGCGAAAAAGGGACACGAACAGTTATGTGGCGGCAACCCATTAACGGAAAAGCTGAACAACTTAACCTTGGTAATATCAGCAGTATCAGGGGTGTAAGTGTTTCTCATAATGGCGTAATAGCTTTTACCGCTGCAACTACAGATCATCCTTATGAATTATATGTTATGAAATCGGTAAGCGGAAAACCGGAAAGACTTACCAATCTCAACGGCTTTATTGACAGTCTTAAACTTGGTAAAGCAAAAAATGTAACTTGGAAAGGCCACGATGGCTTTTCTGAAGATGGTGTTTTGATTTATCCTGTTGATTATAAAGCAGGTAAAAAATATCCTTTAGTGCTTGTAATTCACGGCGGACCTGAAGGAGCTTCTACAGTTTCATTTTCACCTCTTCCACAATTATTATCTGCACACGGTTTTTTTGTCTTTCAGCCAAATTACAGGGGAAGCATAAATCTTGGTGATGCTTACCAGCATGCAATCTACCGGGATACGGGTGAAGGACCGGGAAAAGATATAATGGCAGGATTAAAGAAAGTTGAACAAATGGGAATAATTGATGTAAACAGAATAGGTATATCAGGATGGTCATACGGCGGTTATATGACTTCCTGGCTTAACGGCAACTACCCTAATAAATGGAAAGCAGCACTTGAAGGAGCAGCTCTTAATGACTGGGTGATGGATTACACTATTGCATTTTACCAAACTTATGATCTTTATTTTTTCGGCGGTTCGCCTTGGGTAAAGAAGTTCTGGAAAATTTGGAGAGAGCAATCCCCTATTATTTTTGCACCGAAAGTAAAAGCACCGACACTTATACTTGGTGATGTCGGCGATCCGAATGTACCGATTATAAACAGCTATCAGATGTATCATGCTCTTCTAGATAACGGTGTGGACACAGAGTTTTATGCTTACCCGGTAAATACTCACTTTCCCCACGATATTGTTAGAACAACCGATATCTACAAACGCTGGATAGAATGGATGGAAAAATACGTGAAGTAATAATTTTATTAGGTTGTACTGGAATTGAAAAATGTGTTGTTATTGTTGATCAGGGATATTTAAATTTTACTTCTATTATCATTTGTACTTTAACCTTTTGTCCCCTTATTAATCCGGGAGTAAATCTTGTATATTTTACAGCTATTGCCGCTGATTGATCACATCCGTAACCAAGCCCTTTAACAATTTCAGTTTTACTTACTCTTCCATTTTTTTAATAAATGCTCTGACTTTTACTATGCCATGAATATCTTTATCAATTGCAGTTCTTGGTTAATATAACTTTTTATAAATTACCGCCATACCACCAACCGGTTTCGGCATAATTTCTGCATTTAGATAATATACGGGATCATCTTTAAAATCTTCTTCTTCAATTTTTGGTGGAAGTGGTATGCCTGCTCTATTTATTCTTATTTTCTTTAAAGATTTTTTTACATATGTATTTTTTTCATCATCCAAATAAAACGGAATTTTTTTTACATAAATTTTTCCTCCTACAAAATTAACATCCTTTAACACTTTACCCTTATCATCATATAGTGTATAGTTCCCTTCTCTCTTTCCATTTAAAATTGAATAAACATCTTTTAAATTGCCGGATTTATAATAATGTTTTACTACCCCTTCAATCTTTCCGTTTTTATATGGTCTTTCCTCTTTTAATTTTCCGTTATCATAATAAAACTTGGCATTTCCGTTTCGTAAGCTATCAAGTAAAGAAATTATAGATTTCAATTTATTATTTGGATAATATGTTTTTGTTGTAACTTTTTGGGGATGAAGTGATATAACCAAAGAAAAAACAAAAATTATAAAAAAAAATATTTTATTCATCATCCGTAATATCTCGGTCTTTTTTGTGGAGCATTTTTACATTCATCGGAGCAGCAGTAGTCCATTTCTTTTTTACAATTATGACAAGTAAAAATAATTTTATCGCATTCAACATTATGACAATTTATATAATATGAGGTTGGTTCTCCACAAAACTGGCAATCTGTAATATATTTATGTTCATTTGTTTTATTATAATCAACAACAAATCTATCGTCAAAAACCCAAACACTACCATCCCAATAAGTATCGGGAAATTGCTTAGCATAAGTAACTATACCACCGGCAAGTTGATAAACATCTTTAAAACCCTGTTCAACCATATATACAGATGCTTTCTCACATCTAATTCCTCCGGTACAATAAGTAACAACTGTTTTATCTTTGTATTCTATTAGGTCTTCATCAACTACTTTTTTCCAATCTCTAAAATTATCCATCTGCGGTGTAATTGCATTTTTAAATTTACCTATTTTGCTTTCGTACCAATTTCTGGCATCTACAATAATAAAATCTTTTTCTTCTTCGTAAAATTTTAATAATTCTTCCGGAGTTAATCTTTTACCGCCCTCTTCTGTCGATTTTATATCTAAATCAGAATGGATGATTTCTTTTTTAACTCTGACATGCATTTTGGAAAAAGCAATTTTTTCTTCGCTATCTTCTTTAAAAACTATATTAGAAAAATAAGGATAGCTTTTTAGTTCTTTTTTATATATTTCAATATCTGCATTACTCCCGGAAACTGTACCATTTATACCTTCTTCGGCTATGTAAACTCTTCCTTTAATATTATTATTAAAACAAAAGTTTAAATGTTCATCTTTAAACTGTTCAGGATTTTCTACCTTAACATATTTATAAAACAATAATACTTTGTAATTCTTCATTGGTCTAAATTTAAATTAGAAATATTGAGGGTATTAAAAATAAGAAATTATATTAAAAATTAAACAGATAATTTTAGTCCTATCGGACAATGGTCTGAACCCATAACTTCAGGCATAATAAATGCATCTTCGGTTTGTTCTTTTAAATTATCACTTACAAAAAAATAATCTATACGCCACCCCACGTTTCTTTCTCTTGCTCTTGTTATCATATCCCACCAAGTATACTGCTCGGATTTATCATTGAACATTCTTAGTGTATCGATAAATCCTGAGGCAATTAATTTATCTATCCAAGCTCGTTCTTCGGGCAGAAATCCGGAAGTTTTTTCATTTGGTTTTGGACGAGCAAGATCTATTTCTTTATGGGCTGTATTTACGTCGCCACAAATAACTACTCTTTTTCCTTTGTTTTTTAGTTCGTTAACATGATTTAAAAATGCTTCATAAAAATCCATTTTATACTGAAGTCTTTCTTTTCTTGCTTTACCGTTTGGAAAATAAATATTAAACAAAATAAAAGCTTCATATTCGGCAGATAATATTCGTCCTTCGTTATCAAACTTTTCTATGCCTAATTCTCTGCTTATTTTTTTTGGTTCCTCTTTTGTGTAGATCGCTGTTCCACTGTAGCCTTTTCTTTCGCCCCAGCAGAAATATGATTTGTAATCATCAATATTTTTTAATGCATCGGGCAGTTGTTCTTCCCAAGCTTTAGTTTCCTGAATACAAAGTATGTCCGGATTTGCACTTTTGACCCAATCAACAAATCCCTTTTTATGAACAGCTCTAATTCCGTTTACATTCCAAGATAAAAGAGTGATATCTTTCATTTACTTTTTTCCTTTTAAGAATAATTATTGATTATTTAGAAAATAATTTACCAAATTAATTTGGAAGTCTAAATGAAAACCCGGTACTTACAAACCAATCGGATGTGCCGGTTTTAAAATCTAATCCACCGGAAATATCTAATTGGAAATTATCCTTTATTAAATAAGTCAGTCCTGTATCAAATTTATTTGCCGCCGAAGCAAAAGAAGAAGAACTTCCATAGTATTCCATAAATGTTCCAAATTTATCTGATAAGGAAATACCGAAAGATAGAGAATAAAAGAAATTAAAAATATCCTCCTCACTATTCCTTTCCGTAGCAATATTTGCAGAATACGTTACTATATCAGATAAATCTTTTGAAACTATCAAAACAAATTCAGGCTCTGCATTCTTCGGTCTAAAAGTTACTTCACCTACGGGTAATTTCAGGTTAAAGATAGCGGAAATATTTGGAATTGAATTTGAATTTTTTACAAGTCTTATTTTAGCCCCAACATTTAATCCGCTAATACCTGTTGTTGTACTTTTATTATTAAGCGATTTGAATTCTTGAGACAATAAGCTGCTTTCTATTCTTAACTCAACATCTTTTGCTAATCCAACTCTTAAAAGTGTTGTAGCATAATCATAAGATTTAATTTCAAAATTAGTATTTGTAGTATTTTTATTAAAAAGAAAGCCGGTCTCAACTTGAAAAAAACCTGGTAAAATAGTTTCAGCGGATTCAGCTTGGTCAGGTCTGTCTGTAATTAATGGCTCTTGCAAAGTTTGTCCGCTTGTTTTTTCAGATAAAAAAATAGGAATAAATAATATCAGTAATAAAAAATATCTATGATAAATTCTATTTAACAAATATTCTCCATAATTGAGCTACAAAAAAAGTAATTATAAAACCCATAACTACAGGTAGTAAAGCTGATACAGTAGTCCATTTTAGGCTGCCGGTTTCTTTATAAATAGTGTAAATAGTTGTTGAGCAAGGATTATGTATTAAACTGAATAACATTAAATTTATACCTGTTAGTAAAGTCCAGCCACCTGCTTTAAAAACATCCGCTGTAGCATTAACGGAATTAAGCTCAAACATTACACCGTTACCAGCCCCAACATTATTCAAACCCAGAGTTAAAACAGTTAACATTAAAATAGTTGGTATAACAATTTCATTTGCAGGTATTGCAATAATATAGGCAAGAAGAATAACGCCGTTTAATCCAAGCAGTAATCCAAACGGGTTTGTCCAATTTATAAAATATTGAGCAAGACTGACTCCTTCTATTGTAACATTTGAAACAAGCCATATTACTAAACCGGCAGGTACGGCAAATATAATTGCACGCCAAAGAACAATAATGGTTCTGTCAATTAAGGAAGTATAAAGTGTTTGTAATATTCTTGGAGGTCTGTAAGGTGGAAGTTCAAGACTAAAAGTTGATGCTTCACCTTTTAAAACAGATTTAGAAAGTCCCCAGGACACAACTAAACTTAAAACTATACCAAATAGCGCAACACCTACAACAGCCCCGGCAGAAGCTATTCCTGCTAAATATCCGGGAACAGCACCGCCAATAAATATAGTAGCTATTAATATTTGAGTAGGCCATCTTCCGTTACATAATGCAAAATTATTTGTAATAATTGCAATCAGTCTTTCTCTAGGACTGTCAATAACACGGGTTGCTATTACACCTGCAGCATTGCATCCAAACCCCATGCTCATGGTAAGCGCTTGTTTACCATGAGCACCGGCTTTTCTAAAAAGATTATCCATATTAAATGCTACTCTCGGTAAATAACCAAAGTCTTCAAGCAAAGTAAATAACGGAAAAAAAATTGCCATTGGCGGCAGCATTACACTGATTACCCAAGCCATTGCAAGATAAGCACCGTCTATTAACAAGCCACTAATCCAAAGGGGAGTGGAAATAGACACTGCAAGTTCTTTTAGCCAAGGATGTACTTTATCTATTAATACTGATGCAAGCATATTAGACGGAACATTAGATCCTATTATTGTTATCCAAAACACAACAGCTAAAACAATAAACATTATAGGGAAACCTAACGTTCTGCTTGTTACTATTTTATCAAGTTTTTGATCGAAGGTGTATTTATTTTGTTTATTATTTATGCTTACCGAATGAGCTGTTATTTCGGTGGCGTCTTTATAAATTGATTCCATTAATGAATCATGAAAATTTTCACCTATCTCCCATCTGAGAGCAATTGCATCCCTTATAATTGATTCCCGATATGTGCTATCTATTTTTTCCAAAATACTAACTCTCTATTATGCTTGTTTTTCTAAAACCGGTAATGAATTATCTCTTTCAAGACTTCCCAAATCACCTGAACGAATTGCATTTATTATCTCTTGATCACCTTCTAACAACCTTAATGCAACCCAATTAACATTTGGTAATTTTGGAAATGCGCGTAATAATTTTTCTTTTAATTTTAGTACTGCTTTATTCACTTGTTTTGACTCTGTTTTAATTTTATAAGGTTTGCATACAAAAGTACCTGTTGCTACTTCATGTATCTTTTTTAATAACTCATTTATTCCTTCACCCTGTCTTGCCGATGTAGGTACAACAGGTATTCCCAAGTCTTTGGATAATTTCCTGTCATCAATTATAATATTGTGCCTTTTAGCTTCGTCAATTAAATTAAGACATAATACTACCCTGTTTGTAATTTCCAGTACTTGTAATACTAAATTCAGATTTCTTTCTAACCTCGTAGAATCTACAACTATAACGGTTACATCAGGCTGACCGAACAAAACAAAATTCCTTGCAACTTCTTCGTCTGTGCTTGTGGATAAAAGAGAATAGGTTCCCGGTAAATCAACAAGCTTAAATTTTTTATTGTTAAAAGAAAAACCTCCTTCTGCACGTGTGACAGTTTTTCCAGGCCAATTTCCTGTATGTTGTTTTAATCCGGTTAGAGCATTAAACACTGTGCTTTTACCTGTATTCGGATTACCTGCTAAGGCAACAACAAAATCAAAATTTTCCATATTTATGCCCAATTTTATTAGATTACCAATATTGTGAGCCGGGCAAGTTTCACAATTATTTATTAAAACATTACTCATTTTTTTATTAACTCTTTATATAAATATAATTTGCCTGATGTTTTCTTAATGCAATTAATGTTCCTCGAATATTATAGGCTGTAGGATCTTTTCCAATACTTTGCAATTCAGGAGTTATTTTTGTCCCGGGAACAATTCCGAAATCCAACAACCTTCTTCTTTGTTGTTTTCGACAAGCCCTTGATATTCCCACCACTTCTCCTTCTTCTCCAATTTTTAATGAAGACAAAGTTTTAAAATCTTTTTTAATTTTTTCCGGGATTATTATTTGTGCAACTGTCAAATTTGTTGCAATCAAAGGAGATAATATACATTCTTCTCCTTCTGCAATGAACTTGATTTTTTCTTTAGTTACTTCAATTATTTTTATCTGCATTCCGGGATACAATCCTTCGGCAACTATTTGAGAGTATATAGTATTAGGTTCGTCTTCAATGTGAGTTATTTGATATACTTTACCTGCAAGTGCCTCAGTTAATGGTTTACCTTTTTTTATAGGAAGATCACCGGTAGCCGTCGGAATTGGATCACCGTGTGGATCGAAAGCAGGATTGCCCATTCTTGCGGCAAGTATATCAGCTTCATTCTGATTTATATAATGTTCTTTTTCTTCTGCTCTTAAATGCCAGTCTTTTTCTTTAACTCCGGTTTCATCAGCAAGGTAACTTTCCCAAAGCCTGTGAACACGAATAATTCTTAAAGCATAAGTTCTGCCGCTTGGTGTAAGCAAAAGTTTATCATTACGTGTATTTATCAAATTCATCTCTTTCAACTTCTGTGCAATCTTTGCAGCTTCATCTCCTGATATAGAAAGATGACCGGCTAAACTTTGAAGTGTACTGCTTATATTTTTATCTTCAAAATCGTAAAGATGTTTTAATGCATCTTCAATTTGAATTTTGAGCGATTGTTTTTTTATCTTTTTCCAATTGGAAATAACACCTTTCTCAGGCCAGAATAAAACACACAATACTAAAAGTATTATTATTCCTATTATCAATGTCTCTAAAGGATTGTTCATATTTATAAACTTTAGTTTAAATCAATAAAAATATTAGATGCTAATTTTCCGCTAATATTAATCTGTTTGTCACCAATTTTTATTAATAACGAATTATCAAAATTTAATTTGTCTTTTACTGTAATTTTTTTTCCAAGTTTCAAACCAATTTTGGACAAATAATTTAAAAATCCGTTATCAAAATCATTTACCCTAATTACCTTTCCTCCTTTTCCTACTTTTACTTTCGATAAAGGAATGCTATCTTTTAATTTTGGGATACTCCCGTCTTTAGCGGGTATTGGATCACCGTGCGGATCAAACTCAGGGTAATCTAACATTTCTTCCATCCTATCTACTAATTCATCGGATGATGAATGTTCTAAACGATGAGCTTCATCGTGTACTTTATCCCAGGGTAACCCTACAACTTGATTAAGAAATATCTCCCAGATTCTGTGTCTTCTAACAATTCTCCCGGCATACTCCCTCCCTCTTTTTGTAAGCTGAATATTCTTATAACGTTCGTATAAAATTAAACCGTTGGAGGAAAGTTTTTTAAGCATATCCGTAACCGCAGCATCTGATATTTCCATCTTTTTTGCAAGGATATTGGTTTTAACCTTTATCTCGCTTTGTTCAAGCTTGTAAATTTCGCTTAAATAATTTTCTGTTGAAATATTTTGCATATATTATTCTGTTTACTTAATAATAAAATTAAGCATACTTAAATATTAATGCAAGTAGTTTATATGTTAAATTGTACATTTCGTTATTAACAAATTGATAATTAAAAATTTGGTGGGGGTTATACTGCTTGTTTTTTCATAACAACATAATTATATTAATTTTAATACAATAACATTTTAACAAAAAAAAGCCTATAAAGAAGCAATATAAAAACAAGATTTACATTGATTATGATTTTGAGATATTTATTAACTAGCTCTGGTAAATAATCAAATTATATAATTCTTTGTCAAAACCTTTGATTGGTAGAAGATTGTTCACGAACACCATTCTCCATTAATATAAAAAGCAATACATTGTAACAAATTGTAATTGGCGGTATACAAATACCATATAGAAAAAAGTGTAATTAATTCAACAATAATAAAATAAATAGGAGATATCGTGAAAATAAAAAAAGAAGATATACCAGTAATAATGGAAGCGCCCGGAACAGTAATGCGTAAACTTAGCGGTTTGGGGAACATGGACGTTAATTATCATGAGCTTCCGAAAGGTTTAGATTTCACTCCATTACTGAAGGGATTGCCGAATGATATGTGTCATTGCCCTCATTGGGGTTACATTTTAGAAGGTTCGTTTCGGTTTATTTATAATGATGGAACCGAAGAAGTCTATGAGGGAGGCGACGTATTTTACGCTCCGGCTGGTCATACAGCAATTGTAGACAAGGATTTAAAATTCATAGATTTTAGTCCGACAAAAGAGCTTACCGAAGTACTGACAAATGTCGCAAAAGTAATGTCTGAAATGGACAAATAGAATCGAGCCATTTACTGGAGGTTATGCAGGTCTTTTCTGCGACTTGCACACCTCAGCTTTAATATTTTGAAAATAAACATTATGAGAAGATAAATTAAAAACTAAAATTCAATTAGTAAGTGCGACTCAATGTTTTGAATTAGAGTGAATAAATATAAAGTTATTTCAGCAAATGAAATTTAATATAGGAAAACAAGAATGGAGTTTCAAAATCCCGTGCTTGCTACTGTCCAACGTATGCATTATTAAAAAATATTTAGATGATTAGATTTTTCAGAAATATTAGACAAAATCTTACAGCTCAAAATAAATTTGCTGCTTACATGCGCTATGCTATCGGTGAAATTCTTCTGGTGGTTATCGGTATTTTAATTGCATTGCAAGTGAATAGCTGGAATGAACAGCGTAAACTTCATATAAATGAATTACATTACCTGGCAAATTTAAAAAACGATCTTAAGTTAAATATTGCCGAGATAGACAAGTACATTGCTACAAGAAAATCCAGAACTGCATCTGCATATAAGATTCTGGAACATTATGAAGGTAAACCGGTGACTGACTTTGATGAATTTAATAGAAATGCTGTAAATGTATATACGTGGCAGGAGTTTTTTCAAATTGACAACACATTCCAGGAATTGACCAATTCAGGCAATTTGTCAATTATTTCAAATGATTCTATAAAAAACAATCTCTATAATCTAGAAACTTTTTATAAAAAATTAAAATACGAAGAAAAGCATTTCAGGTTCGATTCTGAAGAAATGTTATACAAACCTGTTTACAGTAGCATTGACTTAAATACGCAGATAAAAAATTTTCTGTATCAGGTAACTAATGGCCGGCAAGGTGAAAATGTACAGCTTTCAAAAGCAGGTGTTACCGCTTTACTAAAAAACAAGAAGCATAAAAACGGATTTGCCATGGCTACTTATGAATTTCCGTTTATGAATAGTAAGTTAGAAGAAATGAAAGATTTGTGTAATAAAATAATTTCTTTCATTGATCAAGAATTAGATAAATGAATAAAAAAAGTAAAATTTATGAAAACAACACCGGAACACAATGAACGAATAGCAAAAATGACTTTTGGCTCTGTGTATCCTCATTTTATAGCTAAGGTGAAGAAGAAAGGAAGAACAAAGGAAGAACTGCTGCAAGTAATAGAATGGCTATCCGGATTTGATGAGAATAATCTGCAAAAAATGATTGATGATAAGGTGACATTTGAAACGTTTTTTAGGAAAGCAAAATTAAATCCCAATGCGTCTCTTATTAAAGGGGTTATTTGTGGTTATAGAATTGAAGAAATTGACAATTCATTAACCCGCCAAGTAAGATATTTGGACAAGTTAGTTGATGAGTTAGCTAAAGGTCGTAAAATGGAGAAAATTTTACGTGAAGAAAAAAAATAAAAACTGGTGCTAACAATGTATAAAAATAATAGCCGATATGGTAGTAAAATCAAGGGTTATAGCCCGCTTCAACTTTCTTGTTACTTGAAAGGAGAGTGCCGCGCAGCGGCTACTATTCTTATACTTGACCGTTAGGCAACATTTAAAACGAGAGAAAAGACATTATGAAACAAATAGGAATTTTAATCTTACTTTTTATCTCTTACAAGATACAAGCTCAAGTGAATAAAGACTTTGATTTGTTTAGAGCGTTAAAAATCCAGGATAGTACTTTCTTTGAACTTGGATTTAATCAATGTGATTTAGAATACCTAAAAAATCATATTGCAGATGATTTAAAATTTTACCACGACCAAAGCGGATTCCAAGATAAAAATGCCTTCTTTGAAAATACGCAAAAATACATCTGTTCTAATTCAAAGCAAAAGCCAATCCGAAAAGTAAATACAAATAGTTTGGAAGTATTTCCCCTCTATAACAACGGAAAAATATATGGTGCCATACAGAAAGGAATTCATCATTTCTATTTACGAGAAAAAGGTAAAGAAGATATTTGGACCAGTACAGCAAAATTCACTCATATCTGGATTTTAGATAACCAGATTTGGAAATTAAGCGAAGTTCTGAGTTACGACCATCAAGACCCAGTTGTTGAAAATCCAAAAAATGATATTGAAAATTTATTAAAAAATAACAATGTTCCTGGATTGGGAATTGGAATAATTGAAAACGGAAAATTAACTAAAGTTGAAGTTTATGGAACGCTTGATAAACAAACAACTGCATCCTATAATACCGTATTTAAAGTAGCGTCTTTGACCAAACCAATTTTTGCATTGACCGCATTAAAACTGATTGACAAAGGACTGCTGGATTTAGACGAACCTTTATATAAATATTGGATTGACCCTGATATTAAAAATGATAAAAGATACAAGGAATTGACACCAAAAATCATCTTAACACACCAAACAGGATTTCCAAATTGGCGGTATATGACAGAATCCAATAGACTTACATTTCAGTTTGACCCCGGAACAAAATATCAATATTCAGGAGAAGGTTTTGAATACTTGAGAAAAGCCATTGAAAACAAACTTGGCAAAAGCATTGAAGAACTTGCGAAAGAACTTTTATTTCACCCTCTAAAAATGTCGGATACTCACTTTTGGTGGGATTCGGAAATGGACGAAACAAGATATGCCCAAAACTTCAAAGAGAACGGAGAAAAAATAGAAACCGTAAAATACTATGAAGCAAATGCTGCAGCAAACCTTTTAACTACGGTTGAAGATTATGGAAAGTTTTTAGAATATATAATCAATGGAGCTGGTCTTTCTGAAAATCTGTTTCAAGAAATGATAAAATATCAAGTAAAACTTAAAGAAAATGACTTTTTCGGATTAGGTTGGGAAATTCTTACTGATTTCAGTAACAATGAATTTGCATTGTTGCATACTGGCAAAGACCCAGGGGTTAGCACCTTGGCTATTTGGTTTCCTAAATCTAAAAACGGCTATTTGATTTTTCTAAACGGAGATAATGTCGATAAAATTTATGAAGAATTACTTACCAAACGACTCTATTTAGGAAATGAACTATGGAATAAAAGATAAAAACGTTGCCTAACATTGTATAAGCGTAATGCGGGCGAAAGTGATAAATTTAAGCGAATTGAATATTAACAAACATATTGCGAAACCGAAAGTGAAGTGCTTTTAATCCCGCACTACGCTTATACTAGACCGTTGTAGCCAATTAAAATCGAGACAAATATGAATAG
>Ga0114931_10006675_pt1 | contig 14167 bp, 14 predicted proteins | sample 2SBtaG_FD_89579 | JGI IMG/M metagenome (GOLD analysis project Ga0114931, IMG submission 89579) | Deep subsurface microbial communities from Kolumbo volcano to uncover new lineages of life (NeLLi) - 2SBTROV14_V59a metaG | ecosystem: Environmental > Aquatic > Marine > Volcanic | place: Kolumbo...
ATCCAAAATCTTAATAACCGAATTTTTAAGGCTCTTGCGTGCCATTATAGTACCTCACTGTTAAAGTGAAACGAGGGTTTCGTAAAAGGCCATGACACTTGCCCTCTTAATGTTTGTGTCATCAACCTTTCCATAGTAAAACTTTCTAATGTTTTTCACCATTTGTGGGTCTAATGGTAAACAAAAAAGATAATCGCCACCATCACCGTATTTATATACTGGAATATTATCACAACTTGAACTGAACAACCCTGTTAAGTCATGTATATGAAAAATATTCGATGGTGTTGGCCTAACGGAAATTAACAAATCAACTTCAAGGGTTATAGTATAAGTATTAGAAGACCATTCTTTATATTCTGGTCCATTGATACGTGACTCAACCCATGTACTTAAACTCGAAGTATCACGTACTTCATCTTCAGACATGAAATCAATATCATTATCTTTAGCAATAGTGCCAAAGAAATCTGTAATTGACATCATGATCCAACGATCAAGTCTTTTGTCAAATTGGCTAGCCATTTTGAGCATTCCTAATAAGTAAGTGATACCCCGCGCCATCCAAATCTTGCATATTTACAATCTCATAACGTTTAGTTTGTATTACAAAATAGTCTCCGACTTCAATTGGATTAGGTACATCTTTACTATCAATCAATACTTCTCGATCTCCAATTTTGATATCAGCACCAAATTTAAAGTTAGCGAGAAACATTGCAAAATTGCGTTGTATACTAATATTGTTTGGTAATAGAACAGCACGAGTGATAGCCATCTCTTGTGATGTAACTGTTTGCTCACCTGTCTTATAATCAACATCAGCAACTATTCGTGAATGTACAACTGCTGGTTGTCCATACAACCGCTTCAATGAATAGATAACGTGCTTTAAATCACGATTTTTATACATAATAAAAATAGCTTCCCTGCTATTACCCACCCAGGTTGAACTACTTAACCAAGCAAAATTACACCATATTGTGCATCAAGTGTCTTGACACCGAACAAGGAATCAACAGATACCTTCAAGGCTTTCTTATCTTGATCCCAAGATGTTGCAACACGTACTGAAATATTGCGTGAAGAAGCAGTTGCAATATTCGCACCAGCAGCTCCATTTGGAACTTCCAATGGGCGATTAACAAGAGCAATCGCATTGCGATGGAACGCTGGGTTCATTGAACCAACAGGTCCGTAATTAACAACATCGTTATCAGAAATTGCAGCATCCAAACCACGATCAAGAATCAGATCCCAGTCATCAGCAGCAGTATTGACAGCTTGTACAATGACGTATTCAGCACCAGCAGCTGCACCAGAACCGAAGGAAACCAATTGTCCAACATGTGGACCACCAGCCAAACCATCAACATGTACTTCACCAACATATCCAGCAGCATAGCCAGCTACAAAATCAACGGCACCTTGACTATAAATTGTTACCGCAGCACCAGAGGAAGTTGCTTCACGAATAGGTCGTGTAGTAACTAAATCATAAGTACCAGATGTAGACAATACACGTAAAGGTGTCATATCACCAGCAATAGTAAAGTAAGCACCAGCAGTAACAGCACCTACTGTACTAACTGCACTATCACCCGCATCAGTCTTAGCTGATGTTGTAGTTGGCGTTTCTTGTGGAGCAGTAGTTACTGATGGAGTATTGAGTGACATATACGTTTCCATGCCAAACAATCCACCCAACGACGCACGACGCAACGCATTATCAGTTCCAGCTTTCTCAGTGCTAACAAATAAGTCAGTCATGAGAATATTAGCTTTGGTACCTGATGCAACAACAAGATTACGTCCCACGTCTGACACTTTTTGCTCATTGAGCGCTTGTTCAGTTTCAACTAAATACTGCAATGTATTAGTTTTACTCAAAGTGCCCATACCACCGGCAGTATTGGCAAGAAACTGTGCAGCTTGGCCCGCAATCTTACGATCAACAGTACGTGCCAAAGTCAAAATAGCAGGTTGCAAGTACGTAGTTACGAGATCAGCAAACGAATACGTTTGCTCAATATCATAGACCAAGAACGAAACGTCAGCAACCGTGTCCAGTTTAACCTGAACATTTGCAGCTGATGCATCTTGGTACGTTACATTAGTACCTTTGGTATAAATATTGGTTGTGAATTCCGCAGGCTTGCGGGTATTCACAATATCACCAAAACTTGCAATCTCATTATTAAAGTCACGATGAATCAAACTACCGTAAATCATTGATTCTTCAAGAATTGCGATAGATTCACGTGCCCAAAGTTTAGGATTCCAGGGATCAAACGTGTTTGCATATACTGGAGTCCACAGGTCATAATTTTGCGTAAAATTTAACATTACACAGTGTCCTTTATTTTTTGACGATTCTTCATATAAGCCTCTTGTGTATCCAAGCTAGCCTCAGATACAGGCCCACTACCTGGAGTGTTATTCCCGCCAACACCACCAGTCAACCCTGATTCCCACAGGTTGCCATATTCTGGCTCCATCTTTTTCATTTCAGCAATAGCTTCTGGAACAGTCAAATCCATTTCCATTGGCTTACCTTCTGAATCCCGGCCTGCAAACTTTACCCGTGGAATGTACTTGCCGGTACCATTGCCATCCACGGTTTCCTCTACTAAATTTGTTGAACCACGCAAAATTGTTACAATCTGGCTTGGATTGATTGCGGGATTCTCGCCAACTTTACTCGCAGCAGCATCAAGAATCGCTCGTTCAATTGTTGATTGCGTATAGCGTTTCTTCCAATCATCACGTTCTTGTGTTAATGTATTAATAGCTGTTTCATGTCGAAGATCCTCTTCTTTCTTAGTTTTAGCAGCTAGCTCTTCCTTGGTCATGTAAGATGCTTCAAGTGTGTCGATACGCTCTTGTAGCTTATCACGTTCACTTGCCGTCATCTCCTTAGTTTTCTTCAATTGATTCAATTGGTCAATTGTCTTTTGTTGTTCAGCTTGTTGTGTTGCTTTAACTTTTGCAACACGTTCTTGAACAATCCTATCTATGCGTTTCTGTTGTTCTGCGGTAAATGCACCAGAAGACTTTTTACCAGTGTCAATACCAGTTGCAGTACCAGTATTAGGGTTAGGATTATCGTTAGAACCAGCATCGGTACCAATATCAGAACTAGTATCAGAATCATCATAAACAGGTGCCCAAAATTGTACCAATTCTTTATTTAATTTCTCGTTTAACTTGGCTGTCATCAGGAATTCCTTTGTAATTGTAGGGTGTGGGTATCTACTAAATATGGTCTAAGATATGCCCAGGCGAGACTACTGGGAATATTATATAGTATATGCACTGGTATATTATCAACGTCTTTGTTGATCCTAATGCTACTAATATTAGACTGGGTGAGATGGGTATGTTCACTTTCAAATTCAGGATCACGTCCATCCAATAAATTATATGCTATCTCGCAACAAGCAATTTGTATATCTTCTGGTATTATTGTACCTCCATTTCTAGGGAATTCAAGGAATTGATTAGTAACTGTTTTCGTACCATGATAGTTTAAACGATCAATATAACCAGTTGCTGTAGTTAATGAACGTAAACGTTTTGAGTCAGACTCAGCAAACCATGATTCATTATTCAAACGTTGACTAAAATAGTAATCAGCATCTGGTAACAATATATATGGTGCACGAACAACTCTAATAGTTGCACTGCCACTACCTATTGTTTCACTATTAGCTGTGATTGGTAATGTTGCCATTATTTAGTCCTTTGCTGTTTATCAGGCCCACGTCCCGGTTTACCTTGTTTTTCAGATACTGAACTATTTTGGCCAATTTGTGTATCACTAACTCCACGAGCATTACCACCTACACCGCCTTGTGCTTGGCTAATTGTTCTTAAACGAGCTTCATGTTCCTTTTTAGCTTGCTCTACTTCACCTTCTGGATACCCACGTATCTGGGATGCTGTATCAGCAGTAACAAAACCAGCTTCAAAGTCATTTATAATTGTCGCGGGATCAGATGTTATTGATTTAGCAGAATCAATTTCTTTATTCATTTCATCTAACAATTCAACACGAATTTGACCACCAACTAATATATTTACTATACGTTTCATCATCTCACGTTGAAATGTTTGACTTGGGATACTATGTGATAAATCACCAAGTTCCTTTGCTTCAGCGCGTCGTTCTACATCAGTACGTAAATTAAAATGACGAGGATATGAAATAACAGGTGTATCCTTGATACTTTCATAATTATTCCAATGAACAGCTAATTTACGCTCACCTTCTTCAAGGATCAAAGCAATTAAACTTAAACCACTTTCAAGACTTTCTTTATCAAATTGTTTACTTTCAGCAGATACAGATTTATTTCCAAGACCAGCTGTTGCTAAATGAACCAATAAACGAATATCTCGTTTAATTTGATTCTCTTTTTCCATTGAAACCTTTAAAGGTTCAGGTGATGGATAAATATACCCTGGGCGGTCAAGACCTTTAAAATAACGTCGCCCAGTTGTTGGGCCCATTTGTATTTTTTGTACACTGGATTGTGAATCAGAAACACCAGTAACTGTTTGTGTACCATCCTCAGCAGTTGTAATGGTATCTTGACCCATAGGCTGCATTGCACTGAGTGCAGTAACATAACTTGACTGTTCAGTATAAACAGGGAAATTTGCTTTTCTTGCAAAATTAATATCTGTTGATTCAAGATTCAATAAAGCTATTTGATAATCTGCAGCATCTTGCAATAAACTGTATTCAAGTTCAAATAAAACAAATGGTATTCGGGGTATATTTAAAACAAATTTTTCTTCTTCAACACCTGATTCATTAAAAAATGTAACGCCAACACCCCCACTATCAAGAACTTCAAGTAACCTGAAACGTGTTCCTTCACCAATAATTAAATCATAATCAGGGTCTTTTATAAAATAATTATCATGTAGTAACACTTTTACAAATTGATGCCCAGAATCGGGTGGGCCTGACGTCCAAGTTAAAATATCTTCTGCACGATACATATAATAATAAGGGTGAGTCTTTCCATTATTATTTAAAGTAGTAGGTGTATTACGTGGCATATCCACATAGACACCGACTTTACCAAGAACTAAGAGTTCAGGCAATAATTTTGTTCCAACGAAATTATCAATTGAACCACCAAAATAGTCTACACCACCAAAATTGCCAACTAGTGCTTGTTTATAAGATTCTGATTTATTAACTCTACGAACATCAGGCATACGTGAAAAAATAGAATTTTTAATTTCTTTGATAGCCTGGCCAGCAAAATTGGGACAATATGTCAATTCACGTCGTTCCTCAAATTCTGTTTTATCTTCACGGATACTATATTGTTTCAAATATTTTGTGACAAAATCACGACCACCAGCATAAGTAAGTCTATACTTATCCCAGTTATTAGATTCTGTAACATATATTGGGTGTTTTAAATTAATCAAAATACATTCTCCAAATTTTTCGGTTGCACATTTTCTAATGCAACACCCAATGCTACTTCAGAATATACTCTTGCAAGTGCGAAGTGATCATGTCTAGTCTCACTAATCCACTTACCAACTGGATTACCATTTGGGTCACGTGTGTACATACGTGCTGGCACTTGTATATGTTTTCGGTAAGTTGGTGATAAATTTCGTGGAAAGCTCATTTTACCAGCCATAACTCTACCTAATGCACAATCAAACCATGATGTTCGATCAACAGTCATCATTTTATCATCATCTGAACCAATCGTGATACGTCGCCCGTTCATGCCTCTACCAAACATGCAAGCATAAACCCTACCTGGTAAACGTGATGTAATTTTATAAACAGCATATGTTTCAGGGTGACGGTCAATTACACAACCTTTTACATTATATCTTGCTAATAATTTTAAAATCTCAACAACACCATCGTGTAAATCAATTTCACCTTCTACCATTAAACGTGGAATAAAAACATCATTAACATCAAGTGTGGTATTTGGTTTGCCTTTCATATGCCATTCATCAATTTCATAATGCCATTTGGCACCAACATCAATCCCCATTGTTATAACTGGTGACGTGAATGTATCACCTTTCATATAATTACCAGTACATCTTTCTATATTTTCTGCTGAAACTCTTGAATCACCAACAATGTGTGTTTTACCCAATTTTGAATTAAAAAATTCTTGTTCTTCTGTTGGATCATATAAACTTTTTAAATAAGATTCAACAAGCTCCCAAGGTTCAATAGTGGGTGAATACATTTGATTCACTGAAAAACCTCTATTAGCCCGATCAGGGAATTCAGCAACAAATTTACCTGTACTTAACCAATTTGCTTTATCTGCATGTTCTAAACGGCCTTTACATAAATTACAAAAATAAAATGAATCAAGAAGTCGTTTATCGGTAACACTCTCCGCTGTAATATTTACATTATCTGGAAAATTTAATTCAATTTGTCTCCCACAACATGGGCACTCAAAGAAGAAATGCTCCATTGTTGATCTAAGATAAAATTTATTGATTCCGTGTCCATGTATCGTGGGAGTTGAAATCATCATACATTGTTTGATTTCTTGTCCACTGGATCGTTCAAGTACCAACGGAATATTTTCTTCCGGCATCTCATCAATCTCATCCAACACAATAAAACCAGTTGGGATTGATTTCAAACGGCTACGACTTTTACCCCCACGAACATATAAGGTACTATTTCCAGCACGTTTAAGTCCTACATTATTTACATCTGAAAACATTTTTCTAAGATGTTCTGATTCATCCAAAGCAGGATCAAATCGACCAGATGAAAAATCAGATGCATCATTTTCTGAAGGTAAAACGTATAAACAATCTACCTTCTCAATATCAATTTTATAAAATGTTTTATTTTATGCAGCTTCTGTATAACCAATTTGTGCGGCTTTTTGCCCAATCACTAATCTTGAACCAGCATCTTGTATACTTCTAAGCCAAGGATAACGATCATGTTTCCAAGGTTTATTTTTCAATATTCTATAAGATTCAGCCCACCTTGAACAACTTTGAATTGAGGATCTTTTTATACCCCTTGCGACAAGATCACGCATATCTTCCATGATTGTTGATTCTTGCATTACTTTCATTACCGTAGTTCCTCAAGCAATTCATGGCTAATTGAATCTAATTGATCAGGATCTGTTACATGTCGCCCAACAATTTCAACCATTTTAGCAGCAAATTTCAAAGCAGTTGGACGATCCATCATTTGCCCCATATTCTTTTCAAGTCGATCACATGACATAACAAGTTTTTCAATCTTGATTGTTAAATCACTAATCTTAGCAGAATACATTAATAATTCTGTTCGATCAGAACATTTATTCATCATTTCTTCTAAAACAATCCGTAGAATACCAATCTCATCTCTTAATGATTTAACTGCATCATGTTCCGTGAATTCATCTAACCTACTTTGCCATACTTTTAAACGATATTGTTTTGCATTTTCACGTTTCTGTGCATTAATTTGTGAATTAGCACCATGTCGCGGGCATCTTGTTGTACCTTTTACAACTTTATAACATGCCCCACCTTTTGTGAGACATAGCTCACAACAGTCCTCATCATCCTGGCTACAATGTTCTAATGGATATACTGACATAATTTTACTCTAAATAATAATATAAGTTTCATTCGTCGGTGCCGTAGTCACCTGACTAATTGTTAAAGTTGTTGTAGCTAAATCATAATCCGTAATACTCGCTACCCGACCTGCTAATGTACCTGTTAGGAACATAACGATACGTCCATTGTAGGTATCATTTGCAGCAGTTAAACTTGTATCAATAAGCGTAGTTACTGAACCACCAGTAGCAGTGCTTGTAACCATTGCACCAGCAGATGTTGCAAGTTTTTTTAACCACGTTGCAACTTGTGTTTCAGCAAGCAAAACACTATCTAAATTCTTTGCTGTTATACCTTCTCCTGCTATATTTACACCCGTACTAGGTAATTTATCTAATATGGCACTAGCATTTGATTCAACACGATAAATATCTAATTTATCGCCAGCTTGTGGTATTCCTGAAAAATTATTAGACATTGTTACTGTACGTGTAGAACCAATATAATCTGATATACGTAGTGTTTCACCTGTCAACACACCACTTGTCAAAATTAAATAATAACCAATATAATAACCATCAATAGTTTCACCACTCTGCAAATTAAAAATTGTATCAGTGCCAGTTACATCAACTTCTGTACTTAAAATTGGTGCCGTATTTACAGTATCCAAATCAAAAGAACTAAGTCCTTCACCAGCCATTTTACGGGTGTTACGCGGTAATTTACTAACAATTGAAGTTGTATCAGCTAATGTTAATGTAACATTTGCATCAATATTATTTGTATCTATACCAATCTGTCCATCTTCAACAGCTGTATTAATTTCTGCTGTAGTTGGCAATTGATCCAAATTCTTTATGGTTGCACCTTCACCAGCCATTTTTGCGCCAGCATTTGGTAGTTTTGCAATGATACTATTAACATCAGGCGTACGTATAGCAAAGATTTTAAAACCAGTTGTACTATCAATAGCAGTTTGTATTACATCAAAAGTTGCAATATGTGTTGTACCATTATAAGCAGTTATCCAACTTGACTGTCCCACACCTGTACCTGAAACAAAATCAATTAATGATCCATTATAAATATTATCAACACTTGACGCAAAAACACCTAAGTCTATTGTTGTTGTACTCGGTGCAGCTAAACTATTTGATGTACCTTCTAAAAATACACTTGGTAGTTTATCTAAAACGGTAACATCACTTTTTCCACCAGTTACTTGGTAAATTTTAAAAGTAGTTGTTGCATCAACTATAATTCCAAGTGGTTGTTCCCAGAATATTTCAGGTGTACTACCATTATAATCATTAATAAATCTAGCCTGTTGTGCACCAGTTCCACCATTAAATACAACTAAACAATCAATATAATAATCATCATTTGCATTTAAACCTGTACCTGAAATTTGTGCACTCGTTGAACCACCTACATCAACTGTACCATCACTAATCAATATTCGTGTTCGTAATTCTTGATCTTGAATCCATTTACCGATAGAACCAGCAACATTCCTATTTGCATGTAAATCATCCCAAACTGTATCAGTAACAATTTGTTCAGGTGACATTGCAGAATAAATTGCATAACCTGTTGAGGCAGCCGCAGCAATCTCAAGTGGCCGATCAAATGTCACTACACGTGCAACATCTGTATGTGATTCAATGTAACGTGCTTGTTCAGCACCAGCACCACTAGTTAAGACAATTAAACAACCCTTATAAAAATTATCTGCACCAGGTGATGATGCAATTGTAAGAGTAGTTGTTGAACCTGCTGTTGATGTTCCAGATGCTAATAAACGTGGACCATTACTTGTGTCATTTAATGCACGGCCCATTGTACCAGCAACAGTATAACTGCTTTTCTGTGCACTCCACACTTCTTCTGTTACAATATCAGAGAAAGCAACTATTGTTGATCCATTTGTTAAAGTTAATTCATTGTTCGTTATATTATTACCACCATTATCAAACAATGTTATATCACCAGAACCAATTGCATCTAAATTAAAATACTGACCACTAGTCAAGAAACTTGTATTAATAACACTTATCTCAACGTCACCACTACTTGACGTATCCATATTTACAGTATCAACGACACCATTAATATTTTGTATTGCACAATTATCAATAATAATGGTTTGATCATTTGTTATAGTTGAACCACGAATAAAATTAGCATCACCAATACTTTTACAATTAGTTAATACAATATCCGTTGGTGAAGATCCTAAATCAATACCATACGCATTTGTTAAATCTAAATCGCAATCAGTCAATGATATGTTATGCCGGCCACTAGTTGGGTTACTAATTTGTAATGCACCATCTTGTGACAATAATCTACAACCAACTATAGTTAATTCAGTTCCACCTGCAGCTGTAACCCCAATACCTGCACCAACTGATATAACTTCTACAGAAAAACCTTCAAGATGGCTATTACCAATAACTTTTAATACGGGATCAGTTATTGATGCTGTATGCCCACGAATTATTGTTACCGTTTTGCCACCACCAATAACACTAACACCATCTGGTAAATCTACAGTTGTACTGGTAGCTACTGTATGTAAACCACCTGCGAGAAACAAAGTATCACCAGCACTAACTAGAGAAATAGCTGCTGCAATCGTTTTCTTTGCAGTAGCTTCCGTAGTCCCATCGCCTGTATCATCTGCTTGAGCAGGATCAACAAAATACGAATTTGAATCAAATACCCAAGACATTAGTATATTCCTAATAAACGTGACTTCTTTTTATTTGCGTAAAGACTCACACTATAAGGGTAAGTATGTAAATAATAAATTTCTGCGTCAGTTAAAGCCCTACTGTAAACGCGGAAATCATCCAAGACTGCGTTTAATGGCCATTGTGAGGTTGTTTTCCAATCACCTATGATTTGGGTATCCTCACTACCTGTCCACGTCAATGTACGTGTGAGGCTGGTTGCATCCTTTATTCCATCGAAGAATACTTCTGCAACTCCACTTGTCACACGGAGTGCTACGTGAGTGTCTACTCCCGCCACTAAAGATGTAAGTGATTCAAGTCTTTCAGAAGCACTAACTCCATCTCCAAAATATAATCGCACCTTGCCGCCAGTGACAACATAGATTCCATATTTTTGATTTTGAAAAGATCCAGAAGTTGTTCCACGTTTTATTATTCCAATGGAACTAGCTACGGAATGGCAATTTATATTTGTGCAGATCGTAAAATCAGATGGCAAACTTAATGCCGAGCTGACGGGTAAAGTAATATGCTCACCAGCCTGTGCAGTGAAATCTAAAGCGTTTCCAAACACTCCAGCAACAGAATCATTATCAAATGTAATACCCCCGGTCAGCGTACAAGTTTGATTATTGCTCGAATCATCCTTTGCGTTGGTTCCTGTTGTTTCATCCAGCTTCAGAAGCAGTTCAAGATTTGGATCGTTGTTTAAGCTCATATTACTGCTACAGCTTTCCAGCCTGTATTGCTGGTGCCAGATCCTTTCAAATACAAATTACCATTGGCGATATCAGTGCAAAGAGTTCCTGGATCTGCAATTATCTTTCCCTCAGGAGCTGCTGCTGCGATTATGTTTCCTCGAAGCCGATGGGAACCACCAACTGGAGTAGACGTCTGGGCCAGCAATAGATATGTTGGTGTATCAATAGGCTCAGACGAAATGTTGTCGGCCATGTACCAATCATTAAGCCCTAGTCGGCCCAACTCGTCAGGATTACTTTTCTGTTGGATATTTCCTGCGGCCTCTGGAGCTGCTCCTATTATGTTGTGAGTAAAGAAACCTTGATTGATGTAATCAAATTCAACTCGACCATCACGAATCAGATTATTGTTAATGTTTAAGTTTATGCTTCCATTGATCTGTAAGGCTCTCGTTGACGTAGCATTGTAGATGATATTGTTCGCTATCACACATCCGTCAGCATACTCTACTTTTATCATACCATCGCAGGTATTCCCTTCAACTACAACATCCCGTAACTCTCCTATATGCAGACAGACAACCGTATTGGGTACTGTTACGCCATCGGCTGTACCAACTGGCCATGGCATCCGTTTCAAAGTGAATTTTCCAGCACCCTCATCTACTGTGATTTGGTAGCGTCCTCCAGGATTCGTGGCATCTCCCATCTGCAAGATAGTTCCAGGTGGCAATGCATACGAAGAGGATATCCCCACGCCTGATACGGTCGATCCAACAGCAGGTTGCGTGAAACTACTATCCAAACTTGCTGTTCTATTCAGTGTTGGTGTACCCGGATTGTTAGTCCAATGCAGCAAACGAATTGCTTCAAATTCTGTTGTGGTGTTTTCTCCTACCAGCAGATTGTAAGCGTCCATGCGTCGGATTGTGTTGTTACTGATAACCAGCTCGTTTATATGGAGTGGTGTGGAATTGATTTCTATTCCATGCTGGCCGAGGTCCGTTACAACATCTTCAATCCAATCGTCTCCTAGAATCGTGTTACCAGAAATCACCACCCCGTCCATACTCATGCCCTCCACTTGCTGGAGCCCATCCGAACCTAGCTTGATTCCGATGGTGGCAATTCCAGTAATGTGATTATCGCAGATGCTTATGTTTCGCCATTGTCCTCCATTTCCAGCTTGTCCAGTAATTGCAATAGACGTTTCGCGGGTGTGATAACACCAATTCCTTTCGTATTGTACGCCATTCCAACCCTGCCCTCCGCCGCTTATGAACTGCACAAACTCGGCGTCGTGGATACAATCGGTGATTCTAAGATTGCGATTGTTTCCCGCTGCCCCTTCGTAAAGAAGAAACGACCAAGCATCTACTGAAGTTGTAGACCGAGCTCCTGGCAAATTGCACGAAAACCGTACATGATGGAAATTGATATTATCCATGCGGTCATTGGTTGGATCGTTGCCTCCCACGATATAGACATGCCGCATCCCAGCCAAATCTTGTTCTACTAGATTTGCCAAATTGAGGTCCATCTTCAGGTCGCAGACTTCAACATTCAATTGAGGTCCAACGTATCCAGTTCCATCCTTCTGGTAGGTGCTCAATCTCATAACTGGTTGGGCATTGGCTCCTTGAGAGATTGCTGTAGGCGATGACTCCCCTCTCAGCAACGTGGTAGCTCCCATCCCGGCACCTAGAATTCGTACATCGCTCTTGGGAGCAATCCATCCCGTACTTAGAAAATAGCTACCCGCTGGGAAATAGACCGTGTCTCCGGCCACTGCGGCATCTATCGCCGATTGACAGGCTGGCCAATCATCCGTGATTCCATCTCCTACTGCTCCGTAGGATTTTACATTCAGAGTGTCTGATGGCCCTGCTCCAGAATTATCATCCACATACTTCTTTGTCGCTGGCTCATAATCGGCATCTGGATTAAAGAACGAAGTATTGTCTAGCTCCAAGACGTTGGACTTCAAAGCCAAAGCAGACAAGTCTTGGTCGCCCGTATTCACTCCCGAAACGTTATCCAGAGCTGCCATGTTTGTATGGACATGCCCAACGACAGCAGCATTATCCAGAACTGTAATTGCAACGACGTCTGGAGGAGGAAGCGTAACCACAACTCCCAACGAAACAGGAATTGTAACCACCACTTGGTTGGGATCAGTATTGGTTTCAACACTGATATCAGTCAAGCCTTCTAACTGTACCGAAACTTTGCTTATGAGGTTCATGGTGTTTGAGTTTCAATTATGGTGAGAGTCCCTGCTACAATCTTCGTTGTGACGTTCTGAGTATCAACCATCAACATATCCCACTTCGGAACAGTTCCTGTCCCTGGTATCAGTGGATCGGTTTGGGCAACAGTCTTGTTGATAAGCACTTGACCATTCGTTGGGTCGCCGTAGATGGTTGGGTTCAAATCCAACGTCCCTCCTGGCAACCAATCAGTCGTTCCATTAGCTTGAGCCCTGAAAGTGTAACCAGTAATATCCAGAGCAGCTCCCTGATCATCTTTCAGGGAAAAGATAATCGTAAGAGTGGTCCTATCGTGGATGACGATATTATATGTCCCGGGTTGCACGACTATTCTCCTATGGCAGCTTTATTTGGGTTGTGACTTGGACTGGCACTTGCTGTAATGTAACTTCCACTGATATTGGCGACGATAGAACTTTCCAATCGGTGTAGGAAATTACTATGCTAGGATTTTCTATGATAGCAGGCATCGCTACTCCCTCAACTTATCCACAACAGGAAACAATACTTCATAAGTCTCCTGAGTTCCACTGTTCCCAGTAATCAAACAGTCAATAAGAACATCTGTTCTCTTCACACCAGTAAGAACAACAGCGACACTGAACTGAACACCTTTCCCGATTGCAATAGTGCCTCCATCATCTTTAGTGATCGCTACTGCATTGGCCAATTCGTTTGAAACTTCTAAAACAGACGGCATTTTGCTAGTCATTTTAACGTTTGATATCGTTTCATTGGCTTCCAAGGCATTGGTAAAGTCTATCGCACAATCCCTAGCCCCACTTCCAGTCTCGGACGATATTTTACTGAACACCAATTGAGTCTTGTACTCATCAAGCAACCTCATCTATTTGTTGAGCTGTCG
>Ga0114931_10006676_pt1 | contig 14167 bp, 14 predicted proteins | sample 2SBtaG_FD_89579 | JGI IMG/M metagenome (GOLD analysis project Ga0114931, IMG submission 89579) | Deep subsurface microbial communities from Kolumbo volcano to uncover new lineages of life (NeLLi) - 2SBTROV14_V59a metaG | ecosystem: Environmental > Aquatic > Marine > Volcanic | place: Kolumbo...
CTAGGCTGCGGACAGCTTCAGCGGCGGTTCGCCCGGCGGCGCCAGGTCGGGGGTACGTTCCAGGACTTCGAATGCATCATGCCGTACGTGGTTCTGCTGCATTTCTGACCGCAACATAGCTTCACTGACAATGCCCTTGTCAATGCATTCCTTCAGTAAGCCGAAAAATAGCTCGGTTTGGTTCTTGTCCGGGTGTTCCTTGTAGTTGCCCAGCAGTCCGTATTCGCCAAACAATTTACGCCGCGCGCGCATCGCCCAGGCCAACGGCGGGAACAGGCGAAAACGCTCGGCCGGTCGCCAGTCGATGGGCAGGCCGGCTTTCCACGGCTGGGTTTTACGCCGCGTGACGTGCAGCATTTTGGTCTTCGGAGTGAACTTGTCGAAGTCGTTCCATTCCGGTTCGAAAAAGTCGATAGAGTCGCGGTCTTCATCCTTGAGGCAGATCCAGGGCATATAGTCCTGCTTGAACGTGAACATGGCGTTGAATTTTTCTTCGACTTTCCAGTGGGGCAACTTGGCACAATCGAGCAGCATGACGCTACTGGCCATACAGCGGTCGACCAGGCCCTTGGGACCGGAACGCATGCGGCACATGATGGCTTTGCCTTGCATGTCGCGCGTCAGTAACTCCCAGATATCGCCGATGGCAAAAATGTCCGGGTCGATGACCACCGCCCGTCCCTGGTAAGCCATCAGCTCCGGCGGCATGAAACGCGTCGGCGTGAAAGACTGCAGGTCATCGTTCAACCAGACCCGTTTAACGCCGTCACGCAGGTACAGTTGGCCTTCATGGGCCGCAAAGAAGGGATAATCACGGGTATCCATGATTTTGACGTCAAATTGGTCGGCGTGCGCCGAATTGCGTTTCAGCGCGTACTCGGCGACCAGGGCGCCGACAATTTGTTTGTGGTTGGTCTGGATGAAGACGCAGTGATTCATGGTGGTTTCGGAACAATGGCCAGCGGAATTACAGCCGATTTTATCAGAACTCGGTGGATTCCGCTCAGGCGGTTGTGAGCGGTGTACAATTTCGGGGTAGGCAGGTTCATTCCGCCAGGACTTCGACCAAGGCTTGGATTTTTTCACGGATATTGTCAAGTTCACTGGGTAATGATTGCGTTGGCTTTAAAAAGCGTTCACCTGCTACAACGGCGAAGCCCTTGTCGATAAGCGTTTTGTGTATGACTTGCAAGTCTCTACCGAATCCGGCGATACCATGACGATACAGCCATTCTCCCAGACGTAGTATGGCGCCTTTGCCCTGGTGTGGTTCCCGTCTGCGGTGCAGGCGCTGTTGAACACTTTGCCATATTCGCCCTTGCCGGCCGCTGGGTAAGGGGAAAACAGCCAAGGGTTTTTCGCAAGCGGCGACTTCGATCAGCATGGAAACACTGTCGCCGGTGACGACGAAGTAATCCGCAAGTCCGAGCAGTGCCAGATAGGGGTTTTCAGGCGCATCTTTTTTCCACGTGTGCAGGACCGATTGTACCGGACGCTCACGGGCCAGGGTCGACACAAGCTCAGCGGGCGTACGGCGGCTGGTTGAGAAATAAAGGGTGCCGCCGTAACGTTCCTGTATCTGTTTGCACTGCATGATCAGCTGAGCCGCGACTTTTTTGTCAAAACGGTAAGGGCGCGTGGGACCACCAATCAGCACGGCAATGATGGGTTTTTGCAGTGCCCCGAATTCGGCCCGCCAGTGGTCGGCTTGCCGGGCAATGCTGGCTTTATCCGGGCGCATCAGGGGCAGTGTCAGGCGCATCACATTGGGCAGGTCGGGGATCTGATACTGTGGCAGGGCGATGACCAGGTCGAAGCGCTCGATCCAGCGACGCGGGCGACCCAGTAGCACGATTTTGGTGGCCGGGTTCTGCGCTTTGATCCATAGGGCCGCCATAGCATGACGGCGCCCAGCCGTCATCACCAGGTCCGGCCAGGGCGGTATCAGCGGGTCGGAGCGGCTCAGGTCGAGGTGTTCCAGACTGACACGAAAGTGCGGTTTACCCAGGATGAAGGCCGCTTTCGGCAACAGGTGCCGGGTTTCGTAAGGCCAGCCAAGGCTGTCGGCGATCATTTTCACCTGGGTGTTATCACCCAGTTTGTCACCGATGACCAACCAGATGCGGGGTGCCGGGCGACTCAACGGAATACGCCGCGCCGGTACAGCCGCCAGACCATCCCCCAAATAAAAATCAGCGGATAGCGGCGGACCCGGTCGGGAATTTCGATCGCCTCACCGGAATGGCGTTCCAGCTTCCAGGCGATATAGTCGAGGCCGCCTTCAAAAGTGAACAGGGCCTTGCTCAGTCGCGCCAGCGAGAGCAGTTTTCCCTGCAGGGTGCGCAAACGCCAGCCCTGCCGGTTCAGCCTGCATGTCGTGGCCGACAGCTGTGTTTGATAATCGTCGCTGTCCGTCAGTGTCAGCGCGTGTGTCAGCAGCGGCGCCGCGAGTTCGGTCACCCGCTGATAATAGCCGGCATTGGCGGCCGTCAGTTCGCGGGCCCGCCCGGGTGATTCCGGGCGCAGTTCGGTGGCGTAGCTGAGTCCTAGCGCGTTGCGCCACAATGACTGCACCGACCCCGCGGCCGGCACACTCGGCAGTGCCCGATTCAAAAGTGTAACTACAGCTTGGGCCATGCTCAGGGCCGTATGGCGATACGCGGTTTCGTCCCGCCACCAGGCCAGGGCGGTCGGCTGACTGAACCGCCCCCACAGATAGGCCTGGAACCAACGCATCGAGGTGCCGCGGCAAAGATCGCGCGCCGTCAGAATGGCGTATTTACAACGTACGGTTTGTGCCTCGAAGGGGAATTCGACATAAAATACATTTGGCGGTAACAGCCGGTTCCATAAAGCTTTCATCCGGCTGTTGTTGGCACAGCCGTAGTCGTCGACAATCAGGTACAGGTCCACTAGCCCGTCAAAGGGATCGCCGCTACGCAGGCAGGAACCGTAGAACAGGATAGCTTGAACGCAGTCGGCGTGACGCTGGCGTAATGATTCGACCAGGTGCTGCAGCGCCGGGTGTTGGGGTGCCGGCGTTAGCCCGGGCAGTGCCTCCGCCAGTGGTTCCAGTGCCGTTGTTTGCGTCACACCTGACCTATACGCAGGAAATCGATCGTGCCGCCATGGGTGATGGTAATCGGACCGACCTCGCGGCTGGCGTGGTGTATTTCGCCATCCAGCGCGAACGGGCCGTCCATCCATAGGCGGATCTGCCCCGCATTATGACTGAAATAGCCGTTATCCGGGGTGAGGTGCCGATTGGGTTTGCCCCGCAACAGCGACGGGAAGGCGCGCAGTACCTGATGCGTCGGCTTTTCCAGCCAGGTGCAGTGCAGCGGTGCCCGCTCCGATCCCCAAAACGGCCGCCAACCGAGGAACAGGCGTTCAAGGGAGGTGACCAACAGTTGGATCACGGGGCGGGTCCGCTGGTCCGGGATGTCTTCAATGTCGATCCGCATACCGGTTGGCTCGGAAAAATACGGTTGCTTGCGGGCGATGCCCCAGAGGGTGCGCAGCGCAACGATACCCGGCGCCCATTCATCGCGGATGCCGAGGGTATGAATATGCTGCTTGCAATACTCGATACCGCTAACGATAGTGCCGGTACCGAAAAACATGCCATAGGCGGCCTGGCCGTCGACGGCGCCAACGACGCGCAGAATAGGTCGAGAATGCTTTTCCGTCGCCTCGGTAGGATGTTGCGCCCAGGTTGCCATCTGTTTCACGGCCTTGACCAGATTACCGCGCAGGCCGACATCACCGGCATTCATATTCGTCGTGCCGCCAGGTAATAGGATAACCTCGGGCAAGGTTTTGAAGGGCTGTTTTTCCAGTAACTCGGTAAAGACACGTGCCAGGGTGCCGTCACCCCCGTTGACGGCCAGTATATTGACACCGGCGTCGGCAAATGCCGCCAGCGTTGCCGCGATGGCTCCCTCGGAATCGGTAATTCGATGGTCGATGGCCGGGTGATTTGCGACAATGTCGCCGATGGCGTCCAGCCGGGTACGATTACGGCGACTGTTGGGGTTGCTGAGCAAGCCAATTTTACGGGGTGCGGCGGGGCCTGAAGTCATCGACCGGCATCCTAAATCAATGCGTGTCAATCAACAAATCGGATCCACAATCAAATGACGGAATCACCGCCGCCGGCCGCGGACGAACTGAGCTTTGCCCACCTGTCCGATCCGCACCTTACCCGTTTGCAGAATGTTGGCTGGCGACAGTTGATCAACAAACGCCTGCTGGGCTATTTGTCCTGGCAGCGGAAACGCTGCGCCGAACACCGTCCCGAAGTGCTGGAGGCTCTGGTGCAGGATTTGCGCCGGACGCAGCCGGAGCAGATCGTCATTACCGGTGACCTGACCCAGATCGGACTAGCCGATGAGTTTCGCCAGGCACGCCGCTGGCTGGAGCAGCTCGGTGACAGCGAGCGCATCACTGTGATACCCGGCAACCACGATGCTTACGTGCAGACGGACTGGAACGCCACCTATGCGCAATGGCAGCCGTACATGCAGTCTGATCCCGACTTTCGCAGCGCCTCGGCGTCTGCAAGCGTCGTGTTTCCCACGCTGCGTATTCGCAAGTCTGTCGCTGTGATCGGTCTATCGAGCGCCGTGGCTACTGCCCCCTTTCTGGCAACCGGGGCGCTCGGTGCGGCGCAACGTGAACGTCTGGCGCAGTTGTTGCGCATGACGCGTGAACAGGGTTTGTTCCGCTTGGTATTGCTGCATCACCCGCCCAGTGTGAATGATGAAAAATGGCGCAAGCGGCTGACCGACGGCCGTGCGCTGTGCGCCATTCTCGGTCGCGAGGGCGCCGAGCTGGTGCTGCACGGTCATGGCCATTATCACGCCGAATCGGCCGTTCCCTATGAGGGCGGTGACATCCCTGTGTTCGGTATTCCTTCGGCGTCGGCCATCGGGCGCAAGCCAGAGCGTCGGGCGCAGTACTGGCTTTACCGGGTGCAGCGCAGCGCCGGACGCTGGCTGGTAACGATCAGCGTACGCGCCTACCAGTTGGAGTCACAGCAGTTCGAGCCACAGCAAACGCGTCATTTGTCGCTGCCGGTGATGCCTTCCACAGCCGTTGATCGGCGATCGAGTCCACATCGATCGCGGCTTCCGGGTAGGGCAGGTGCACCGGCGCAATCCTGACGTGCAGGCGTTGCGAGAGCTCACCCAGCGCCTGGTTCAGCGTCATCCAGCCCAGCAAATAGCGGAATACCGACCACCAGCCCAACTGGCTGATAATGCGCAGTGGATTCTTGCGCTGCTGCTCCACGCGGCGCCAGGCGGCGGCCACGCGGTGTGAAGCCGGTGTCATGAAGGTAAACAGGTTGCAGCCGCAATAGCCGCCGTCACGAAAGCGCGTGACGGTTTTTTTGGCCGACGGAAAACGCGTATGAATAGCTGCATAATCCGTCAGTCCGACCCCTACATCGGCGCCGCTTTCGAGGGACCGGCGCACAAAGTCGTCAACGATATCGGCGCGCAGCAGCGGATGGTCGGCGGTGGTCACCAGGACCGGTGTATCGTTCGGTAGGGCCTGCATGGCCCGGTAGGCACTGTTGCTGGGGCTGTCTTGCGGCGCCGTCCAGTTTATAGCGCCGCGCGCCAGGGCGGCGGCCAGAAAGTCGCTGCCCGGCAACTGCTGCTCCCGGGGGCCGGAAATGACAATGTGCCCGACGCGCGGGCTGTCCAGCAGCGCCCCGACGACGCGTTCCAGCATCGGTGCACCGTCGATCTTTACCATCGCCTTGCAGCAGGCGCCGGAGGCTGCCAGTAACGGGTCGTTGGCATGGCGGTCGGCGGCCAGGATGATGGCGGTAAAACGTTCGGTGGTCATGAGTGGCGCGGGTTACAGCGTTTTTTCATACAGGCGAAAGGTCTGGTAAGCCCGTCCGCCAAGGGATTCGATAATGTTACGCATGCCGCTATTGTGTTCCAGGATCCAGGACATTTCCATTTCACGGATGCCGCGCGCCAGTACCGGGTAGCGCAGGGTGTCGGTAATCATGTAGGAAAGCGCCGGCCCGAAAGGCGTGTGGTGGTATTGCTTGCGCACGCCCATGAGGAGAATACGGGCGGATTTCGGGTAGCGCACTTTCAGTCGCCAGAGCAGTTTCAGCCAGCCAAAGGGCAGCAGTCTGCCGTTCAAATCCCGAATGGACTCGTTGATATTTGGCAGACAGACAATCATGGCCGCCGCTTGCCCGTCGACCTCGGCGATCTGGACAAAATTGTCGTCAATCAGCAACGACATGGCTTTGCCGACCTCCTCGAACTCCGCTTCGGTGACCGGCACCATACCCCAGTTCTCCGACCAGGCGTCGTTGAAAATGTCGCGCATCAGCGCCAGCTCGCTTTTCAAGCGCTTGCGATTCAGGGGGCGGATATGGACCCGGTCGGCGACCCGCCGTACCAAGCGCTGCATGACCTTGGGCACGGTAAAGTCCGGGTGTTGGTGGTAGGCAATTAAATCAACGGCTTTGCCGAATCCGGCCGCCTCCACCGCTGGCCCGTAATAGGGGCGCCCATGCACCATCATGATGCGCGGCGGGGTATCAAAACCGGCGATCTGCAGTCCGCACTCTTCGTTGATCGACAGGTTGAAAGGCCCGGTTACGCGCGCCATGCCTTCGGCTTTGAGCCAGGATTCAGCGCTGGCGAACAGCGCATCGAACACTTTCTGGTCGTCGACGGCCTCCAGGCAGCCAAAATGACCGGTCTGGTCCCCGAACTTTTGTAAGTGGAGGTCGTCGATCTGGGCGCTGATCCGGCCCACCGGCCGGTGGTTCCGCCAGGCGATCCAGGCACGCCAGCGGGCGTGTTGGAAAAACGGGTTTTTCTTGCTGAAGCGTTCTTTTTGCTCAAAAAATAGCGGGCATACCCAGTTGGGGTCGTCCTGGTAGATGGCTTGCGGCAAGCGAATGAAGTGATGCAGCAGCTTACGGTCGTCTACACAACACACCGTCAGGTCGTGCGAGTCTTCGAGCATGGAATAAGATTCTGGGTTCTTGAATCCAGTGATCATACCGGTGTGACCGTTTGACGGCCACCGACGATCAAGTCGCGAATCGGCCGTCTCGAATCGATCCAAGAAAGAGATTTATTGGCTTGTAAATTGCTTAGGAAACAGGCCAAGCCGCCGATGAGTCAGGGTTGATCGCCTTCATTGTGGCGTGCGGCAAGTTGTCGGTAATTTTTGTCGTAAAAATACGACAAATTCTTGAGGGCCGTCACAAAACGGCGAATCTTTGAAAAGTTTTAATGAAAAAGTATTGTGTTTTTATCCTATTGACGGAATAATGTACACTTAAGTAGTGGGACCGAAGGGCAGGCACTACCTCGTTGGGAAAATACAACGACCTTTGCCGGCTGGGTAGGTTTGGTGCCAAATGATGCGCACCGGAACAGCTCGGCTTCAACCGCTGCAGTGAATGAACTTATTTGGGGTGTTTCTGTCACTGAACGGAAACCTGGGAAACGTAACCTCAAAGGGAAAAGTCTTTTGGGCACAGAATCGACACCAACAGTACACAACTTGCCGTTTCGTGCCGCTGATTTCAACACGCTAGCCGAAGCTCTGGATTACGCAGCCCAGGGTGAGACCGGTGCTAATTTCTACACCGGCCGGGGTGAGCTGTACGCGTCGTTATCGTATGCGGCGTTGCGGGAAGAGGCGCGCACACTTGCTCGTAAATTGCTGGGCATGGGTCTGCAGAAAGGCGATCGTGTTGCCTTGGTTGCGGAAACCAACCCGGATTTCCTGCGCTTCTTTTTTGCCTGCCAGTATTCCGGGCTCGTGCCTGTTTCTCTGCCGGCTTCGGTGAACCTCGGTGGGCACTCGGTCTATGTTACCCAGTTGCGCGGCTTGTTGGAGAGCAGCCAGGCTTCTGTGGCGATGGCGCCAAGTGGTTACGCATCCTTCCTTCAGGAAGCGAGTGAAGGCCTCGGAATGAAACTGGTCGGTGATCCTGCGTTGTTTGATGCCTTGCCGGAAGGCGATGCTGAGTTCGTGCCGGCTGCGCCCACCGATATCGCCTACATCCAGTACACCTCGGGCAGTACCAAGTTTCCACGCGGCGTTGTGATTGAACAACGTGCCGTGATGAGCAACCTGGCGGGCATCATTGGTCACGGCGTGAAGATCGGCCCGCAGGATCGTTGTTTCTCCTGGTTGCCGTTCTACCATGACATGGGTCTGGTCGGTCTGGTGCTGGTACCAGTCGCCGCTCAGATTTCCGTCGATTACCTCGATACCCGTTAATTCGCTATGCGTCCACGCCAGTGGCTGAGTCTCATGACCAAGACCAAGGCGACGATTTCCTTCAGCCCGCCGTTTGGTTATGAGTTGTGCACACGCCGGCTACGCCCGGGCGAAGCCGCCAAATACGACCTGAGCAACTGGCGGGTTGCCGGTGTCGGTGCGGAAATGATCCGCTCCGAAACCCTGACGCGTTTTGCCGAAGCGCTGGCCCCGGCCGGCTTTAACGAAAAAGCTTTTCTGGCTTGCTATGGCATGGCGGAATGTTCGCTTGCGATCAGTTTTTCGCCCTTATTTGAGGGTCACTCCACCGATTGCGTCGACGGTGATCATCATTCGGATCACCAGGAAGCTTTGCCGATTCATCTTTGCGAGAATCCCGGCCGGGCGCGCTGCTTTGTCGAATGCGGCGCGCCCTTGCCCGAATATGAAGTCGAAATTCGTGACGAAGCCGGCGCGGTGTTAAGCGACCGTCGCAGCGGTACCATTTTCGTGCGCGGCGACAGTGTCATGTCGGGTTATTTCAATGCACCGGAAGAAACTGCCGCCACGCTCTCCGAAGACGGTTGGTTGAACACCGGTGATATCGGCTATCGCGTTGATGGCAGCCTGATCATCACCGGACGTAAGAAAGACCTGATTATAATCAACGGCCGCAATATCTGGCCACAAGACCTGGAGTACCTGGCGGAACACCAGCCGGAAGTCCGTATCGGCGATGCGCTGGCGTTTTCGGTGCCCAGTCAGCAGGATGAAGAGACCTGTGTGCTGGTGGTCCAGTGCCGTGAATCGGACGCCAACAAGCGCGCCAACTTGGTCGATAGGCTCAATCGTCTGGTACACCTGGAACTGGGTATCGATGTGTTCGTCGAGCTGGTGCCGCTACACACCTTGCCGCGGACATCCTCGGGTAAGCTGTCACGATCCAAGGCGCGGCAGAATTTCATCGAGTCCCATGAGCCTAACGCCGTGACGGAAGAAATGGGCGTAGCGCTGGTGCTCAAACAGAAACAGGGTTAGGCATTGCCCACTTCACCGCTTACTTGAAAATAACCGGCTCTGGCCGGTTATTTTTTGTCTCCGTAATCCAGCGCCGATATGAACCATAGCCAGCAAAAATGCATTGCCGTTACCGGTGCAACCGGTTTTATCGGCGCGGTACTTTGCCGGGGCCTGCATGAGGCCGGTTACCGGGTGCGAATCCTGGCGCGCGCGAAGCATCGCGAACGCAATTTGGGGAAACAGTTTGACGATGTTGTGCAGGGTGATTTGCACGATTTGGTTGCCCTGCGCAAGCTGGTTAACGGCGCTTTCGCCGTGGTGCATTGCGCGGGCGCGGTGCGTGGTGCGCGGCAGTCGGATTTTGACCGGGTAAACGTGCAGGGCTTGGAGAATCTGGTTGCGGCTATCACGGACACGCAGCAGCTTGAATCGACCCGCTTATTAAGTTTGTCATCGCTGGCGGCGCGCGAACCTGATTTGTCTTTCTATGCCAATAGCAAGTACCGAGGCGAACAGCTGCTGATCGAGCAGGCGGGGCAGGTCCCCTGGATAGCACTGCGTCCGCCGGCGGTTTATGGGCCGGGCGATCGCGAGTTGCTGCCACTGTTCCGGCTCATGGCCAAAGGATGGGCGCCGGTTTTCGGGCGACGTGATGCACACTTTTCCATGGTCTATGTCGACGATATCGCCAGTCTGGTACTGGCTTGGCTGCGGCAGCGTGCACCGGCCTCGGGCGTCTATACATTTGATGACGGCAGGTCCGGCGGATACAGCTGGGATGACGTTACGGCGACCGTCGCGCGTTTATGTCAGCGGCCGGTACGGGCATTCCGGGTGCCGGCTCCGGTGCTGGATATCCCTGCCTGGATCAATCGCAGCCTGGCGAGATCATTCGGCTATGCGCCCATGCTGACACCGGAAAAATTAGCCGAACTGCGTCATCCCGACTGGGTCTGCGATAACCGGGAATTGCAGCGGGTACTGGATTGGCAACCGCAGATTCAGCTCGAACAGGGTCTGTCCAATACCCCGGGCTGGTGTGGCCGGATTTAGCCCGCGCTTCCTTAGAGTGTTTCCGGGTTTGCCGGTAATGTCTTGCCCGGGTTTAATATGCCATCCGGATCGAACTGGGCTTTGATGGCCTGCATCAGCCGCAGGCTGGTTTTGTCCAATTCGCGCCCGACCCAATCGCGTTTTACCAAACCGATACCGTGCTCACCCGAGAGTGTGCCGTCCATTTGCAACACCGCGTCGAAGACCTCCTCAAGGCAGGCGCCGGCACGCTGCTGCTGGTCACTATCGGATGGGTCATACATGAGGTTGACGTGCAGGTTGCCGTTGCCGGCGTGGCCGAAGTTAACGATCTGGATGGCGTACCGGCGGGACAGTTGTTCAAGTCGCGTAACCAGTTCCGGGATGCGCGACACCGGTACCACCACGTCTTCATTGATTTTCTTGGGCGCAACACGGCGTAAGGCCGGTGACAGGGCCTTGCGAATCGACCACAACGCGGCCACTTCTTCGCGGCTGGACGCCGCTTCCACGCCGATGTTGCCGTCGACCTTGGCAGCGGCAAGAATACAGTCAACCAACTCGTCGAGTTGTGAGTCAATGCCGTCGACTTCGATCATCAGCAACGCACCGGCATGGTCAGGCAGGCTGTCGCCGGCCTCCGGGCGCACCATCCGTATCGCGCCGCCGTCCATGAATTCCAGTGCGCAGGGAACAACCGGTTGTGCCATGATCGCCGAAACCGCGCACGCGGCGCTGTGAACGTCGCGGTAAAATGCCCGTAACGTGCGTTTAGCCGGCTGTAGAGGCGTCAGTTTCAACGTCGCCTCGGTAATGATCGCCAGGGTGCCTTCCGAGCCGATCAGCAGTCGGGTTAAATCGTAGCCCACCACACCCTTGGTGGTTTGAACGCCGGTGTGCAGGGTTTCACCCGCGCCGGTAACGGCTTTCAGCGCCAATGTGTTGTCCCGTGGTGTACCGTATTTGACCGCACGCGGCCCCGCCGAGTTGTAGGCGAGATTACCGCCGATGGTGCAGATCGCAGCGCTGGTCGGGTCGGGGGGCCAGAAAAACCCCTGCGCCTCGGCGGCAGTCTGCACGGCCTGGTTAGTCACCCCGGGTTCTACGATCATCAGTCGATCGTCAGGACGTAACGCGACAATGCGTTGCATACGCTGCAGCGACAAAATCAAGGTGGGGTCGCTGCCGGGTACGGTTGCACCGGTGGTGCCGGTGCCCTGGCCGCGGGCGATCAGAGCGATGTGGTGTTCGCGACAGGCCTGCACGATCGATACCACCTGCGAATGCGACTCGGGAAAGGCAACCGCCAGCGGTTGCCCCTGCAGCGTGCTGTTGTCGTAACCGTAAACACGACAATCCGCGGGATCGGTGAGCAGCTGGGAGTTTTCGAGCAGGCTCCCAAGTTGATTGAGAAACGCCGTAGACAAAGCGTGGCAATGACCGGTTTCGATCAATCCAGGTATTCGAACAGTTTTACGACACGCTGCACGCCACTCGGCTGTTGGGCCTCCGTCACCGCGGCATCAGCTTCGGCATGATAGACCAGCCCCATCAGGAAAACGGTGCCGTTCTCGGTGACCACCTTGACCCGGCTTGGATCGAAGCCCTCGATATCCAGCCCGACCAGTGAAGACTTGACCTTGGTGGTGATCCAGGAATCGCTGGAGCGCGTCATCACGGAGCTGGGCGCGGCAATGGTGAGTTCATTATAGAGGCGGCGGACTTTCTCCTGTTTGCGCGCCAGATTGCCGGCCCGTGTTCTGAAGGCGTCGGTAGGCGTCTCGCCGCTGAGCAACACCCAGCCGTTAAATACCGCGACGTTGATGTGCGAGTTGTTGTCCAGTTCGGTATCTGCACCGAGGGCGTGGACGACACGTGCTTTGATGGCCTTGTCTTCCACCACCGACCCGGTGGTGCGGCGGTCGTGGGCCAGCGATGCCGTGGTCGCCGCCGCGCCGCCAACAACCAGGGGCGCACAGGCGCTGTTGAGCAGGCAACCGGCAAGCAGGGTGCCGGCAGCCAGTAAACGAATTGTCATAAAGTCTTCTCCAGTTCTGTGAGCATCTATCAATTGACCCGAAAGGCGTCGGCGATCCAGTCGATCTGTAGTTGGTTACGGTCGCCTTCGAGGCTTACGACATCGAAACGGGCGGCACTGTTCCAACACTGAAAGCGATTGATATAGAACTGTGCGCAACGGATGATGCGGTTCTGCTTCAACGAAGAAACGGTTTCCGCAGCACGTCCGAAGGCGGTGTGTCTGCGATATCGTACCTCAATAAACACCAGGCTGTCGCCGTGTTGCATAATTAGGTCGATTTCGCCGCCGCGGCAGCGGAAATTCCGCCGCAACAGCTTCAGGCCTTGCCGTTGCAGATATTCGCAGGCGCGTTGCTCCGCAATGTCACCGATCGCTTTCCGATTCATGTTGTCCCTCCATGGACGTGATCTGGGGGTCGCGGACTTTTTCCGGCAATCCCCGTTCAAAGCGCGCCCATTCCAGGGTGCGGTGTAACTGCTTGTCGGCATCCAGCGACAGAATGCCACTGGCGCCGGGAAATCGCGCAAAACCAGGCAGGTGCAGGGTCTCCAGCCAGGGAACCACCTGGTAGGCATCGTAACCGAGGGCAAACAGGCGCTGGTAGCGTTGGCCCCGGTCCGGCCACAAGGTTTGCACTTGTTTTCGCTGCACCGCCCACGGGCCTTCGCGGTCGAGCACCCAGGGGATATCGCAAAACAGCAGGCCATCCATATCGCGGTCGATGGATGGGTTCGCACTGGCCTGGTAAACGTGCGACGTGCTGTAAACCGGCAGATCACCGGCATGGTGAAATCGCAGCTGGGGTTTGATCTGGCGCGCCTGGCGCGGAAATACCAACAGAAAAACACCATCTGCGTCCTGGCGGCGGCGGGGTTCAAAATTCAGTTTTTCTCCGAGCAGGCGTTGTAGTGCCTGGTGGCGCTGCATGCTGCCATCCAGGTTGAGGGCGCGCTTTATTGGCCGGGAGAAATCGGCTCCACCGGGTATATAGCGTTCAGCCGCCAGCACTTAACCGCCCAATGCTGCAAATTGCTGATTAAAAGCGCTAAACACGCGTTCACCCCAGGCCGTATCGGGAAGCAGCGCAATCAGCTGTTGACGGCCGTCGGCAATGGCCCGCTCGGCCACCTGGCGCGCCTCGTCTTCCGGGGCCAGCCCAAACTGGTAAAGCGGCAGATCGCTATCCGCGGCGATTTCCCCGGTATGATTGAGCGCCAGAACCGGGACCGGCAACAGGCCGGACTGTGACAGCGCCTGAATACTCTCCTTGAGCAAAGGCCCGATGACAAAATCGGCGCCGTCACCGATCGCCTGCTGGTACACCGACCACACCAACGCGGCGTTACCGCCGGTATCGTAGAAGTGCAGCGCCGGCCTGGGGGAGCCGCTGTGGTAAAAAGCGGTCAATATGCCGTCACGAATCGCGGCGGCGGAGTCGCCCGCGCGGTCGCTTAATGGCAGCAGTACCGCAATCCGGTTGGCTCGCGAAACAAACTGTCCAAACTGGTACAGCAGGTCGGGTAGCAGCGCCTCCTCAGCCGTGTGCCGGGGATAGCGTGCACGCCAGCGGCTGAGTTCTTCGGACCAGCGGTCACGGTCGCCACGGTAGGTGCGCGTGAGTAATACCAGTTCCATCCAGCCGCTGAGGGCATCCGGCGGCGGGGCTGTTTTCAGCGCCTGCAGCGCTTCATCAGACAGGCTGGAGAGCTGCTCCCAGATACGGTACTGATTGGCAAGTTTCTGTGCCGGGCTTTCGAGCAGGCCGTCCAGCCAGATCAGCTGCCGGGCGGCTTCCAGGGCGTTGCCGCTCTGGGC
>Ga0114931_10006677_pt1 | contig 14166 bp, 11 predicted proteins | sample 2SBtaG_FD_89579 | JGI IMG/M metagenome (GOLD analysis project Ga0114931, IMG submission 89579) | Deep subsurface microbial communities from Kolumbo volcano to uncover new lineages of life (NeLLi) - 2SBTROV14_V59a metaG | ecosystem: Environmental > Aquatic > Marine > Volcanic | place: Kolumbo...
CTCTTGGACTTCCCGCCTCCCGATGACTACAGGGGCGGGACAGGCTTCTCGTCCAGGTTTTCTAACGAAAAAAGCCCCGAAGTCCTCCGGGGCCTGGTCTCGCTACGCTCCCCCTCTTGGACTCGAACCAAGGACCTACTGATTAACAGTCAGCCGCTCTAACCAGCTGAGCTAAGGGGGAAAAGAGAATGAATTGTCTGGTCACACGACCATTTTCCGTCCGCTTTCAAACGGGAATGCAATATTAGGGAATGGCCCTATTATCGCAAAGGAAACAGGGTGAATTTACGAACGTGTAAAGGAGAGGACATCATGGGAATATATCAATAGCTCCAGGCCACGGTATTACCCATTCAGCATTTCATTCTTTACAAAAACATCCTTTCAAACCAGCCGGGCATAAACCAGACGATAAAAAACAGAACGGTGAACAAGGAAAGGAACACCAAACCGGCGACGGCGAGATAGTCCAGCCATTTAGGAGGTCGGAATGCCTTGCTAACTTCCCCGGAGCGTACCACCAGATAGTTGATCAGCCCGGCCAGGGGAGCAATGACAAACGACAAGATGGTGGCCAGATCCACAAGGCTCTTCAGGTTGTTCAGGAACTGGGCTATGACAAGGTACGCACTCAGGGCGATAAATAAGGTCCACAAGAGGTAGGAACGCCTTCGGTCTGCCTGATCATGATGACCCAGGATAAGTTTCAGCGTACGGGTCATGGCACGACCATACCCGTCGATAACTGTGATCGTAGTGGAGAACATGGTTGAAAAGGCTGCCAAGGCGATCAACGTATAGCTCCAGGTACCAATGGCGGTAGTAAACATCGAGATAAGTTGAGCTGCAAAGCCGGTGGAGTTGTTCGATATTTCTACGCCGGTACCATAGATAATATTGGCCCCGAGAGTGAGAAAGCAAATCGCCAATATTGCAGTAATGATATATCCAAAGTTAAAATCAGCTAGAGATTCTTTTAAGGTTGGCTTATAGCCGGTGACCCTGGACTTGGCTTCTGCCCATAAACTGGTCCAGGTTGAAATATCAATGGCCGTAGGCATCCAACCCATCAGCGCGATGGCAAACATGATCCCTGATATAGAATACAATTCCTTTGGAACAAAGGCCGGAGCATGACGCACAGGTCCGTGAATTAGAACACTTACAAAGGCCGTTAGGGTGGAGAGCAACAAGACAAGACCTACAAGTTTAAGTAAATTATCCAGCAGCCGGTATTTGCCAATGGACAGGATAATAATACATACCGCAAACAAAATGACGGACCAAAGGTCTGTTGGTAAGTCAACGCCTACAAGATTGCCTAACAACCCTCCGGTGACAAAGGTTACAGCAGCCGTTACGATTACCATTGAAGGGACAGACAAGAGAAAATAGGCCCAAAGGATCCACCGGCCTTTCAACGCATATCCATCAATAATGCTTCGTCCTGTAGCAGCCGTGTAGCGGGAGGCAAACTCAAAAAAGGGATACTTAAATACGTTGGCAATGATTATAGCTCCCAACAGTGCATAATGATAGTCAGCCCCGGCCCTGGTAGACTGGACCAGGTGGGAAACCCCAATGCAGGTGCTGGCAAACAATATGCCCGGACCCAGTACTTTAAAAAATCGCTTAACTCTGCTATCCATGGCTCATTAGTAAAAACCACCAAATATACATATTAACCCAGGCTGAAATTAGATCACCTAAGCTGACAAAATGACATATAATATTCATATTTAAAACAAAAACTGACAATATGACATATATTAATGACAAATTGTGAGGCTATTACAATTGGTACGGTTTTGTAGGAAGGGAAAGTAATTATGTTAAACTTTAAACAATTAATACAATGACACTTGTAAAATATAATGACGGAGCAGTAGATAGGTTTCCTTCTACGTTTGGTGGATTGCTGGATCGATTTTTTACCGACAGTTTTTTCGATAACACACAGGTTGATCGATTTTCTCCTGGTGTAGATATTCTGGAGTCTGACAAGGACTATGAATTTCATTTTGCCGTACCGGGATTCAAAAAAGAAAACTTCAACATTAATGTAGAAGACAACATGTTGACCGTAAGCGGTGAGCGAAAGTTTGAAGAGAAAAAATCCGACAAAACATTCAGATCTGTTCAGACTAGCTACGGCGCCTTCAGGAGAAGCTTCAGGCTTCCTGACAATGTAGATCAATCTAAGATCGATGCACATTACAATAATGGCATGCTTGAAGTAGTTGTTCCGAAGGATGAGGCCAAAACGTTGAAAACAACGGTCAAAATCAAATAAGGAGTTTGAAATCTAAAAAAGGTGGGCAGATGTCCACCTTTTTTGTTTAAGCCGCATTCTGGGTTAAATTATGTTAATTCAGAACCTATTCATCGACAATGACCGTTAAATCAGAATACAACAATATAGTTTTGTGTAGTTGAATGTAGAACTTAAAAATAAGAATTGTCATGATAAATAAAAGAACATTCGTAATGCTATTGTTGGCTGCCATGGTGGGCGGCATCATCGCATTGGCCGGTTATCAAACCTTAGAGGTTGGGTCACCCGGCTACACCTCTTTTCAGGAGCATCAAAAAGAACTTCTCGCTAATCCTGTTCCTGTAAAGTATGAAAATTCCATACCAGCCAACCTGGATTTCAGAGGAGTATCTAAAATGGCCAGGAACTCGGTGGTATATATTCAATCTGACTATGAATCGAAGGTAGTAAACAATGGGTTTTTTCAATTTCGACAAGGTCCTTCCAAGGCTGCCGGTTCAGGAGTGATTATCTCAGATGATGGTTATATCGTTACGAACAACCATGTTGTTGAGAATGCTTCGGATCTCAAGGTTACCCTTAACGATAATCGAAGCTATGAAGCCCAGGTCATCGGAACAGACCCCAACACAGACCTGGCCCTGATCAAAATAAAGGAGAAAAACCTGCCTTTCCTGAAGTATGGAGATTCCGACGACGTAGAGGTGGGCCAGTGGGTATTGGCTGTGGGCAATCCGTTTAATCTCACTTCAACGGTGACGGCGGGTATCATTAGCGCCAAAGCACGTAATATTGGAATTTTGCGATCAGAAAATAATTACCAGATCGAGAGTTTTCTCCAGACTGATGCAGTTGTTAATCCGGGAAATTCGGGAGGCGCTCTGATCAATTCAAATGGAGAGCTAATTGGCATCAACACTGCTATTGCATCGAATACCGGTTCATATACAGGATATGCCTTCGCAGTACCGGTTAATCTGGTGAAAAAAGTAATGGATGACCTGTTGAAGTATGGCGTAGCCCAACGTGCATTGCTTGGCATCCATATCACGGATGTGAACGCTGATTTGTCCAAACAGGAAGATCTTTCTGTCGTCAAAGGAGTATATGTCGCAGAGGTGAATGACAACAGTTCTGCAAGTGATGCTGGTATAAAAAAAGGAGATGTGATCGTTGGCATCAATGACAAGGAAGTGGAAAACACCTCCGAATTACAGGAGTATGTGGCTATACACCGACCCGGGGATGTCATCACCGTGCATTATATCAGGAACGGGAAGGAGAAGATTGTGAAAGCGACACTTAAAAATTCAAGTGGAACAACCAGGAAAGTGGAACGAGTTACTGTGGCAGAGGTAGAGGGATCGGAGTTTTCTGAGATCTCCAATGAAGAGAAACAAGATCTGGGGATTGATTCAGGTGTGAAGCTTGAAAAGCTGAAGGATGGTAAATGGAAAGACCTGGGCCTGGAAGAAGGCTTTATTATCACACAGGTGGACAAACAAAAAGTTACATCTGTTGACCAATTCAAGAGTATCATGGATCAAAAACATAATGATCGTGTAGTGCTTCTGGGAATTTTTCCAGATGGTACCAAATCCTATTATGATATAGACTGGTAAGTCTATTGACGATAGCAATCAAAGGGAGGTCCGTGGCCTCCCTTTTTTAATTTTAGGTGATCAACTCTTCTCATTTCAGCTTATGTTTGCGTTAAAAAAAGATGATACATACAGCGTTGGATAATCACGGAATCAGGGAAGTATTTGAAGAGTTGGATCTGACGGAACATTGCGCAGGAGTATCTACCGGTAGTTCCTGGTCTGATAATGGAATGGCACCCTTGTCCTCTTATTCACCTGTGGACGGTAATCTCGTTGGAACCGTATCTTCAACCACTCCGGAGGAGTATGAGCAGGTGATTGAAAAGGCATCCGAGGCCTTTGCTCAGTGGCGCCTCGTGCCGGCACCGAAGCGGGGAGAAGTTGTGCGTAAAATTGGTGAGGCCTTACGGGGAAAAAAGGCAGCTTTAGGCAAACTGGTCTCCTATGAGATGGGTAAGTCGTATCAGGAGGGTCTGGGTGAGGTGCAGGAAATGATCGATATCTGTGATTTTGCCGTAGGGCTGTCGCGACAGCTTTATGGACTGACCATGCATTCCGAGCGTCCAAATCATCGAATGTACGAGCAATACCATCCATTAGGCCTTGTTGGGATCATTTCCTCATTTAATTTTCCGGTGGCAGTCTGGAGTTGGAATACCATGATTGCCTGGGTTTGCGGAGATGTTTGTATCTGGAAACCATCTGAAAAAGTCCCGCTTTGCAGTGTGGCATGTCAGAAAATTGTTCAAAAGGTGTTTAATGAGAACAAAGTTCCGGAAGGGGTTTCCTGCCTGGTGAATGGCGATCGAGATATCGGTAAGCTTCTCACGAATGATACACGTATCCCACTGATTTCAGCAACAGGATCCATACGTATGGGCAAAGAGGTAGGCAAGTCTGTCGGTGCCCGGCTGGGAAAAGCGTTATTGGAACTTGGGGGCAACAACGCTATTATCGTCTCGCCCCATGCCGATCTGGATGTCACCCTGGTCGGAGCCCTTTTTGGGGCGGTCGGTACTGCCGGACAGCGCTGTACGACTACCCGCAGGTTGATCGTCCATGAAAGTCTTTTTGACGAGGTGGTGGAGAAACTGACGCGAGCTTATCAGCAACTGAAAATAGGGAATCCACTGGATGAAAAAAACCATGTGGGGCCGCTGATTGATCATGTTGCAGTTGATATGTACCTCAAGGCCCTTGAGCAGGCCCTTGAGCAGGGTGGAAAAGTGCTTGTAGAAGGTGGGGTGTTATCCGGGGAAGGATATGAGTCGGGATGCTATGTAAAGCCGGCTCTACTAGAAGTTAAAAATGATTTTCCCATTGTCCAGGAAGAGACCTTTGCTCCCATTCTATACCTGATCAGGTATTCCACCATGGAAGAAGCCATTTCCTATCAAAACGGTGTTGTTCAGGGACTTTCTTCTGCGCTGATGTCCAATAATATGAGAGAAGTGGAACTGTTCCTTTCTTCTGCTGGCTCAGATTGTGGAATCGCCAATGTTAATATTGGTACGTCGGGAGCAGAAATTGGAGGAGCTTTTGGAGGTGAAAAAGAGACGGGTGGAGGAAGAGAATCTGGCTCGGATGCCTGGAAGGTGTACATGCGACGACAAACCAATACCATTAATTACGGACAAGATCTTCCCCTTGCCCAGGGAATTAAGTTTGAGATCTAATCCCGGAAATAAGAGTCATTAGAGAGCTTGCCAAATCGTTGAAAATAGGTTGGTAATTATTAGTTTTAATTCTAACTTGGGGCCTCAAACAACTTAATATGCCGGAATCAAAATATTATGCAGTGATGCTCATTGACGATAATGAGATCGATAACCTGATCAATCAGAAAATGATTGAGGCTTCCGGCATTGCCGAGCACATCTATACACATACAGGCGCCAGAAGTGCCATTGAGTTTTTGAAGAACATGGAAAAGCTGAAGGAATCAGGGCAAAATGTGCTTCCAGATCTTATTTTTCTCGACATTGACATGCCATTGATGGATGGGTTTCAGTTCCTGGATGAATTCGAAACCCTGGAGGCTGACACCAAAAACAAATGTAGTGTGGTCATGCTTACCTCTTCAATAAGTCCATCAGACGTGAATAAGTCCAAGAACTACGAATACGTCAAAAAGTATATAAACAAACCTCTTACACAGGAAAATCTTGAGAAACTGCAGCCGATGTAATGGAAGTTGCATTTTAACTACCCCTTATAAATCAGGATCGGCTTTTCAAACGCCGACCGTGTATGGGCATCCCAGGTGATCAACAAGGTCGGCTTGAATCTTTCCGGGGTAAACCTTGAGAGATCCTGCAACAATGTTTCCACTTTTTTTACCCTTCCTGAATCTTTCCTGCTATTGGCAATGCTCAGGATCTTCATGAAAGGTTGAAGGTGCCCGGCATTTTCTTTACCGATTTGTCGCAGGGTACGCTGGGCAGAAATAAAATTTTGGTTGAAAAGCACACTGTCTTTTTGAAGGACCTTAATAAAAGCCATCAGGCATTTAACCTCCAGGGCAATGGTCAGATTTTCTTTGAAACCAACCTCGTTGTTCAGGTTGAAAAGCCAGCGGTAAGCCTTGTCGAGGTTTCCCTTGTAATAGCAGGCCAGAGAGCGACAAACGAAATAAATGATCTGCTGGCTGGTAGATGAGCCAGGTTGATATTCTGCTGGAAATAACTTCATATCCCATTCATACAGTTTATCCTGTGCATCATTGAACAGAGCAAGCTGGATACGCGACAGCAGTATCTGGGCAGGGAAAGTGAAGCCCGAATAGTGTTCAAGAAGTTGAGGGATATCATCAGCGACCTGCTCATACATGCTGTTGGCCTTGGCCCATATTTTATGCTTCAAATAGTATTCCAGTTTAAGGAATAAGAACCATTTTCCAAGCTGCCGGTACAGGCTATCCTGTTTGTATGCCTCAAATGTCCTTGCTATTTCATCGAACCAATCTTCCAGCGGTAGTAAGGACTCATCATTGGGTATAGATGAATCTACAAACATGCGGTGGAAAGCCTCCATAGCAAACCGGTATACATTCATCCGGTGCGAGTCATATAGCGAACATACATTTTTCATTTCGCGTGAAAGGGCCTGTAGTTCCAGGATACGTGGTTCTTCCTGCATGACAAACCACCGGCCATAAATATCAAAATAATTGGCAAGGAGATCTTCAGCCTTTTCAAGGGCCAGGCTGTGGGCTACCTGGCGATTGTATAACTTAGAATATTTGAAATAGTCAGGGGTATTGATATGGAGGTTTTTCAAATGATGATAAATAGTGATCAGTTCCTTTGCCAAATCATAACGTTTCAGTTCACTCTCCAGTTTTTTCAAGGTAGCCAGCACAACAGATCTCTTCTGAGAAAATATGAACTCATCAAGGTTGAGCATTTTTTTGAGGACATCGATCTTTGGGCTTTTCGATTTGGAAACAAGATAATCCTGAATTTTTTTTTGCAACCGGGAACGCAAGGTCGAGTATGCATTGGCCGAAATGCCAAGGGACTTTGTGATAACTTCGTCCCGTTGATTGTCGAGCAAAAGGTCGTACAGCCGGGCTATCTTGTCAAACTTATGTTTGAAGGTTTTAGCAAATCCCTGTTGGTCTTCAGGGGATAAAGAATGGATGATCAATCGCACACCACGCATACCTGCAAAATACAACTTTCATGTTAGAAATGACCTTCAGAATGTTTTGGATGTCTTTTTAAAACTAACCAAAAAGACACCGGTAAAGATGAACACTGCACTGACCACTTGTACACGGGAAAGGGTATCTCCCCGATAAGTTATAGCAATAAGTGTAGAGAATAGGGGTTGCAGATAGATATAGTAACCTACAATTGTGGGGCTTACATAGTTCAACGCCCAGGTATTTAACAGGTAAGCCAGGAAAGTAGTGCCGATTACGACGTACCCAAGCGCCAACCACGCGGACATGGGAAGAGCGGCCCAATCCACTTGGGTAAGTTCATTCCATCCGAAGGGGATAACAACAAACATCGAGAAGAAAAATACCCATTTGATCACAGTAAGGGTTTTGTACCTCAGCATAAGGGGTTTTACCAGCACAAGGTAAGTGCTGAAAGAAATCGCATTGATCAGGATAAACAGATTTCCTTTAAAGGACTCATGTGCGAATGATACCCCTTCAAGGCCAATAAGTCGAATGGCACCATAGGCCCCTAAACCGATGCCCAGTACCTTGCGGAAAGTGATCTTTTCTTTCAAAACAAGGTACGAAACGATCAGGACGGTTATTGGCGAGGATGTCATAATAACTGAAGCGCTGATAGGATTGGTAAAACTCAGGCCTTTGAAGAAGAGCAACTGGTTGATAGTCACTCCGATAACTGAAAGCAAGGCCAGGGTGATGTAATCACGTTTGTATTGAATCTTTTCTCCACCATCAAGGTAATGAAGTAACCAAAAGAGCAATGTTCCTATAGTCACACGAACCACGATAATGGCATAGGCATCAACATAATCGGGCATCAGAGACTTGGCGATGGTGTAGTTAGCCCCATATATCAGGCCAACTATAAGTAGTGCGCTATGAATTTTAAGCTTTGAAGGCATTGATATTGCCGCGAAATTACGATTTTAGATAATGATAAAAATCCAGAAAAAACAGATCCTTGTTTGATTCAAAAACACCCCTGGCTGAACGACTTCGTCCGGCTAACATTGATGACCTTATCGGACAGAAAAACCTCGTAGGAGAAAAAGGAGTTTTACGCAAAATGATAGAAGCAGGCCAGGTGCCATCCATGATACTATGGGGTCCACCGGGTGTGGGCAAAACCACCATCGCTAATATTGTGGCCAACCAGGTCAAGTCTCCATTTTTTACTATTAGCGCTGTATCTGCCGGAGTAAAAGAGGTGCGCGATATAATTCAAAAGGCGGGCAGGCTGGCCCGGGCTATCCTGTTTATTGATGAGATACACCGATTTAATAAGTCACAGCAAGATGCCCTGTTGGGGGCGGTTGAAAAAGGGATTATTACGTTGATTGGTGCAACCACAGAAAATCCATCATTTGAGGTGAATGCTGCCTTGCTGTCCAGGTGCCAGGTATATGTTTTAAATTCTCTGACCGAGGATGAGCTCATGATCCTGCTTCAGAGGGCCATTTCCACCGAAAAAAAATTTAAAAATAAAGCCATAACCTTCACTGAGCATCAGGCGCTTTTTAACCTGGCAGGAGGCGATGCCCGCAAACTTCTGAACCTTGTTGAACTGGTTGCTGATTCGATGGAAGGCGATTCCTTGGAAGTAACTAATAAGGTCTTGCTCGACCTGGCCCAGCAGAGAGTAGCCTTATACGACAAATCAGGTGAACAGCATTATGACATTATTTCGGCGTTCATAAAATCCATGAGGGGCAGTGACCCCAATGCAGCCCTTTACTACCTGGCACGGATGGTTGAGGGTGGAGAAGATATTAAATTTATCGCGCGACGGATGCTCATTCTGGCCTCAGAGGATATTGGCAATGCCAATCCAACAGCCCTGGTGATTGCTAATAGCTGTTTTCAGGCTGTGTCGGTGATCGGATACCCTGAGGCTGAGATCATTCTATCACAGTGTGCTACTTACCTGGCGTCATCTCCGAAAAGCAATGCAAGTTATATGGGCATTAAAGATGCCCGAAAGCTGGTAAAAGATTCGGGCGACCTGGCGGTGCCCATGCACTTGAGAAATGCTCCAACCCGGTTGATGAAGGAGCAGGGCTATGGCAAGGGATATCAGTATGCTCATTCGTTTGAAGGGAGTTTTGTCGAACAGGAATACCTGCCTAAAGAGGTATCCGGCACCCGGTTGTACAACCCGGGGGATAACCCGCGGGAGGAAGAATTACGTCGACGGCTGCAACTTCTTTGGAAAGAGAAGTATGGCTATTAAGGTGCTGGTAATTTATGGGCATTCTGTCACCCCGGTTTCATGATCAGGCAGAGCTCCGAACCAGGCGACAGCGTAATTCTTGTAGATGCCAATTCCTACAGCCTTCCACTTTACTGATTTCCAGATACCTCTATTGAGGATAACTGCATTGTGCCCTTTGCTGTGTTTCCAACCTTCCAACGCAGCAAATGCCATAACACCGTCTGACTGAAAGTAGGCAATTTCATATCCTTTGGAAGCATAGCCGGTGATCTCCCTGGGCTTGTTCCACATACATTCCTTGTTGGAATGGTCATTGGAGTAACAACAGGCCTTCCATGGACCATGCTTTGACCAGCTATGCGGATTACAGGAGCCGGCATGACTAAAGTCGAAGTATTGCTGAAGATCGTGCACATGGGCCTGTGCAACCTTTGTAAGCGATGAGGATAATGGTATTCGAGGAAGATGTTTTTTCTCACGGTAGGCCATCATTTGCTCGAAAAGGGTTTTCTCTTCAGCACTCAGGCAGATGTTTGGCCGCTCATTTGCCTGCAAGCTGCCAGGCATTTTTATCAGACAGATCAGGTAAAATAATGCGGCCATGTCCTACAAAAAACGATAGAATCAGGTAATTGTTTTAATTATGAAAAGGCACACGATAATATTCGTGCATAACCTGCCCTAATTTAATACATTTGCTCCCTATAAAACAGGATAGTTCTGTGGTAGAATTATTTTATCAATAAATGTTGAAATCAGATTACTGTTATGAGTGAAGAACGAATAAGCATTCAGGATGGTGTGCTTCAGGTACCGGACCATCCTACCATTCCTTTTATTGAAGGAGATGGGACCGGTGTTGACATTTGGCCCGCCTCTAAATATGTTTTAGACTCTGCTGTCTCCAGAGCGTATGGTGATGGTAAATCCTTTGTATGGCATGAGGTATTGGCTGGTGAAAAGGCATTCAATGCCACGGGGGAGTGGTTGCCCCAGGCGACCCTGGAGGCTTTCCATACATATTTAGTAGGCATTAAAGGCCCCCTTACCACACCAATTGGTGGTGGAATGCGTTCGCTCAACGTTACCTTACGACAAAACCTGGACCTTTACGCTTGTGTACGCCCTGTTCGTTGGTTTGAAGGAACCCCTTCGCCGGTTAAGGATCCAAGTACTACGGATATGGTTATATTCAGGGAAAATACAGAAGACATTTATGCTGGTATAGAATTTCAGCAAGGCGAAGAAGCAACTAATGAGTTCAGGGATTGGTTTGGAGCACATTTTCCGGATAGGTTCTCTAAGGTGAGGTTTCCGAACACTGCGGGTTTTGGCATTAAGCCGGTTTCGAAGGAAGGCACTGAACGACTGGTTAAATCGGCCATTGATTTTGCCTTTCAACAAAAGCGAGACTCTGTAACCCTTGTCCATAAGGGGAACATTATGAAATACACCGAAGGGGCCTTTAGAGATTGGGGATATGCGGTGGCAAAGGAACAGTATGGAGGGCAGGAGATCGATGGAGGTCCGTGGCAGGTGATTGAAAAGGATGGCCATAAGGTTACAATGAAAGATGTGATCGCTGATGCCTTCCTGCAACAAATTCTGACACGTCCGTCTGAATATTCTGTAATAGCAACCCTTAATCTGAATGGTGATTATATTTCCGACGCCCTGGCTGCCATTGTTGGAGGAATTGGGATCGCTCCTGGTGCTAATATCAATTATACAACGGGGAAGGCTATTTTTGAAGCAACACATGGTACAGCTCCCAAATACGCTGGGCAAAATAAAGTTAACCCGGGTTCATTAATTCTTTCTGGCGCCATGATGTTGGAATACCTGGGTTGGCAGGAAGCTGCAGATCTTATTTACAAAGGGATAAGCGGGGCCATTTCATCCAAACGTGTTACCTATGATTTCGAGCGGTTAATGGAAGGAGCGACTCTTCTGAAATGCTCCGAATTTGGTGAAGAAATTGTAAGTCATATGTAAGGAGATAAGGAAGGAAGAAATAAATTCAGGGGCCATGTTGCCCCTTTTTTCTTAGGATAAGCACTGACTTGCTTTATGCCGGACTCTTTCAGCTGACGAGCCTATCCGCTCCAGCTCAGTAAATTTACGAACCGCATCCGATAAATTTTTTTGGATCCAGATCCGGAAGACCACCAAAATCGTTTTCTTTCTTTTCCTGATAAGACCGGGCTGGGCTTGACTGCCTTCTCTTTCTTTTTTTTGTGGCAGCAGATCGCTTTTTATATTGTTTGTCATTGGAGCTCATAGCAATTCATTTGCCAGGTTGGCCAGTTCTGATCGCTCGCCTTTCTCCAGGGTAATGTGGGCATAGAGCGGATGGCTTTTGACCCTGTCGATAAGATAGGAGAGGCCGTTGCTCTGAGAATCAAGATAAGGAGTATCGATTTGATTTACATCGCCGGTAAGCACAATTTTAGAGTTTTCTCCGGCCCGTGTAATGATTGTCTTTACTTCATGGGGTGTGAGGTTTTGTGCCTCATCAACTATGAAAATGATGTTGGATAAACTACGACCCCGAATATAGGCCAGTGGTGCGATCACGAGCTTCTCCTGGTTCACCATCTCTGCAATTTTTGAAAATTCCTTGTCTGATTCGTGATATTGATTTTGGATAAATTTCAAGTTATCCCATAGGGGTTCCATATAAGGGTTCACCTTTGACTTGATATCACCTGGCAAGAAGCCAATGTCTTTGTTGCTCAAAGGCACAATAGGCCTGGCAAGATAGATCTGTTTGTACTGTCGTTTTTGATCCATGGCCGCTGCCAGAGCAATAAGCGTCTTACCGGTGCCGGCCACTCCATTCAGGGTAACCAGTTTTACCTCCGGGTTCCGGATTGCATGAATGGCAAAAGTCTGCTCGGCATTACGGGGTTTTACACCATAAGCCTTTCTTTTTTCAACCTTTTCAATTTTCCCGGTGATAGGGTTATTATATCCAAGGGCAGATTTTTTCCCATTTTTTATGATAAGAAATTCGTTGTCGTGTAGCGGTGTATCCGGTAGGATTTCATCGAGATCAATACTGCTTTTATCATATAATTTGTTGATCAGCAGTGGGTCCACTTTCTGGAATTCGCTCTTGCCGGTATAAAGCGTGCTAACATTCTGGATCTTGCCCGTAGTGTAATCCTCCGAAGGAAGATTCAAGGACTTGGCCTTCAACCGGAGGTTGATGTCCTTAGTAACAAGGACAATATTTTTTGACTTCGTTTCTTCTTTTAATTGCAAGGCTGCATTTAATATCCGATGATCCGGTTTGTCTTCCCCAAAGATTTCAGATGCATCAAGCTTGCTGTTGGATGACATCAGTACCTTGAATGACCCTTTGGATTTGCCATTAAGGGGGATCCAGTCCTGAAGGCTATGCCCGGTAGACAGTTTATCTAGCAGCCGCGTAAATTCACGAGCTTCGAAGTTGCGGTTATCGTTACCTTTTTTGAAATTGTCAAGCTCCTCTAATACAGTGATGGGGATTCCCACGTCATGCTCGTCAAAATTTAGGATGGAATTGTGTTCGTAAAGTATGACGCTGGTATCCAGCACAAATATCTTCTTACTGCTCTTTGCCATTCACATGATTATATGAGTGCTGGCTCAAAGGTAAAGATATTATTCGCCGCTTGCAGGATTTAAGGCGTACAAATCTTCTCCTGGACCTGGAATTATTAGGGCCACCCTTGCAAGCACCATAGTTACAAGGCATTGAGACAACTTCTTACTGGAGAAAACGCTGGTGTTCGCCAGGTAGTTCAAGGATAGTTTGCTTTTTTTTTCAAAGCTCTTGACAACAAAGGACTGGCATGGACCATAGGGAAGTTGTACTCCCTGCTCCTTCCTTCTTTGCCTCATTATGAGGACCATCTCACACACATTCGTCCTTTACTCGTAGATATACTTTGTTTAACGTTTGATTTTTATTGTTCAAAACGGCATAAGGTTGGTTTTCTCCTTTCTGAATGTGGTAAACTAATACACATTTATTCTTTGACACTGGCATCAGCTCTGAAAAAAAATGCACTGTTGGCTTTATCCTGCTACGAAAAATGTGATCCAGAAATTGTTGGTTAACTTCTGCAAAACGGATTCCGGACATTTTTCCATCATCAGAAACCCCGATCAGCAAAAGTCCACCTGATGTGTTGGCAAAGCCCGCAACCTCATTCACCAATCTTTCAGGATGATTGGCCTTTTTTTTAACCCGCGTTATTCATGACACTTCCAGGAATAACGATGTTAAACCCGAAATATGCAATAGAACTTTCCCTGCCTGTCGTCAGGCACGGTATTCCGATCCAAAATAACTGTGAATCAGCCACTTTGTTCGAGCTATGTCTTTAACCATCCC
>Ga0114931_10006678_pt1 | contig 14166 bp, 12 predicted proteins | sample 2SBtaG_FD_89579 | JGI IMG/M metagenome (GOLD analysis project Ga0114931, IMG submission 89579) | Deep subsurface microbial communities from Kolumbo volcano to uncover new lineages of life (NeLLi) - 2SBTROV14_V59a metaG | ecosystem: Environmental > Aquatic > Marine > Volcanic | place: Kolumbo...
AGATGGTCTCGGACGAGGCCTTGATCTTTCCCTGCGGGTCGATCGCACAAGTGAACTGGTGCTTCTTGCCTGCGTCGGCCGGGGCCGGCGTCCAGAAGGCCTTCGTCGAGTACCAGTTTGCCGAGGGTGCAGTCACCGCGAAGGGAAAAAGCTGCTTCCCATCAACGCGGATCTCGGCGGGCAGCTTGCCCCCGTGTGACGCCAGGAATTGCTGCTGTTGCGGGGTCAGGGTCTTCTCGTCTCCGCTGGCGATCTGGCAATTGATTGCTGCCTTCTGGCCCACCACGAGAAGACCAGAGGGATCTACCGTCACCGACATGACCACCGGAACTAACAGCGTGGCTCCCCTGGCCGGCTGGGCTGTGTAGAGCATTCCCGCCACCAGCATGGCAACCCCCGCGATCGCGGTCTTGCACGGGCAGTCCCTGCTCATGACCTCCCCCTGTTCGCCTCTTTGAGAGGCTCACGCCCTACTCAAGAAAGCCGCCTAGCACTGCGACGATTGGAAGCAGGAAAGAATTCGTTACGCGGCGACCCACCGATTTCGGCCGAGTTGCCAGCCCTGGAACAACGATACTCCCCACGAAGCCCTGGTTGAAGGCATCGCGTTCCCAGGTCCAGAAAAACCGGCTCGCTGTACCCAGCCGGAACGCTTGAGAGTTCGCGAGAAAAGCCGGTGTTCTGATGACCCGCGCGAGGTGGGGCCTGATGTCACACCTTGGTGACTTGTGCCTCTTTCACAACGCAACTTCGCAAAGAACGTCCCCACTCGTGGCCCGCCAGCAACCAGCTCGCGATCAACAACGCAACTTCGCAACCAACGTCCCCGCTCTTCGCACGGGGGCGAAGGAGCGGCGGTGGTGGGGGGTGGGACCGAGGGTTTGCAGGGCCTCCAGATGGGCTTGTGTGCCGTAGCCCTTGTGGCGCGCGAAGCCATAGCCGGGGTAGCTGGCGTCCAGATCGGTCATCAGGGCATCGCGAGTGACCTTGGCGACGATCGAAGCGGCAGCGATGGAGGCGTCGCGGCCGTCGCCACCCACCAGCGGGGTCTGCGGCATCGACACGCCGGGAATCCTGCGGGCGTCTACCAGTAGATGGTCGGGGCGCTCGGCAAGCTGCTCTACCGCGCGGCGCATGGCGAGGAGGGCCGCGTGGTAGATGTTCAGCTGGTCGATTTCCCGGGTCGAGGCGGCGCCGATGCCTACGGCCACGGCCTGCCTGCGGATGGCGGCGGCCAGGTGCTCCCGCCGCAGGCGCGGCACGCGCTTGGAGTCGTCCAGGCCGGGCAGCTGCGGATGCGCGGGCAGGATGACCGCGGCCGCCACGACGGGACCGGCCAGGGGGCCTACTCCCACCTCGTCCACGCCCGCCACACGACGAGCGCCCGCGCGCTGCAGACGCTCGCGCAGGGCCAGGAGCCCTGCCAGGCGGCGCTCCTCGCGGGCCAGAGTGTCCGCGCGCCGGAGACAGCGCAAAGCCAGGGCACGCGCGCCTGCGCGCCGATCCGCCGCCAGCTCCTGGGCCATGCCTCGGAGCGCGGGCTCTGAGGCAAGGAGCGCGGCGCGCTCCCGCAGCACGACCAGGCGCTGGCGCTCCGTGGGGATCAAGCGTCGGGCTTCCCGCCGGCGCGCAGGCCGAGGCGTTTCTCGAGCTTGCGAACCCGACGCAGCAGCCCCGGCAGGCGCACGAGGGCCGCCATCTGCCGGTGCCAGGCGCGCTCGTGCTGCGCGGGCATGCCCCAGACCCGGCTGCCCGGCGGCAGGTCCTCCAGCACCCCGGCCCGCCCTGCGACGAAGGAGCCAGCGCCAATGCGCAGGTGCCCGCTGGCACCCGACTGGCCCATCATGATCACGCGCTCCTCGAGGACCGTGCTGCCCGCGAGACCCACCATCGCGACCAGGATGCAGTGTGGGCCGACCTGGCAGTTGTGACCCACCATCACGAGGTTGTCGATGCGGGTGCCGTGGCCGATGCGCGTAGAGCCCAGGCGTCCGCGATCCACGGTGCTGTTGGCGCCGATCTCCACGTCGTCCTCCACGACCACGTTGCCGAGCTGCGGCACCTTCTCGTGGCCACCGCCCTCATCGAAGGCGAGGCCGAAGCCATCGGCGCCAATCACGACGCCCGGATGCAAGCGCACGCGGTCGCCGATCTCGCTCCGCGGCCCCACCACCACGCCCGGGAAAAGCACGCTCTCGGAGCCAACCGTGGCGCCGTCCATGAGGATGACGCCGGGGTGCAGCAGGCTCTGCGCCCCCACGCTACAGCCGGCGCCCACCACCACCCCCGGCCCCAGGGAGGCGCTCTTGTCCACCCGGGCGTCGGGGGAGACCACGGCAGTGCGGTGCACGCCGGGCGTGGGCTGGGGCGGCGGTGCGATCAGATGGGCCGCTCGCGCAAAGTCCAGGTCGGGGCTCGCGGAGCGGATGGCCGGCCGCGCTCCCACTTCGATCCCCGGGGGCGCGATCACGGCGCCGATGCGCGCTCCGACGAGGGCCTCTGCGAAGCGGGCGGAGCGCACGAAGCCGAGGTCCGTGGGACCTCCCTCGTCCAGCGCGGCGACACCCTCGATGCGAAAGGTCGCGTCCCCCTCCAATGTCCGGCCGCCGAGCTCTCGGGCGAGCTCGCCGAGGGTCATCTCTCCCATCGCGCCCCACGCTGCCGGCGGTTGCCGCCGGCCCGCAGCGCTAGCGAGCCAGCAGCACCGCCACGGGCGAGGTGCGGACCACCGCCCTGGCGTTGCTGCCCAGGAAGTACTCGTTGATCCGGTTGCGCCCGAAGGCGCCCATCACGACCAGGCCCGCCCGGGTGCCCTTGGCCGTGTCCACGATCTTGACGTCCGGCCGCCCCAGAGTGGAGGAGGCCTCGCGGACCGGCACCTGCAGCGAGCCCAGCAGCCGATGCACTTCGTCGAAGCGCGCCGCGGCGCGGCCCTTGTCCTTGGAATCGACGAAGACGTGCACGGGTTGATCGAGGCGACCCGCCAGCTCGACAGCCAGCTTCGCCGCGAGACGCGAGCCGGGCGAGCCGTCGAAGGCCAGTACCACCGGGCCGCCGAGCTCGGCGCCGCTGGGAACCACCACCACAGGCTTGGTGGTCTTGCGCAACACGCCGTCCACGGTCGAGCCGATGAGCGCGGTACGGCAGCCCTCGTGCTCGCCGTCCCGACCCACCACCACGAGATCGACGCCCTGGCTGCGCTCGACGATGCGGTCGTCCGCAGCACCGCGCGCGGTCTCGGTGCTGCAATCGCTGGCATGGCTGCGGGACGCGTCCCCGAGCCGCCGGGAGACAGCCTCCGCCCGCGCCTTCAGGAAGGCCTCGATCCCCTCCAGGGGCGGCGGCGACACGCCCAGGGACCCAGCACGCAGGCCCTGGGTGAGCTTGTCCTCGATGACGGTAAGGCCGTGGAGGCGGGCGCGCAGGCGCGCGGCCAGGGCCACGCCGTAGCGCTCGGCCACGAGCGCAGCATCAGAGCCATCGGTGGCGATCAGGATCGATTCAATCATTCTACTCTCCGCGGGCCCCGGCAGAGCCGAGAATACCCCGTGCAGGGACGTCTAGGAAAGAAACCTCGAAAGGGGCGTTCCCCAGACCCAGCGAAGCAGCCGCTTGAGCCGCCGGCCCTTCCGGGTCGTGTAGGGGAACCACAGGAACTCATTCTTGGAACCGAAGCGATCCACGGTGATGGACTGGGCGTAGCAGTAGCTGCGCACTCCGATCTCGCCGTTCACCTGGCCGATGCCACTGTGCTTGCGACCGCCAAAGGGAGACTCGGGAATGCCGTAGGTCAGCATGCAATCGTTGACCACTGCCGAGCCCGACTGGATGCGCGCCGCAAGCTCCGCGCCACGACGCTTGTCGCGCGTCCAGACGTTGGCGTTCAGGCCGTAGGACGACTCGTTCGCGAGGCGCAGAGCCTCCTCTTCGTCCCGAACGCGCTGGATCGGCAATACCGGCCCGAAGGTCTCCTCGCGCATCACCTTCATCTCCTGGGTCACATCGGAGAGCACGGTGGGCTCATAGTAGAGGCCCTCGTAGTCCGGGTTGCGGCGTCCACCGGTGAGCAGCTTGGCCCCACGCGCCCGGGCGTCCGCCACGTGCTCCTCGATCACGTCGAGCTGCGGTGGATGGATGATGGCGCCGACATCGGATTCGCCGTCGGGTCCCTGGCGGAGCGCAGAAGTCTTCTCCACCACCTTGCGCGTGAAGGCGTCCGCCACCTCGTCCACGACGTAGACCCGCTCTGTCGATACACAGACCTGACCGGAGTTGGCGAAAGCGCCGTAGACCGCACCCGCTGCGGCCCGCTCCAGATCGGCGTCCGCGCAGACGATCATGGGATCCTTGCCCCCGAGCTCCAGGGTGCAGGGGATCAGCTGGCGTGCGCAGGCCTCCGCCACGCTTCGGCCGGTGGCGACGCTGCCGGTGAAGGAGACCTTGTCCACGCCCGCCTCCACCAGGGCCGCGCCGGTCTCTCCGTCTCCGCCAAGCACCTGCACGACGCCTTCGGGCAGACGGGCCTCCTCGAAGAGCTGCGCCACCAGCATGCCCGAGAGGGGTGTCGCCTCGGAGGGTTTCAGCAGCACGGCGTTGCCCGCAACCAGGGCTTGCACCACGGGGTTCAGGGACAACAGGAAGGGGAAGTTCCAGGGCGTGACGATCGCTACCACGCCGAGGGGCCGATAGCAGATCTTCAGCTTCTTGGTCTTCAGCAGGTGCAGCGGGAGGGTGCGCTCCGCAAGAATGCCTTGCGCGCGCTTGGCGTAGAAGTGCAGCGCGTCGCAGGCCGCCATCACTTCCAACGCCAGCGCCTCTTCGCGGGGCTTGCCGGTCTCGGCGACGATGACGTCGACAAACTCGTCCTGGCGCTCGACCAGGATGCGCCCGGCGCGTTCCAGGATGCGGCGCCGCGCATGGCTGCTCGTCTCGGCCCAGGCAGGCTGCGCCTTGCGCGCGCGTTCGAGGGCAGCGCGAACATCGCCAGCGGCCTGCACCTCTAGCTCCCCCAACACCTCAAGGGTCGCCGGGCTGCGCAGGCGAAAGCGACGGCGGCCTTCGCTGCTGTCGGCGATCGGCTCGACGACTGCCATGGGCTCACTTTCCTCCGGGACTACCCGCGGGTGCGGAGTGCGGGCCGTCCGAGAGTACGAAAGCCCCGCGGGAACTGTCAAACCCAGTGCCAGAACCCACCCCGGGGGCCCTTCCCGGCCCTCTAGGAGTCGCTTCGCGCGCCGGGGCTCTGCTCCGAGGATCCGAAGCCGGCCACCCAGCGCAGCACGTCCGTCTCAGTCAGCATGCCGACCAGGGCGTCCCCATCCACCACCGGGAGACAGCCGATCTTCTTCTCCGCCATGATCAACGCCGCCTCCTCGATGGTGGCATCCGGCTCCACCACGATGGGGGGCTTGGACATCACACGCCCGATCTCCACCACGTAGAGAAAGGCACGGCGCTCGTCATCGGGGTGCTCCGAGAAGACCGAGAGCGATGCACGCAGCAGGTCGCGCTCGGAGACCACACCGACGAGCTGGCCGGCCTGCACCACCGGCATGTGCCGCACATGGCCAAGGGTCATGATATCCTCGACCGTTGAGAGCCGATCGCCGGCCGAGATCGTCACTACCTGGGTCTGCATGATGTCGCGTACGCGGTCTGTCATCGGTGGGCATTCTAACCCGACCCGGACCTCACCTGACATCCTCTTGCACATAAACACCGTACTCAGCAATTGGCAGGAGGCGCGTCTTCAAGTCATGTCCGACAACTCCGAAGATCCGGCGCAGCCGGATCGCCCCGAGGATCCCCTCGGCGGCTCCGAGAGCGAGCCCGCAGGCTTCTTTCCCGAGCTGATCCGGCGCGGTCTGAGCCTGGGCTTCACGGGCCTGTTCATGACCGAGGAGGCCGTGCGCAAGGCATTGGGCGATTCGGTGCCGGACAATGTACTGGAATACATGGTTGCTCAGAGCGACAAGACGCGGCAGGACTTCCTGGAACGGATCTCCCGGGAGTTCGGCCGGGCGCTCTCTGCCATGGACCCGGTGGAAATCATCAAGCGGCTGCTGGAGGGTCGGACCGTCGAGGTCACGGCGCGTATCCGCTTCGTCCCGGAAAGCCCCGACACGCCGGATGACAAAGCGTGAATGCCGAGCGTGCGGGGCCCGAAGGGTCCAATGGACGTGGGGGCATGTGGCGTTTTTCCGCCGCCGCGCTGTGCACCCTGCTCCTGATCGCGGTGGTACTCGTCTATTACGGCCTGGGTCCGCCGGAAGCAGGCAAGGGCTGGTGGGCTCCCACCTCGTTTCTGATCGGTGACGTGCCCGACGGGCTCGGACCCACCCTGGCGTTGCTCATGCTCCCAGCGGCCATGCTCTGTACCGCGGTCCTCGCCACGACGCGCTCGGCCATGCTTCGCTTCCTGGCCGTCACCGCGGTGGTCGCCGTGGGCTGCATCACCTTCTACGGCGTAGCTGCGAGCAACGTGTGGAGCTTCTTTCGTTGGCGCTGGAGTGTGTGCCTCGCGCTCTTCTCCCTCGTCGTAGGAGTCGCCCTCGCCGCGCCGCTACTGGCCGAACGCTGGAGGCAGCTGCCCAGCTCCCTGCGCTGGGGCCTCTACCTGCCGCTGCTGCTCGTTGTGGTGGCGTTCATGCGCAACGCGACCGGCACCGATCCCGCGCTCCCCATGGCACTCTCGCCCTGGCCCGCGGTACAGATCCTGGGCCTCGATGTGGCGGCGGCGATGATTGCCGCACTCCTGATCGGCGCGACCCTGGGGCTCTTCGCCCTCGCCCATCGGCCCGCCGGGGCCCTGGGCCTCGCCTTCGCCGCCGTCGGCATCACCGCGGCGGGGGCACTACCGCCCCTGGTTCTCGAGGCAGGCTCGAAGAGCGGCTTCCTGCCCTTCTCGACGCCACCTCTCCTCTTTGCCGGAACCGCAGCCGCGGGCCTGCTGCTCCTCGGTGCCGTAGCCCTGCCGGGGCTCTTGCGCCGGGAGCACCTGGGAGACCGCGCGCGCAAGCTCGGCCTTGGCGCCCTGCTGCTCGCCCTCCCCCTGCTGCTCGGCCAGGGTCTCACGCGTCTCGACTACTCGGTGACACGCGACGACAGGGCCCAACAGATCATCCAGGCGTTGGCGAAATACCGGGAGCGGGAGGCGAGCTATCCGGAGCAGCTCACGGAGCTGGTCACCGCCGGCGACCTCGAACGCATCCCCACGCCGAGCATCGGATTCTCCCTGCTCTCGGACCAGGAGTTTGTCTACCAGGACTTCGGCGACAGCTACGTCCTGGAGTTCTCGGCGCCGCGCTGGATCCAGTGCGCCTACAGTCCGCCCTACGACCTCGACGAGGATGAGCGGGCGGATCTCGATCCGGAAGACCTGAAGGAGCTCTCTGGCGGCTCCTGGTCCTGTCCGTTGCGCCCGCCGGAGCTGTGGTAGGCCATGTCCAGGCGCGAACGCCCGCTCTCCTGGGCCGGCCGCGCCGATCGGGCGCGACGCATCGGGACCTGCTTCGCCCGAGTCTACCTGCGGATCCGCGCGACCCGCTGGATCCACCAGACCCTGCGGCCGGCGGACATGCCGAAGCGCTGGTCCGCGCTCCACCGGCGCAATGCGGAGGAGATCTACCAGGCCGCCGTGGGCCTGCGGGGCCTCATCCTGAAGGGCTGTCAGTTCCTGGGGGCCCGCGCAGATGTGCTGCCTCCGGAGTATGTGGAAAGGCTCTCCCGCCTTCAGGACCGGGTGCCCCCGCGGACCTTCGAGGAGGTGCGCCGCTCGGTGGAGCACGAGCTGCAGCGGCCACTCGGAGACTGCTTCCCGGAGTTCGAGGAGCGCCCGTTGGCTTCGGCCAGCCTGGCGCAGGTGCACCGCGCGCGCCTGCCCGACGGCCGGCGAGTCGCGGTGAAGGTCCAGTACCCCGAGATCGCGTCGCTGGTGAAGAGCGACCTCGCGAACCTGCGGCTGCTCTTTCGCGCCGTGGACATGCTCGAGGCCGATTTCGACCCCATGCCCCTGGTGGAGGAGCTGGGCCAGGCCGTGCCGTACGAGCTGGACTTCCTGAACGAAGCCCGCAACGCCGCCCGTATCGCCCGAGACTTCGAGCACCGGGACGACGTCCTCGTGCCCAGCATCGTCTCTGAGCTCAGCACGCGGCGACTGCTGGTAATGGAGTACATCGACGGCATCAAGATCACCGACGTGGCGCGCCTGCGTGCCGCGGGTGTAGACCTCGCGTGGGTCTCCAGCACCCTCGTCGCGCTCTTCTGCGAGCAGCTACTGGTCACGGGCTTCTTTCATGCCGACCCGCATCCCGGGAACCTGCTGGTGCTGCCCGGCGAGGTCCCGCGCATCGTGCTCCTCGACTTCGGGCTCGCGAAGGAGCTCCCCCCGGACTTTCGCAAGGGCGTACTGGACTTTGCAGCCAGCCTGATCCAGGGAGACCCCGTGCAGATGGCCCGTGCCCTGGTGGAGCTCGGCTTCGAGACGCGGGACGGCGAGCCGCAGGCGTTGAATGAGGTGGCAGCCGTGATTCTCCACGCCGCCCAGGAGGTCCGCGCCAACTCCGGCCTCGACCCGAAACTACTGCGCCGGCTCCGCGAGGAGATTCCCGAGCGCGTGCGGCGCAACCCGATCGTGCGCATCCCGCACCACCTCGTGCTAGTGGGACGCGTGGTGGGCCTGCTCTCCGGGGTGCAGAGCAGCCTGGGAACGCATGTGGATCTGCTGCGAGCGGTGGCCCCTTTCGCCTTCGGCAGCCCGCCGGCGCGAAGCGCGCAACGTTGAGGCGCCCGGCTCTCGGCATCGCCCTTGGCAGCCCGCGGGAGCCGGAGGAGTGGGCCGCGTCCCTGGCGCTGGTGGAGAGGGCCGACGCCCTCGGTCTGCACTCCGTCTGGGTGCCCGAGGGCCACTTCCAGCCCGGCGGGACCCCTGCTCCGCTGGGTGTGCTCGCGGGCTTCGCAACGCGGACGCGGCAGCTGCGGCTGGCCACCACCTCGATCCTGCTACCAATCCACCCGCCCCTGCGCCTGGCGGCCGAGGTGGCCAGCCTGGACACGCTCTCCGGGGGCCGGGTGCTGCTGGGCCTTGGGCGCGGCTTCCGGGCACCTCTCTTCGAGGCCTTCGGCGTGGATCCGCGCGCAAAACGCGACCGTTTCGACGCGTCCCTGGCCCTGCTGCGACGCGCATGGGCGGGTGAGGCACTGCCCCTCGGCGAGTCCCCGGACGCGGCCCGCGTGACCTTGGGCGTGCGACCCGTGCAGCAGCCCCATCCGCCCCTCGTGGTCGCTGCCTTCGGCAAAAAGGGCCTCGCCCAGGCCGCGCGGCACGGCCTGCCCTACCTCGCGTCGCCCATGGAGCCCCTGGACGTGCTGGTGGAGAACTACGCGCGCTGGCACGAGAACCTGGCGGGAGAGCTGGATCCACGCGCACCGCACGTCCCGGTCATGCGGACGGTGCACGTCGCAAGGGACGATGGGGAGGCGGGGCGCGTACGCAGCGCCCTCCAGGCGGCACTACGCCCACTACGCGTGGCAGCCCCGCAAGCCCTGGCGCGCGCCGCGCAGGCTCCGCTCCACGAGCGCGTGCTGGTGGGGACGCGAGGGGAGGTCGCAGACGGCCTGGCGCGCTATCAGGAGATGCTGGGTCTCGACCTCCTCATCGCGCGCGTTGGCGCGCCGGGCAGTGCACCGACAGAGCAGCATGCCGCCCTCGAACGGCTGGCGGAGCTGGTCCTGGGCTGAGGCTCATGCGCGCGCTTCAAGGCGCTCGAGCAGCCGCGTCCAGATGTCATCGAAGCCGCCATTGCTGAGGGTGATCACCACATCTCCCGGCGCGCACACTTCGGCGAGATGGGAAACGATCGCCTCCACGTCCGCGAAGGCAGCGGCTGGAACGCCGCGGGCCTGGAGGTCCAGGGCGAGCTGCTCTGCCGAGAGCCTCTCCGTCACCGCTCCAGTGTTGCTGTAGATCGGCGCATCGGAGACCGCCCGCACCACCACGCGATCCGCAGCGTCGAAGGAACGCGCGTATTCCCGCTGGAAGAGCGCCCGCCGGCTGGTATTGGAGCGCGGCTCGAAGACGGCGATCACACGACGGTCTGGGTAGCGCGCGCGCATGCCGGCGAGGGTCTCCCGCACCGCCGTCGGATGATGCCCGAAATCATCGATGACGGTGACTCCGGCGACCTCTCCGCGCAGCTCCTGGCGTCGCTTCACACCCCGCCAGCGCGGCAGCACATCCAGCGCCTCGTGGAGGGGCACCCCCCGAACCTCCGCCACCGCCAGCGCCGCCAGGGCGTTGGCGACGTTGTGACGACCGTAAGCCGGGAGCGTTGCGCGGCCCATCTCCCGGCCATCCACCTCGAGGCGGAAGCGCGTCCCCTGCGGTCCCGCTTGGAGATCCCGCGCCGCGAAGCCCGGCGCCCCAGCGGGCGCCTCCACCGCGTAGGGCACGACCCGGCAGGGGGCGTCCCCGGCCACCACGGCGACGCGCTGCGCGTCCGTTGCCGCGATCAGCGTGCCGTCGGCGGGAAGCCCGGTGACCAGCTTGCGGAAGGCCTCTTCCACGTGGGCGAGGTCGCGGTAGATGTCGGCGTGGTCGAACTCGATGGAGGTCAGGACCAGGGTCTGCGCGCCGTAGTGCAGGAACTTCGGCGTCTTGTCGAAGAAGGCGGTGTCGTACTCGTCCCCCTCCACGACGAACTCGGGCCCGTGGCCGTCCCGGAAGCTGCCGTCGAAGTTGGTGGCGATACCACCCACGAGCATGGAGGGATCGCGTCCCACCTCGAAGAGCAGGGTCGCGACCAGGCTGGTGGTGGTGGTCTTTCCGTGAGTCCCCGCCACCACCACGGAGTGCCGGCCCCGGATCGCGTGTTCGTAGAGCGCATCCGGAAACGAGAGCACGGGCAGGCCGGCCTCCAGCGCTGCGCGAGCCTCCGGATTGTCCGCGCGCACCGCGTTGCCGATCACCACCAGGTCGGGCTGCCGCGCCAGGACGTGCTCCTCGCGGTAGCCCTCGTCCACCTGGATCCCCCAGCGCTCCAGGGCGGTGCTCATGGGCGGGTAGACGCCCAGGTCGGAGCCGGTCACGCGGATGCCGCGGCTCGCCAGCAGCCCAGCCAGGGAGCCCATCCCCGTGCCCGCGATGGCGATGAAGTGGACGTGGCGCAGACCGGACCCCAAACCCCACCCCGTCAGGCCGCGAAGGCTTCCCGCAGCAGGTCGTGGATCTGCGCGCGCAGGGTGAAGCGACTCTTCTTGGCCACCAGGTGAACCCGGTTGGTCAGCATGACGACGACCGCCTGCGCCTCGAGGTCGATCCAGAGCGAGGTCCCCGTAAAGCCCAGGTGGCCCACCGAGCTGGGCGAGAAATAGCGGCCCGAGGAAGAGGACCCGACGGTCGGCGTGTCCCAACCCATCGCCCAGTCCGAGCCCGGGGGCAGGTCTTGGCGACAGAGAAACGCGCGCAGCTGCTCCCGGGGAAGCGCCTCGCTGCGCCCGTGCCATACGTCGAGCAGCGTCTGGCCAAAGCGCAGGACGTCGTCCGCCGGCGCAAAGAGCCCCGCGTGGCCGGCGACCCCCCCCATCGCGGAGGCGTTCGGGTCGTGCACCTCTCCCCAGAGGATCCGCCCCCGCCATGCGCAGTTTTCCGTGGCGGCAAAGCCGCGCCGCTGCGCCTCGGGCAGCTCGCCCGCTTCCGCCGGCAGGAAGCCCGTCGCGGTGAGACCGAGGGGCTCGAAGATGTGCCGGGCGCAGAAGGCGTCGAGGCGCTCCTGGGCCACCGCCTCCACCACCGCCCCCAGCACGATGAAGTCCAGGTCCCCGTAGACGGCGGCGCTGCCGGGCGCGAAGACCAGGGCGGAGCGGCAGATGCTCTCCAGGACCCACGCGCGGGCCTCGGGGGTTCCCAGCAGGTGCAGGCCCTTCTTGCGCTCGCGCTCCAACAGGCTCTCGTGGAACGCGCGCCACGGCTTGAGACCGGAGCTGTGGGTGAGCAGGTGGCGCAGGGTCACCGCTTCTTTGTCACGCTCGGCAAAGTTCGGCAGGTACTTGGCCACGGGGTCGTCGAGGCAGACCAGACCCTCCGCGGCCAGGAGCATGACCGCGCTGGTGGTCGCCAGGACCTTGGTGAGGGAGGCCAGATCGAAACGGGTCTCCCGAGCCATGGGCAGGCGCTCGGGCCGCACCACGGCCAGGCCGCGCACCGAGGCGTGCTCGAGCCACTCGCCTTCCCGCTGCATCCGCGCCAGGACGACCGCGCCAGGCATCTCGGCGGCCTGGATGGCCTTGTCGAGGGCCCGATCGATCTTCGCCAGCTTGCGCTGGATGACCGCATGTCTCATTGCGCGGCAACTCCTGCCTCGAGCACTTGGAGCTCCCCACGCTCGCCATCGAGCACGGCCGGCACGCCCACAGGCCAGATGAGATTCGGGCTCCGGTGCCCGAATGGCAAGGCGAGGACCAGCGGGACACCGAGGGGAGCGAGCACCTCCTCCAGCACCGCCTCGGCGCTGGGCTGGGGCCGCCTCGCGTCCTCGCAGCCCGTCAGGCTCCCCACGCCCACCCCGACCACGCCGTCGAGCTTGCCCGCCGCGCGCAGCTGCTGAAGCAGGCGATCCAGGGCGTAGGGCTTCTCGCCGACGTCTTCCAGCAGCAGGATCGCGCCCCGCGTCTCCACCTCCCACACGCTCCCGAGGCTTGCGGCCAGCAGGGTGAGCGAGCCGCCCACGAGGGGGCCTTGGGCGCGACCCGGCCGCAGCGGCTCGCCACGCAGGGGGGGCAGCGGATCCCCGGCGAGCGCGCGGCGCAGGTGCTGGAGCTCCTGGTCCAGCGGCCCCTCGGAGCGCTCCAGCATGGGGCCGTGAAAGCCCGAGAGCCCGGCCACGCGTTGCTGCCAGAGCAGCAACGCCGTGACGTCACTGAAGCCCACCAGGGGCTTGGCCGCCCGCCGCACGCGCTCGGCATCGAGGCCGGAAAGCATGCGCTGGCATCCGAAGCCGCCGCGCGCACACACGATGGCGTCCACCTCGGGGTCGTCCACCAGGGCCATGAAGGCGCGCGCCCGCAGGGCGTCGTCCCCCGCCAGATAGCCGGAGCGCGCCCGGACCGCCTCCGGGAGGCGTACCTGGAAGCCGGCCTCGCGCAGGCGCTCGACCCCCCTCTGGAGGGACTCCTCCTCGACGGCGAAGGCGGGCGCTGCGATGCCGAGGGTCGCGCCTTGCCCTGTGGCACGGGGTCGCAAGAGAGAAGGCAACGCGGCTGCGACTCCTAGAAGCTCAGATCGTCGTCGAAGTCGGGAAGCCCAGCGCCCGCGGAGCCGGCACCGAGATCGGGCCCCACGAAGCTGCCCCCGAGCTGGGCCGGGTCCGCATCGCGCTCGCTGCGGTCGCTGAAGCGCGCGTACTCGCCCTCGAAGTTCAAGTAGACGGTTCCCGTGGGACCGTTGCGCTGCTTCTCGATGATGATCTCGGCCTTCCTGGGATCCTCGGTCTCCTTGTTGTAGACCACGTCCCGGTAGATGAAGGCAATGACGTCGGCGTCCTGCTCGATGGCACCCGACTCGCGCAGGTCTCCCATCATCGGGCGGCGTTTGTCCGGGTCCCGCTGCTCGGGGCCGCGGTTGAGCTGGGAGAGGGCCACCACCGGAATATCCAGCTCCTTCGAAAGGGCTTTCAGGCCGCGGCTGATATCCGCGATCTCCAGGTCCTTGCGCTGCCCCTTGCTCTCGCCGTGGGCCAGCTGCAGGTAGTCCACGATGACCATGTCGAGGCCGTGCTCGGCGTGCAGCCGGCGGCTCTTGGCCTTGATCTCCAGGATCGAGGCGGAGCCGCTGTCGTCGATCCAGATGGCGGCGTTCGAGAGCCGGTCGCCGGCGTCCTGGAGCTTGCGATAGTCGCTCATCGGCAGGAAGCCCTTGCGCAGGCTCGCGAAGTTGATCTGCGCCTCACTGGAGAGCAGGCGCACCACCAGGGAGCGGGTGGTCATCTCCAGGGAGAACACCGCCACCTTCTTGCCGTGCTCGACACTGGCGTTGCGTGCGATGTTCAGCGCGAAGGCCGTCTTCCCCATGCTGGGCCGGGCGGCGACGATGATCAGCTCGCCAGGCTGCAGACCGCCGGTGATCTCGTCGAGGTCCTTGAAGCCCGTGGGGAGGCCCGTCAGGTCCCCACC
>Ga0114931_10006679_pt1 | contig 14166 bp, 9 predicted proteins | sample 2SBtaG_FD_89579 | JGI IMG/M metagenome (GOLD analysis project Ga0114931, IMG submission 89579) | Deep subsurface microbial communities from Kolumbo volcano to uncover new lineages of life (NeLLi) - 2SBTROV14_V59a metaG | ecosystem: Environmental > Aquatic > Marine > Volcanic | place: Kolumbo...
ATACGCCGCATCAATCGGCCCATGCATGGTCGTACTTCGAAGCTGCGGCATACGGGCAAGCGACTGTTTGCTGGTTTGCCCTCACCGATGACCGTATGTCGATACCATTCGCTGGTCGTCGACCCCAAAACCTTGCCCCATTGTCTGCAAGCGTGCGGCTGGACGGAAACGGGCACCCTGATGGCGATCGCCCACACCAAATTGCCCTTGTACGGAGTTCAATATCATCCCGAGGCGATTCTCACGGCATATGGCTACCCGCTGCTGCGGAATTTCCTGCGGCTGGCGGGCTGTTCACTTTCCGAACCTGCCCTTTCCCCCGCGGCTACCGAGATCCGGCAGACCGTGAAAACCGGCTACCAGCCTCCTGCTGCTACGGTTACTTTTTGAACCATACGGCCAGACCATGCAAACTCAAGCGTTTACAACTCCCACCCGGCCTGCCGGCCAACGGATCCTGGAAGGTATTGTCACGACTCGCAACGAAGATGGCAGCGCGAACATCGCCCCAATGGGGCCGTGGGTGGACGAGCCAATCGAACATTTGCTGCTGCGTCCTTTCGATACATCCACCACCTGGGAAAATCTAAAACGGACCCGTTACGGTGTCTTGAATGTCACCGACGACGTGGAACTGCTGGCCCGAGCCGCCGTCGGCCAACTGCGGCCTCCCCCGACGCTGGTCCCAACGGCGGACGGCCAAGGCATTCGATTGGCCCGGACATGCCGCTGGTACGCCTTTGCCGTGCAAGCGGCGGACGACCGTCAATCGCGCGTGCTGGTTACTGCCCAGGTAGTCCAGCACGGACGGCTGGGCGATTTTTTTGGCTTCAATCGGGCCAAGCATGCGGTGGTGGAAGCGGCCATTCTCGCCACCCGAGCCCATCTGCTCCCTGACGAGAAAATCCAAGGCGAATTTCAACGTCTTGAGAAAATGGTACAAAAAACGGGCGGCGAACAGGAGCATCGCGCCTTTCGTTTCCTGCAGGAATACATCGCGGATCAGAACTAACTCCGTATTAAGCCACCAGCTCTGCTGGCGAGAATTCATCAGGTTCTACCGCTGCGGCGGGCCTCGTACTCGTGCTCGTGCTCGAATGAAACCATTGGTATGCAGGCGAAAAAAGAGCAATGTTATGATCGAATGATGAGCGACATTCCAACTGCTTCTACACGCCCATCGCTGGGAGCTCTGGGACGTGCCACACGGGGATGGGACGCACGCCACACAAACCCTGGACTCGCTCTATTCCCGACACCCGACACCCGACAAATGACAAATGACAAATGACAAATGAACAGTGCGTACCATACGGTCTTCTCGAAAGGGCTGATGTCGCCGCTACGCGGCTAAATGTTTAGAGGAGACCCGTTCCGTGGGCTCACGCCCACGGCTAGATGATGCCGCCACTACGTGGCTATCCCCTCCCCCAATACCTCAACTCCCAACTCCCAACACCCGACACCCAACACCCGTTCCACTGCCTACTGCCCCCTGCCCCCTACTTCCCCCCATGCCGCGTTCCATTCAAGTCTCCGCACCCAGCCGATTGCATTTTGGTTTGTTGCGATTTGCCCAAACCGGCGGCCGAAGCTTTGGCGGTATGGGCATGATGGTCCATAGGCCCCGAGTCGTGTTGGAGGCCTCGCCGGCCAACCAATGGAGCGTCCAGGGCCCCGAATCCCAACGCACGTTGGCTTGGGCGCAGCACGCATGGGCCCTGTTTCAACCCACCGCGGTTCGCGCCCTGCGCGTCCGGGTCCACCAGTGCCCGGCATCCCATTCAGGACTTGGCACAGGCACCCAGTTGGCCCTGGCCATTGCCACCGCCGTGCGGGCAACGTGTAATTTATCGGCTCTCCCCGTCGAGAGGTTGGCAGGGGCCATGGGCCGCGGCCAGCGCAGCGCGGTGGGGAGCTACGGTTTTCGCGCTGGCGGTTTGATTCTGGAAACTGGCCTGGAGGCGGAAGGCGGTCTGGGAAAACTGCAACAACGGGTGGCAATTCCCGTCGGCTGGAAGATCGTGCTGATCACTCCGCCCGCAGAACAGGGTTGCCATGGGCAACGGGAAGCCGATGCCTTTACCCGCCTGGAAGCCATTCCTCGGGCGACCACCCAGCGGTTACTCGAGCTGGCAACGGGCAAAATCATTCCGGCCGCCAAGCGCAACGATCCGGCTACTTTCGGCCAGGCCGTTTACCAATATGGTTTGCTGGCAGGAGAATGTTTTCGCTCGGTGCAAGGCGGGCCGTTTGCCTCGGAGGCCACCGCACGACGTGTGGATCGCTTGCGCCATCTTGGGATTCATGGCGTGGGCCAATCGTCCTGGGGCCCTACCCTGTTCGCCCTGGTACACCACGATTCGCCCGCGGCGCTGATCGCCGAACTGGCATCCATGCCGGAATTTTCCGGCTGCAATTTCTTAGCGACGACCGCCGACAACCGGGGAGCGGTAATGACCGTCCTGGAAAACTTGTAACCGTGCAACACTTTAGCCAAGTGGTAGCTGGATTCGCAAGAATTCGGAAATTGCCTAAATTTACGCCAAGTGGTCCGAATTCTTGCGAATCCGGCTACCTATCCTTACCGCTGCCATTTGGCTAACAGTTACGTAACCGTTTAGCATCTGAAAAAAAAGTCTTACACGGCCTCCGGAGGGCGCTGAACGGCTATTCTCAAAGCACCCGGGCCCGCAGTTCGTCCGACCGCGAACCCAAGTTGCCATAACGATGATAATCGACGCACAAGCTTTGTTCCCGGACATACCATAACAACTCAAGCCGGCCGTGACGGCAAACCGGCGCGTCGGCGATTGCGATCGGGACCGCTGCCGCGGCCCGGCGGATGGTGCGACCAACACGGTCGGCCCGTGCGTACCGGACCCGATCGATTTCCCGCCCACCGATATGGTGGGCCAGCTGCTGGTCTGTTTCGTCGACAAATTCGATGGCTGTGGCCCAACGATCGGTCAGCCGATCGAGTAAATCGACCCAGGGCATGGCGGCCCCGGGTGGGCGACTGACCGTAATCCGGCAGCCGGCCGTCTTTGCCGCGACCACACGGGCCAGCAACTCGAGCGGTGTATCATCCGGATGGACGCGCACACACACACTTTCCGCACCGGCAGGTAGCGGCGGAAGTTGTCCTCGCCGACAAGACGGAAATGATCATGCACCCGGCCAAATTCCTCGGCCTGGTACCGGGCGTAGCTGCGCGCGGCGGCGGCCAACTTCGAAAGAACATCCGCCGACAGGCGGACTCCAAAGTCTGGTCCGTTTTTTTGTTTCTCCAACTCCTTACTCAGGCAGCTCGTCCCCCGACCACCTTCTCCGGCGGAGTGGCCTTGAAGCAAAGTGGTCAACCGGTCTAGCAGGTCGGCCACGCATGGATCGACGGGCTCGTCTCCTTCCGGTTTGGCGGTTTCCGGTTCGGTGGTTTCCGAGAATTTCATGAGCTGGGCGACATAATTGGGTCCGCCTGCTTTGATGCCGGGCCCGAGCGCGCTCTTCTCCCGACCGCCAAATGGTTGCCGCAGGACAATCGCTCCGGTCGTGCCACGGTTGATGTAAAGGTTACCAGCCCGGATCGACTGCTGCCACGTCTGCTGCTCGCGATCGTCCAGGCTTTCCAGTCCCGCTGTCAGGCCGTAGCCAGTCGTGTTGGCAAAATAAATGCCCTCGTCGAGGTTCCGCGCTTTCATGACACCAAGGAGCGGACCAAAAAACTCCGTCTGATGCGTATAACTACCTGGCCTGACGCCCCATTTGATCCCCGGCGTGTAGAGATTCGGGTTGCCCTCGACAGGCCGCGGCATAACGGCCCACGATTCACCCGGTTCGAGTTCCGACAAGGCCCGCTCCAGATCGCCCGACGGTGGCCGAATCATCGGTCCCATGCGGGTTGCCAGCACATGCGCGGGGCCGACCGGGATGCTGCGAACGGCATCGCAAAGCGACCGCTTGAATGTTTCGTCCTCGTAGACTTCCGTTTCGAGAATAAGCAGCGACGTGGCCGAGCACTTTTGACCGGCATGGCCGAAGGCCGATTGGAGGATATGTTTGATCGCCTGGTCCCGATCGAACATGGCCGTCACGATCATCGTATTCTTGCCGCCCGTCTCGGCCAGGAGACGCATGGCCGGATTCGCCCGCAGCATCCGCTGGGCGGTTTTGGTCCCGCCGGTGAGAATGACTGTGTCGACGTCCGGATGCGCGACCAGCAGCGACCCCACTTCGGCCCCGGCGCAGAGAACCATCTGTAGCGCTTCCCGCGGGACGCCGGCCCGCCAGAAGCACTGGCATAAGGTATCGGCGGTAAGCACCGTATCGGAAGCGGGTTTCAACAGGACCGTATTGCCAGCCGCCAGTGCGGCCGCCACGCCGCCACAGGGTATGGCGATGGGAAAATTCCACGGCGAAACAACCACCACGACACCTCGGCCTTCAGCCCGCAGACCCGGAATTTTTCGCCAGGCGTCGGCAGTTGCCGAGTAGAGCCGGATAAAGTCGATTGCTTCGGAGACTTCAGGATCCGACTCGGTCAGAGTTTTTCCCCCCTCGACCAGAGCCGCCCCGAGCAGCGCCGCGCGGGCGGTGCTCAACGCATGACCGACACGCAACAGCAATTCCCGGCGCCGGCTCTCTTCCAGCGAACGCCAACCGGCAGGGTCTTCCTTCGCGCAGGCGACGGTCGCCTCCAGGTCCCGGCAGGTCGCCTGGCGATAACGGACAACCACCGTCCCCGGTCGTGACGGATCGGTACTTTCCACGATCGCGCGCTCAGCGCGGATCTCGCGGCCGGCGATGCGCAACGGAATTTGGGCTGCGAGGTCGCCACAACGGGGCAACCACTGGGCAACGATTTGCTCCGCCCACTGCGTGTTGTGCGGCAGCGAGAAGTCGGTGTCGGGCTCGTTGACAAAGCCGTCCAGTGGGAAGCCTGCGCATTGCAAGCCACCAGAACTGGCGCCGGCCTCCACGCCAGCGCCGGCCCGCGCGGACAGGCCGCCGGTCCTACCGGAATCGTTTGCCCAAGCACGGCGTTCCGGGGCACGGCGATCCTGGGCACGGCGGCGATCTTGGGTACGGCGTGGGGCACTCGAGAGCGAATCGAGCAAGTTAAAGGATTGCAAAAAGCCCGTTTCGAGTAGTTTCCATTCCTGGCTGCCAACTTCAAGTTTGAATGCGTGCCGCAGAAAATTTTCCGGGCCCGTGTTTTCATCCAACCGGCGGATCAGGTAGCCAATCGCATAGATAAAGTCTTCCCGCCGCGAAGCAGGCGCGTAAAGCAACATGTTGCCGGTATGCTCGAACACCGCCCGGCGCTGGTGGTTCGCCATCCCTTCGAGCATCTCAAGTTGCACGCGATCGAGAGCGTTTCCATCCATAGCCAAGACCAGCCCATAGGCCAATTCGAATAAATTGTGCGACGCAATACCCGGGCGTACGGCCGCCAGGTTTTCTGGCTTCAGCGCCTCGTGCAGCATCCGTTTGTAGTTTGCGTCGGTCTCGAGTTTGGTCTGGTAGGGCGCTTGGGGCCAGCCATGCAAACTCGCATCGACCCGTTCCATCTCCATGTTCGCTCCTTTGACGATTCGCAGCGTGATCGGCGCACGGCCCGCATCGACACGATCCCGAGCCCAAGCGTTGATCCGCTGCTGCCAACGGAATGCGTCTGGAATATAAGCTTGCAAGGCAATTCCGGCCGATACGTTCTCCAAACCGTGGCGGTCTAGCGTCCGCATGAACGCTTCGGCTGTCAGGGCCAGGTCGCGATATTCTTCCATGTCGAGGTAGACAAATTTCGGCACCTCGCGGCCGTCCGCGTAAACAAACCGGCCTTTCCCGGCCGCCCGGAAGAGTCGTGCCAATTTGTCGCACAGACGGTCGATTGTGTGCTTGCGTGCGAGGGCTGAAATCTGTGAGTCGATGGTGGAAATCTTGACCGAGATAACTTCAATCTCTGGGATCTGTAAGGCCTGCAAGTAACGCTCAAACCGGTCCCGAGCCTCATCCTCGCCGAGGATCGCCTCACCCAGCAGGTTGACATTCATCCGCACGCCTTCGTGCCAGCGTGCTTCCAGATGGGGTGCGAGCAATTCCTGTTCGGCCGGCAGGATGACCGTTTCCGTCTCGCGCTGAATCCTATGCTTGACAAACGGCACGGCCAGACCGGGCATGGTGCCGGCAAACGCCTGAAAACCCTTGAGCATCGTTCGATCCCAAGGGCTGAAAAATCTCGGGATACCCTGAACATCCAGGATGTGAATAAGCTGGTCCACAGCCCGCCGCCCGGCGTGGCAGCGAAATGCCTGATCGGTCATTTGCACCAGCGTGGCCTTGTCGCCGGGATGTTGAATCATCCGATCGAGTTCGGCCTGCTGCCGGCGTTCCTGTCGGGTTTGGAGCGCGCTGGCCCGCTGTTGCAAAGCGCGGGCCAGATAGACCGCCTTCTGGGCGGCACCGGATTGGGGTAAACCGGGATCCGGCTCGAAACCGTCGAAAAGTCTGAGCAACGCCGTTTTGGGCACGGCCGACATCGGCATGCCTCCTTTTGTGGCGAGACCTCGAATGACTCAAAACCGGACCACGATTTCCCGGTCATCTTTCTCACCGCCCGACTGGATGCCGGAGAATATTTTCATCGCATCTCCCGCGCCAACGCGGATCGCGTAGGCTCCCTCCTTAAACACCTTGGGACGCCAGGTCGAGCCGTTGATTCGGAGTGTGTAAACAACATCACCCTGCTGTTCATCCAAGATTTGGACAACGGGATTTTTTCGGCCAATCACCTTCAGCTTCGGCAACCAGGCAATGGCCGCACGGCCATAATTATCTTGTTGCCGGACGGTGATCGGCCAGCCGGGGAATTGCCTGGCATCCGGTTGAGTCACATCGACGTGTCGGGGCCAGCATTCGATGGTGATCTCGCGAGTCGGTTTTTTAAATCGCACGAGCCCATATCCGGCGGCACCGTAATTGTCTTTGTTTGGATTGGCATAGGCGCGCATGGTCACTTTGTTATGAAAGCCATCGTAGTATCGTCCCGTGTAGGGGAGTGGACTGGTTGGATCGTGCTGCATCGATTTTTCGAGTGGATGCCACCAGCGACCATAGTAGTTGACGATTGACGGGACACAGAACGAGTAGGCTGCATCCTCCCATGAGTTCACCCCGTGATGAATCACCGTCGCCAGGTGCTGGTCGCCGGCTATGTGAAAGCCAAAAAAACGGCGGATCTCCCGCAGGGCCCGATTGCGGCCTGTCTGCGGCCAGCCGTTCGAGTCGAGGTCGGCGACCAGTCGGGCGTTGATCTTGCCGTGGATGTGCGCACCACCGGCAAAAATCGTCTGCGACAGGACCGCTTTCATCTCAGCGCCGGCCCACTGCTGCCCCCAATCGTGGAGGAATTTAAGCTGCCGGTCGCCAAGCAATCGCGCCTCGGGCACATCGATCGCCTGGGGATCGTAGTCGGGGCTGGTGATATGATCCGGCCGGGGGCCCTGCTTGGGGATCAGCCCGGCCGGACCAGTCTTCCATTTTCGGTCTTCAAGAATCGCAAAGTCGATCCCGCCCACCTTCAGCGACGTGTAGTAGACCGTAATGCCCTGCCTGATCGGCGTGGCGTCGTACGGATCGGGCAGATTGCTGGTCTGGGCCCGTTGGACCATATTCACATAGTCGGGCGGCATGATGTAGCCGCCGTCCGCGCCCCCGGGAAGCTTCGACACCTTGCCGTTCTCACCCCACAGGTTCGCCTGGCCGACATCGTGGTCGTCCGGAATGCAGACCGTCGGCCGATCCTTGATAATCTCGCCGAATTGGCGACCAAACAGCAGCCAGGCGGCCGTGTGGAAGCGGTGATCGTAGCTCTGATCGCCCGAGAAAAACAGCAGATCCGGATTCTGGGCCTTGACGTTCCTGAGGATGTCCGCCCGCGGACCGCGATCACTGTTCGAGTTGCCGGTAAAGGCTGCGACGACGATTTCGTCCTTGTCGATCGGATCCTTGCGTATCAGGCCCACGTAAGTCGCGCCGCCCGCATGGGTCACCCGGTAGGGCACATCGCGCCGCGAGTCCCAGCCTTCGACCCGAAACGTGGCCAGCCAGCCTATTTCGTCTGCGTTCGAGGTAGCGACCGTTTGCCAGGCATTTTCGCCATTTGCCCGGCCGCTACTTTTTAGCCCGCTATGTTTTAGCCCGCTATGTTTTAGCCCGCTATGTTTTAGCCCGTCCTTGATCTGCAAGCGAACTTCGCGCGATTCACCCGCCTGAAGTGGATAGAGTTGCGTGCTGAGCTTCAGGGTGCGGTTCTGAACCGTGTAGAGGGCAAAACAGATAACCTTATCCCGGGGCACGTCGGGGATCCTCTGCCCTCCCCCGCGCCATGTGGCCGGCTTGCGCCCAGGGCGTGGTTTGTGCGGGCCGTTGCCGGCAAGAGCAAAGCCAGCTGAAAACAACTGAGCTGCAAAGATGAAAAAGGCAAGTTGACGATTCCGATAGATCATGATTCCCGCTCCAGTCTAGTGTGTTGGGAGCCGTCGATTCGTTAACAGGTCCGTGTTCAAAACATAAGACCCGTGGCAAAATGAAAACTTACCAACCACAATTCGAATGCCGGGCTGGCATATCCTCAGCAGCCGGTCGCCTTACCCATAGAACGCCTTTAAACTGGGGAACGCCTTTAAACTGGGGAGCGCCTTTAAACTGGGGAGCGCTGTGCCGCACTCCGCGGCCCCGCAGCATTTTGCTCCAAGGCCAGAAGTCCATAGGCCACTAATGTCTTACTTAGCGCGGCTGTCTCCGCGGTGGTCAGCGGCGTCATGGGCAACCGCAGTTGGCCCGAGTCGCGACCGAGCAGTTGCAAGGCTCCTTTCACTGGAATCGGATTGGTCGACAGGCCCAGCATATCCCGGCAAAGGGGGAATAATTTGTGGTGCCAGCGGCGTGCTTCCGCATAGTCACCCTGCTGGCATGCACGGACCAGCGAAAGTATATCCTGGGGCACCAGATTGCCAACCACCGAAATCACGCCACTTGCCCCCACCGCCATCAGCGGCAGCGTGAGGCTGTCGTCTCCGCTGAGGACCGTCAGGTTGGTAGCCGACAAAATGGCGGAGGCCTGGTCGAGCGAGCCGGTCGCTTCCTTGACAATTTGAATGTTCTCCAACTCCGCCAATCGGGCAATCGTTTCCGGCTCGATATTCTTGCCCGTGCGGCCTGGGATATTGTAGACACATTGCGGCAGACCAGTCTCTTCGGCCAGCCGCTTGAAATGCTCGTAAAAACCTTGCTGGGTTGGTTTGTTGTAGTAGGGCGCCACCTGCAGGGCCGCGTCGGCGCCCACTTGTTCCGCGAACCGGGTCAACCGGAGTGCTTCCGCCGTACTGTTGGAACCGGTGCCAGGCATCACTTTGACTCGACCGGCTGCTGTTTCGCAGACAAACGCAATCACTCGATCGTGCTCGGCATGGCTGAGGGTCGGGCATTCGCCCGTCGTTCCGACGGGGCAGAGGCAATCGGTTCCCACCGCAATCTGAAATTCAATTTGCCGCTCCAACGTGGGATAGTCGACGTCGTCCCCCTGAAACGGCGTCACCAGCGCAACTGACAGTCCGGCAAATGCGGCCCCTTTTCGTTTGGTACTCATTGCGCGCGGATCCTTAACTGGTGCATCGAATCGGTAAACCACGATTGTTCCTTGACGTAAGGGACAGCTCAAAAATAACTTCGGTAAAAAGTAAGGCTCAGAGGTAAGAAAACGAAATGGACTAAAACGCTGTTCGATATGCGGAAGGTTCCAATCTTGGAACCACGGTAGTTATGATTGTGCACATTCCTGAATGGGGCGCTGCCGACCAGGCTTTGTGCCAGCCGAATCATAGATCAAACTGGGGCTGCCGGCAATTGGCCATTCAGTCCGGAATCAGCTTGCGGAGCGTTCGCAGGTTGATAACATCCAAGGCAACTCCTTTTTCCTCTCCTTTGGGTGTCTCCAGATACATCGGTACCCGGCGGAACCTCCTGTCCGCCAACAGATAACCGAATGGCTGCAAACCCATTTCTCCGCGGCCGATGTGGGCATGCCGATCGACCCGGGAGCCTAGCGGCTTCAGGCTGTCGTTCAAATGAAAGGCTCGGATTTTCTTCACCCCCACGGTCTTGTTGAGCGCGCGCATCGTCGCTTTGTAATCCTTTTCGGTCCCCATGGGATAACCGGCGGCATACACATGGCAAGTATCGAAACAAATACCCAACCGATCCGGGTCGCGCACGCCGCTGAGCAGCGTGGCCAGGTGCTCGAACTTCCAGCCCAGATTGGACCCCTGCCCGGCGGTCGTTTCCAACAAACACTGAGCAGCCAGGCCGTTGGTTTGCTGATGCACCTCGTTGAGTGCCTGAATGATCCGCATCAAGCCCTTCGATTCGCTACTGGTGGTGTAGGCCCCTGGATGGGTAACCACGTAAGGGATTCCCAATTGCTCGGCCCGCTGCAGTTCGACCACGAAGGCGTCGATCGATTTTTTCCACAGCGTTTCCTCGGGACTGGCCAGGTTAATCAGGTAAGAATCATGCGAGATCGGGTGCCCGATCCCCAGTTCGGCCAGTGCCGCCTGAAACCGAGACACTTGTGCCTCGTCAATCGGCTTGGCCCGCCACTGGTTGTTGTTCTTGGTAAACAGTTGTACACAATCGCAGCCCATGCGGGCCGCGGCTTCGACGGCTTTGTAGTAACCGCCCGCCATCGACATGTGTGCTCCGAGTATGGCCATGCCGGGCAAAGGTACTCGGATCGAAAGAGACGTCAAGAGGGAAAGCGGAAGGAAGAAGACAACGCGATCGTCATTTTGCCCGCCTGGCTCACGCTTCGTCGCTTGCACGTAGCCAAGGCGTGATGGACGGTTGGTAGCTGCAGATTTCCGGGTCGGAAAAATAAAGAGCAATTTCCCGGGCAGCCGCTTCCGGTCCGTCAGAGCCGTGAACCAGATTCATTTGCCGACTGGCGCTGAAATCCCCGCGAATCGTGCCTGGGGCCGCTTCCAAACCGCTGGTAGCGCCCAACATCCGGCGGACCACCTGAATCGCATCAAGCCCCTCGACGATTGCCGCGACCACGGGGCCACCGGTGATAAAAGCCTCCAGGTTGGGATACCAGACCTTTTCGACATGCTCGGCATAATGCTGTTTCGCCAGCTCCGGCGTAATCCGCATCATTTTCATGGCGATGAGATTGAGTCCCTTGGCCTCGAATCGTGAGATCACACGGCCCATCAAGCGACGTTGGACACAGTCTGGCTTAAGTAGAATAAAAGTGCGTTGCATGCGATTTCAAATTTCAAATGGCGATAAACGTAACCGTTTAGCCGCCTGGAGTCATGGGGTGAATTACTGCCCCGCAGCATTGGCAACGGGAAACCTGAAGGGAACCATTGTAGGCCAGAACCACAACCGGCTCAAGGGCACCCCACCAGCCGTGGAGCCGGTGGGTGCGAAGTGCGTTCCTGCGCGGGTGGCACCGACAGTCGTTCGGGGCGTGCGTTGCCATCTGCTATAGGCATTTTCGAACGATGGCCGATGAAGCTGACCCAGCTGCGCAGTGTGCCCGCATTGCTTATACGTCGATGCAGCCTGACACCTGCAGCCGTAGCCCGCCAAAACCCGATGTTATTTTTTAGGCAGCCCTAACTCACTCTCACCCCATCCGCGACCGTTCCGCCGCCAGTTCGTAACGGCGGATTTTTCGGTCCAGGGTCGACCGCTCGATCCCCAGGTAACTGGCAGCCCGACTCTTGTTCCAGCCCGTTGCAACGAGCGTTCGTAAAATGTGCGCTCGTTCCATGTCGGCCAGTGACTTGTGCTTGAATTCGGTACCGTCAGCTTCTCCCTCCTGATCAATCTCCGTGTCGCCCGCCGTCTTCAGCCTGGAAAGGACCAGATCTTCGTGATCGATATACTCGCCATGGGCCAGGACAACGGCTCGTTCGATCACATTTTTTAATTCCCGCACGTTCCCCGGCCAGCGATACCGTAGGAGCTCTTCCATCGCTCGTGGCGTGTAACCCAACAGTTTTCTGCCCGTCTCCTCGTTGAATCGTTGCAAGAAATACTCCGCCAGATCGGGAATATCCTCAGGCCGCTTACGCAAGCCAGGCACCCGGATATCCAACACGTGCAAGCGAAAATAGAGGTCTCGTCGAAAATGGCCATCCGCCACATCCTTTTCCAGATCCCGGTTCGTTGCGGCAATCACCCTTACGTTTACCCGAATCTGCTCGTTGCCACCTACCCGCTCAAAGGGATGCCCCTCCAGCACACGCAAGAATTTTGCCTGGATGTAGGGAGACATTTCGCCAATTTCGTCGAGCATGAGGGTGCCTTGATCGGCCGCCTCGAACTTGCCAATTTTACGTTCCGTGGCTCCCGTAAAAGCGCCCTTTTCATGACCGAACAGTTCGCTCTCCAACAACGACTCGGACAATGCCGCACAGTTCAAGCAGACAAACGGGCCCTTATTCCGGGGACCGGAGTAATGTACGGCCCGGGCCACCAGTTCCTTGCCCACGCCGCTTTCTCCTCGCACCAGAACCGTGGCACGGCTTGACGCAGCCCGGGCAATTTGTTGCTCAACGCGCTGCATCACTTCGCTGTTGCCAATAATTTCGCTTTGCACGCCAAGCTGTTCGCGCAATTGGACATTTTCCGAGCGGATGAGATTAAGGTTTTCGGCCAGCTCCTGACGCTTGTTCAGATTTTCCAGTGCGACACCGACCGTGTCTGCCACGGCCAACGTGTATTCCAGATCTTCGGGATCGGTGGGACGGCTGATATCGGTCGCATAGAGGTGTACCAACCCCAGCACTTCGCCTTCCATCCGGATCGGGGCGCATATGACGCTCGTTGCCAGAATCTCACCCTGGCTGTCGCGATTGCCCAATTGGCTGTCATCCATCACATTCCGCGCCATCACGGCCTGGCCTTCTCGCAGCACGGTGGAAGCTAGAAATGCAGACACACGATGGTAGGAATGTTCGCTGTCACTTCGGGAAGCAACCACTTCCAATTTTTCACTGCGACGTGACCCACTGGAATCACGGCCGCGCAGCAACAAGGCGCCTGCGTCGATTTGAGTTCCCTCAAACAGCCCCGTGAGTGCTACGTTGACAAGGGTTACCACATCGGTCGATTTGGCCAACTCAAAAGCCAAACGGCACAATTTCGTGGCCGCACGGCCGATTTTCGGAATCGATCCGTCCGTCTCATCCAGGGCGACCGAGTCGAGATAGCGACTCTGATCGCGACGATGGGTGATGGTCGCCGGTTCGTTCAGGTCAATCACACTCTCAGGGTCCATCCGGGCAGTCAAGAGATCGGAACCCTGGTCTTCGACTGCCCGCGAACTCTTGATCAGCGTGTTGGAATCGGGAAATGCTTCGGACAATTCTCGCACAAACACCAGTTGCGAGTCACCAATTTGAAACATCTCCCCAGGTTGAAGCGCGTGGTCGCCCTGCAGTCGCTGATCTTCCAAATAGGTTCCGTTGCGACTATCCAGGTCGCGCAGCTGCCATGTCCCCTGGGCATGAAACACCTCGGCATGGGCACGGCTGCAGCGTTCATCCTTGATCACAATCGTATTGGTCGGCGCGCGGCCGATGGTCACCGATTCCCCTGGCACCAGACGTACCACGTCGGTCCAAGTCGACCCTTCGCGGATGATCAGGTAACCGTTCATATCTCTACCACCTTATTCGGGAAAGGGGCCGGCAATCAAGCAGGAGACCAGGAATAGGACGAACCGGCCAGCTTTCCTGCCCTCAAAAGACCACCTGGGCGGATTCTAGCGGTCATGGCACTTCAAGGGCGGGTTGGTCCGGCAACCTCTGCAAGAGAAAAATTCGCTCCTGGCCAGGGAATCCGCCGCAAAAGTGTTGAATGTCAGCAAAATAGCAACTAGGCTGGAGGGGAGGCCCACCTGGCGGGATAGCTGGCGGATTGGGTAGAGACCGTTTATGTATTCCAGGACTTCCAAATTCACGCCGCCCGAAGGGTTGGCTCAGAAATAAATTGGAGGTTTTGGCGCGGCGAGGACAAGGCTGCGTAGGAAGGCGAAGCAGGCATATTGCTTATACGTCGATGCAGCCTGACACCCGCAGCCGTAGCCGCAGC
>Ga0114931_10006680_pt1 | contig 14164 bp, 10 predicted proteins | sample 2SBtaG_FD_89579 | JGI IMG/M metagenome (GOLD analysis project Ga0114931, IMG submission 89579) | Deep subsurface microbial communities from Kolumbo volcano to uncover new lineages of life (NeLLi) - 2SBTROV14_V59a metaG | ecosystem: Environmental > Aquatic > Marine > Volcanic | place: Kolumbo...
GGCCAGTTCGCTCCGATGATCTGGCGGGAAGGCTCTAGATCAGCATTCACTCTGATCGAGATTCTAGTCGTGATAACAGTGATAGCCATTCTCGCCGCGTTGGTGAGCCCCATGCTGTTCCGCCACGTGGGGGATGCCCGTACGGCAGCGGCCAAGGCGCAGATCGAGATCTTCGGTCTTGCCCTGGACTCCTATCGGCTCGACAATGGCTACTACCCATCCACCGAGCAAGGGCTCGCGGCTCTTGTATCTGCTCCACTTGGAAGCCCACAGGCTCGGAATTGGCGTGGTCCTTACCTTCGCAGAGATGTCCCGGGCGATCCCTGGGACCGTCCATACCTGTACACCGCTCCGACAGAGAGAGGGCCAGACACCTACGATGTGGTGACCATGGGGCGGGATGGTGCACAGGGAGGCTCGGGAGAGGATGCAGACATCAGCTCCTGGACGCCAGGGCGATGATACCGTTTGCTTTCCGGGCGGCTACCGCAGACGGCACTATCGTCAAAGGGACCATGCAAGCATCGACCCCGGCAGAAGTCCGCTCGACCCTTGCAGGGAGAGCCATGTTTCCGCTCTCGGTTCGGCGCCGCCGGACGGCCTCTATGAAGCACATGGCCAACCGCAGGCAACTGGCTGTGGTGTTCCGCAGTATTGCCTCGCTCGTTGAGGCGGGCGTGCCGCTCGAACGAACCGTGGGAGCCTCCGCGGATCTGGTGGCCGGCCGGCTCCATGCCACCCTGGCCACGGCTCGTGATGAACTGCGGCGGGGTCATACGTTTGCCGATGCCTTGGGCGGCGTCTCCAGCTGTGTCCCGCCCGTCGTAATCGGAATCATCAGGGCTGGTGAACGTGGCAGCAAACTGGAACAGGCGCTCGTCCAGGTGGCCGACCAGCTGGAGCGCGAGGCCGACTTGGCCGGGGCAGTGCGCCAGGCGCTGGCCTACCCCCTGCTGCTGCTCACGGCTGGAGGCGCATCTGTCATCGTGATCGGCACGGTGGTGGTTCCAAAGTTTGCCACCCTGCTGGCAGATCTTGGACAAGAACTACCACCATCGACTCGATTGTTGCTGGCGACATCGGAGTTCATGAGCCACTGGGGACTGCTGGTCATGCTTGGGCTCGGGCTAGCACTGGCCGGAATGGTACGCTGGAGCCACGCAGGAAGCGGCCGGCTTGCCATCGACCGATTGCTACTGCGGATGCCTCTAGTAGGACGAGTCCGTATGGGCTTGGCCACCTCCCGAGCTTGTCGGACACTGGGCAGCATGTTGGCCTCCGGTATGTCACTGCTACCCGCCCTCGAAGGGGCGGGTGAGGCGGCAGGTGACCGGAGCGTAGAGGGACGATTGGGCCGGTCATGCGAACGGGTGGCGTTGGGCGAGAGCCTGACCACCGCACTCACCAGAGAGCGGGTGTTCTCCCCTAGCGCGATGCAACTCATTGCGGTTGGGGAAGCCAGCGGGCGACTGGCCCTGATGAGCCGGCAGGCAGGAGATCTCGCCGCTCTGGAATCCGAACGGAGCCTCGGGGCGCTGGTGAACCTGCTGGAGCCTGCCCTGGTCGTCTTGTTCGGGGCTTTGGTGGCCTGGGTCGCATTGGCGCTCCTGCAAGCAGTCTACGCGGTGAGGCCAGCATGACACGCGATACGGATGGACAGGGTTCCGCTAGCGATGATGGCCCGATTGGCACGTATCACCCTCGCCGACAACAAGAGGTGAGAGGGGGTTATACACTGGTCGAAATGATCGTCGTACTGGTGATAGTCGGAGTAATCCTCGCGGTGAGTGCCTTCGGCGTGGTCAATCTGGGGGCGCCAGAACAGGACGCAACCCGGGCAGAACTCCTTCGTGCCCGCCATCAAGCGATTCTTACTGGCGCCGAAACCCATGCCTTGGTGGTGACTATGGACTCCGTACCGATGGTTGTACGCTTCTTGCCTGATGGCCGGGTCATTGGGCAAGGCGTCGGGGAGTTGGACGGAGAGGACCTCACTCGTGCACGGTAATCGGGGTGCGGTGTTGTTGGAGGTCTTGATCGCGCTGACGATTCTGGCACTCGCGTCCTACTCGGCTCTGACCACGATAGCCGATGTCATGATTGGAGACCGGAACTGGCGAAAACGCGAGAGGCAGATCATGGAGGCCGACAAACTCCTAACTGCTGCTGTGTTGATGAGCGCCAAGGATCTTGATATCAGGCTGGGTGATCGAGACAGAGGCCCCTACGTAATGAACATCCAACGGCCCGAACCAGGACTCTACAGGGTAGTCGTGCGCGATTCGTCGGCACCCCAAACGGACCTCCTGGTGACCGTTGTCTATCGGCCGGAGCCTGAGCTCGAGATACGCCGATGAGCCGGCGAGGGTTCACTCTGATTGAGGTCATGGTGGCGGTCACTATAGCCGCGGTCCTCACCCTGATGGCACATTCCGTGTTCAGAGCCGTTGCCGACACCTGGCGCCGATTCGATGAGAGCCGGAGGCACTACGACCGCATGATGAACGCCAATCGCTTTCTGACCGAAGCGTTCCTGTCTGCGGAGGTGCGGCGAGATATCGGCGATTTCGAGGGCAGCACGGACCACCTGGCGTTTGACTGCTGGTTACAGTCTCCGGACGGATGGTTCGAGAGAGTGAGGTTGTCTCTCGCTGTCCGGCAGAAACGCTTGGTCGCCTCTGGCTTGCCGTGGGGCGCCCTCTCTCTGACCAGAGACATCGACAGCGTACGGTTTGCATATCGGCTTGGCTTAGGCGGGCCCGGGCAGTGGGTGCCCAACTGGGATTCGCCCGTAAGTGCGCCCATGGCGATACGGCTCGTCCGCTTCATGGCTACTACGACAGACAGCACGGTCTACCTGGTCAAGGAGCGGGGATGATCGATACTCGTGGGTTTGCCTTGCTGACCGTCCTCTGGGTCGTCGCTGCCCTGGGCAGCGTTACAGCCGCGGTGCTAGCCGCAGGCTACGAGGCAGGGGCATTGTCTCGCAACAGGATTCTTCTCACAAGAGCGGGGTGGGCTCGCGAAGCGTGCCTGGAGATTCTTCTGGGACGCTACGATGGCGGGCCCGTACAGGCAATACCGGAGGTTGACCTCGGAAACGGCACACGATGCCTTGTTGACGTGTCCGACCGTGGTGGGCGGGCAAATGTCAATACCGCCGCCCCTCAGTTCCTGCGGGCATTGTTCCATGACGATTCCCTGGTCGCGGCCCTGCTCGACTGGCGGGATTCAGACGGGGTCACTCGCCCCGGCGGAGCGGAGCGGACATGGTATCTGGGACACCGGAGGCGTGCTCCCCGGAACGGACCGCTGGCATCTCCCGACGAGATGCGGTTGCTGCGAGATTGGGGCGTACGGGACGAGCCATTACTTCGACTGACTACCACCGTCGGCAGTGGGGCTATCAACGTCAATTCCGCGCCTCCCGCTGTGTTGGCGGCTATTCCCCAACTCAGTAGAGAGGCCATCGCCCGGATCATGGCTCGGCGGCAGGTACGGCAGCCAATCAGTAGTGCAGAGGAGCTGATAGGGATCGTATCCCGAGCTTCGCGAGAACGAATCCTGGCAGATTACAGAGAATTCCTTAGGCAAACCACCTTTCATGCTGATCGCATCACGGTGAGATGTGTGGGGTGGATAGACGGATGGCCTTTGACGGCTATGATGCTGGTCGCGCTTACCCCGCAAGAACACCGCCTCGCGGTCATCACCCGGCAGGTGCAATGAGACTCCAAGTCCGTATTCGTGTCGGCGCCGGACGGGTGGTGGCTCTGGCCCGACGTGGCCGCAAGCCACAATGGCGTGCTCACATCGAGTTTGACTCGACGGCTGATCTGATCCTCTCGCTAGAAGAGTTGGCACATCTTCCTGGCGTTCAGCCCGGTCGAGCCCGACTTGCCATGGAGATCGACAAGCCTCACCTGCAGTTGCGCCGACTGGGGAATCTACCACCTGTGGGTGGTCGCGACTTGAAGCGCCTGGTGAGTGAACAGGCTCGACGGTTCTTCAGGGCCGACGGAAACGCACTCCTGACGGACGCTGAATGGATCGACGTGGGGGAGCAGAATGATCGTGTCGCGTTGGCTGCGGCCGTAGATGAGTCGCTGGTAGAGGGTTTGGCGGATGCCGCGGGAGCCGCGGGTTTCACAGTAGATTCGATCACCGCCCGGCAGCGGACCCGCAGCAAGTACCCTCGGCTCGATCTCCTACCGCAGCGCAATCGTTCGGCACGCCGGCGCCGACAGACGCAACGTGCTGTCGTCCTCCTGGGCTTGGGGCTCATGGCCTGGCTGGCTATCGGGGTCTGGCAGGCTCTTGACCTGGCGGCCGAGCGTGCCCGTGTCGCTCGGGAACTAGCCAAGCTCCAGGCGCCGGCGGACGCCCTGGTCGAACTCAGGCACCAACTCACCTTAGCCAATTCTGCCGTGGATGCGGTGGATAACACGGCCGCAGGCCGGGGACATGTGATGACGCTTCTGGCTGCGGTAGTGGCAGCATTGCCCGACTCCGGGTATGTAGACGAGTTCTCCCTCGGAGAGGACGGGAAGTTACGCCTCGGTGGTGTGGCTCGTCGCGCAAGAAGGGTTGCCAGCAGGCTCGAGGAAGTCGGATTCGCGAGCGCCAGCGTCGAAGCCGAGCCACTCACGATTCGAATCGATGGCCGTACCTGGGAGCGCTTCACCATAGCAGTGGAGGGGAAACCGTGAACGCCGAAGTGCGTCGGGCCGTGGTGGTGGGTATCGGCGTCATCGCCGCTGTCCTTGCCTTGGCCGACGGCATCCCTGCTGCAGTTCACCGGTTCGTGTCACTATCTACTGAACTGAGGTTGCGGCAAGAGTTGCTGACTAGGGTCCAAATGGAGATCGCCAATGCGGCGGCAATGGAGGATGAAGCCCTCGCGACCCGACGACGGCTGCTCGATCTTGCACCGAGGTTGCTGTCTGGAACCGACGCCATCGATGCGGGTGAATCCCTTGCTGGAATAGTCAACCTGGCGGCAAATGGACGGCTCAAACTGGACGCACCCCAGTTCCCGAAGGATTCGGTTCAGGCTGGGCGGGTGTCGCAAGTCAAGATCCTAGTGGGGTTCGAGGGTGATCTGTCGGGAGTTGTCGGCTTCATCAAGGCCATCGAGAACGGCGCCCCGGTAGCCCGGGTCGTCGCTCTGCACCTCCGCGCCACAAATCCGGAGGACGGGAAAGGACCGGAGGTGCTCCGAGGTCAGGCAATCGTGGAAGGGTGGTATCTGGTTGCAGTGAAAGGTAACGGATGATTGCCCGTGTTGCAGCCGGCTCCGGAGCTCTGCTGCTATTGGCAGCCGCACTGGTGACAGGCGGTCTTACGGTTGATCGTGATCACCAACTCGCAACATGGACCAAGCCTCCGCTAACAGGAGATGATGAGGCCTCGGTAGTACCGGTGGACTCTCTCGCACAGGCTATTGAAGAGGGGGCGCTATTCCGGGCTCTCCGGAAGCCGGCTCCCAACCGGTATAGCCCCGACGCACCATTGGTCGCTCCGGTGCCGGCGATCCCCAGGCCGTCGCTGCGGCTCACCGGAATTGTCTGGGGTAACAGGCCATCGGCCGTAGTCGAGGGGGTGCCGGGAACGTCTGCGCCGACCGTAATGCGTGTGGGTGAGGTCGTATCGGGGATCCGTTTACTACAACTCGACCAGACGCGAGCAACCCTGGCGGGTATGGACACGACTTGGTCCTTGACAGTACGCGTGCCATGGCGTTGAAGCTAGAGAGGCCAGGAAGGCCCTGGACGACCAGGCGAGGCTGGGCGATTGCGCCTGGAAGGATGCCTGAGAGGGTTCTCCTTCTCGTCGTGTTGCTGTGCCTTGGAACCGCGGTACGGCACGCAGCTTCAGCCCAGGATGACCCGGTCACCGTAGTCGACGACTCGGTCTCCATCCGATTCGTCGACACCGATCTACGGGCAGTCATTCAGGCTTTGGGCCGTTACCTCACTATGCCGGTGTTGAGCGTCAACGTCCCTTCTGTCAGAGTGTCGTTAGAGACGCCGCACCCTGTAAGTCGTGCAACCGTACTGGTGCTACTTCAAGGGTTGGTGGAATCCCATGGACTCGTGTTCGAAAGCGACAGCTCCTATTATCGCATACGGCCACGCGCGGGGAAGCAGCCTACCCGTGCCGGCAGCGGCACACTGTCGGATACCGCTCATACAGTGCACCTCAACGTCGTTCGGCTCAAGCATGCCAGAGCAGCTGACGTCGCGGCTACGCTGAACCAACTATTTGGCGGCGGGGGCAGTTTCTCCGGCAGCAACCAGCTCCCTCCCAGTCTGTCTACTGGTCTCAGAAACGATCAAGTACCTCCGGTCGGGGTCTCCGGAACCAAGGGAGCGGGGGCGTCGATGGCCGGCCACGAAGCTTCCGAACTCACCGGACCGTCCGTGATCGTCCCGGACCAGCTCACCAACTCCCTCCTGATCCGGTCAACTGAGCAGGATTTTGAAGTCCTGGCTGATGCGATCGATCAGCTGGACATCCGGCCCCTCCAGGTGATGATAGAAGTCCTGATCGTCGAGGCGCGGAGTGACAAGTCGTTCTCCCTTACTGCCAGTCTGTTTCTGCCCCCCCAGCCCTTTGCCGGAGGCACGATAGGCGGACACTACTCTGGTAATGGTGTCGGTGATCTGGTCATCGAGCTGCTGAAGGTGAGCAAGTATCAGATCGATGCGGTCCTGCGGACACAGCAGTCCAAGGGGAACGTAAAGATCGTCTCTCGGCCCGTACTGGTTACGGCGAACAACACCGAGGCCAGTTTTCTGGTCGGCACCCAGCAGCCATTCGTTCAAGTGAGCAGGTCGCTGCCGACCGAGACCCCTTCACGCGACCAGGTTGTGCAATACCGCGATGTCGGCACGAAGCTAACGGTGCTACCAACCATCAATCAGAACGGTTACGTATCTCTTCTGGTACAGCAGGAGATTAACCAGGCTACCAACGAAGTCCTGTTCGATGCTCCGGTCATCGCGACCCGAGAGACAAACACCAAAGTACTGGTGCGGGACGGCCAGACGATCGTGTTGGGTGGCATCAGGGACAAGCAACAGGAGAAGGTGCATACTGGAATTCCGGTGCTTTCCGCCATTCCCATTATCGGCGGGCTATTCGGGTCCGCGTCATATCGTACTACGGAGACCGAGTTGTTCATCTTCCTTACACCGCGGATACTGAAGACCGATGGGGATGTGGATGTAGTTACCCAGTCGAGAATACCGGAGGAAGAAGCCAAGATGCTACTGAAGGAACAGGAGTCGGTGCAAGCGGTGGACGCCGCTCCGGACGTTGCGAGGGGAGACTCTTTGCAGATCGACCCAAGAAAATGAGGAAATCTTCGTCTAACAGAGTGGGCCGCTCAGCCATCATTGGCGAGTCGCCCGCCATGCGCGCGGCCCGTGACCTGGTGGAACGCTTCGCTCAGGTGCCTATACCGATTCTTCTGGTAGGAGAAACGGGAACGGGCAAGGAACTCTTTGCCCGAGAGATACACCGTCTGAGTCTCCGTTCAGGGCCCTTGGTAGACATCAATTGTGGTGCCATGCCCAGTGAGCTGATTGAAGGCCAGTTATTTGGCCACAAGCGCGGGGCCTTTACCGGGGCCATGGCTGACAGTCCGGGATTGGTACTCCAGTCGAACGGTGGCACGTTGTTTCTCGACGAACTCCCAAGCTTGCCTCTGGCCGGTCAAGCAAAGCTTCTCAGGGTCATTGAGACGAGTGAGTTTCGGGCCTTGGGAGAAACTGAGAAGCGAACCATCGATCTGCGCGTGATCGCGGCGGCCTCGAACGACATTGCTCAGCGAGTGGAGGCTGGTGCATTACGGCGTGACCTCTACCAGAGGTTGGCTGGACTGGTGATCGACCTGCCGCCACTCCGTGATAGAGGTCGGGACATCGTTGAGTTGGCCAATCACTTCCTGAGCCAGAACGCCATGCGTCTTACAGAGATGGCCGCCACAGTAGCGATGCAGCATCCATGGCTGGGCAATGTCAGGGAACTCAAGGCTGCAATGGCCCGTGTTGCGTGCCTCACGGCTCGCCCCGTGGTATCAGGCGCCATACTCAATGATGCGATTCGACTGGGAAACCCCGTCGGGGTGGCAGAAGATACGCTGAGCTTGATAGCAAGGGAGAAAGAACGGGATTCTCTCGTTGCCCTTGCCCGTCGCTGCCGTGGTGACGCCCAGGCAATGGGTGCTCATCTGGGGATAAGCCGGGCCACAGTATACCGACGAGCCAAGGCATTGGGCGTGTCACTGAGAAAAGTCGGTCGATCACGTTTGTCTCATCGAGTCTCAGGAAGTCTTGAGACGACTTGAGATTTCTTGAGACTGGCGACTCGCCCATGATCGCACGATGGATCCTAACATATTGCCATATAGCGACTTCCTGGTAAGAGCCAGGAATGGCACCGACCGTGCCTACATGCTTTCCCGAACTCATTCCCGGGAGTCCGCGTGGCACGCCGAATCGTCGTCCTCACAGAGGCCTTTGTGTTGTTCGCCGCACTTGTCCTTCTCTCCCCCAGTCAGTTGTATGGCCAGAGGCCGCGGAGCCAGCAGCCTATCGGTGGTGGCGTTACCACCCAGGCCCTCGGCGGCGGTGGAGGCTGCGAGTTCGGTTGTGGGTCTGCCATCGCCTACGGATATATCTCATCACCTGGAGACTACGAGCATGCCGCCGAGAGTGGACCCCACACCTACCAGATAACCGTGAAGAATATCGGAACCGCCAGTGGGGAGTTCGTGGTCACGTGCGTGGATCAGAGCCAACTGCCATGTCTCACCCCGTCACCGGAAGTTTTCTACCTGGCCGCTGGGGGACTTCAGGTGGTAACGGTCGGGTACAATACGATGGGTATCGGGGCCTTCGGTCAGAATCATGTGATCGCTAGCGGCCTCAGTACAAAGACTGTTACCAAGAGCGGAATAGTCGTGACAGCCAATGGCGGGGCGATAGTATCGCACCTCGAACCCCTGGACGGCGGCGTGGTCGTGGCGGGTGATTCCCTCAGGGCCATCATGGGACACGCTTCAGGCATCAATGTTTCGGCGGTTACCGTCTTGATCGATGGCAGCGACTATTCGACCCAGGCCGTTGTTACCTCCTCGGGGTACAGTCTCGCTCCAATTCTCACCGCGGGGTCTCACACTTGGCAGAGTACCGTTTGTGCCATGAACGGCCGCTGTGACACCGTACACACCTCCTTCGACTACATCGGTAGCATCAATCCCTCGCTCGATGACTCATTGCCGATGCCCAGCGGAGCCGAGCCGTTGTTTGGCTTGTTGCCGGGAGCGCTCCCCTTGCCTCCGTTGAGCTACCGCGGATGCCCAGTGATCGCTGGAGATCCCGAGATCAGGTTGTCGGGTCCGGTAAGCTATCTCAGCCAGCCGGGCAGTTCCGGAGCCCCCGGCGGCCTGATATTCATGGCCGGCGTGGAGACTACCCAGACAATCACGATAAGTACGTTAACGATTGACCACAAGCCTACGGACGGCACCACCTGCGCAGGTTCCTTTACCTATCTGGAGTGGCCAGACTACGACTGGAGTTTCTGGGAGCACAGTGACTATTCCGATGAGCCGCTCTGGGAGTCCTATAAGTACGGTGATTTTGACTTGCCTTACCCGTGGTACGCAACATCAGCTGGCGCGGAGTCATGGACGGACGTGATCGGTGAGTACGCGTACACCGGACAGCCTGTCTTGCCGCCTAATGGTCCCAATCCGGGTGAGCACTTTGCTGATGCCATGTCTAGACGCGCAAAGACCTTGCCCATGTCGACTCCAACCAGTCTTGGCCGCAACCACAGTGGTGTCCTCAAGGTACCTGATCCAGGAGCGATCGACCCGTCCAGCCTGAAGTTGGTACTCAACGGCACCAGTATCGTAGTCAATGGAGTGTCTATCGTCGGCACTCAGGTAACGGTAGTGTCCCTGGACCGGTACGGCCAGCAAGTAGATATCGATCCCAATTACCCGGGCATCAACTCTTATGATCCTAGTAACTCGGCAGCGAACAATGGAGGATGGAACGAGTTGATAGCTACGATATCCGATTCATCGGGCAACAGTTCATCGGTCCGATCGAGGTGGGTACGTGTCGGCGCCGGTAATCCGGCTCCCCTCACATTGACGGCTCTCCGAGACTTCGAGCATGCGTCTCAGAGTGATTGCGCCGCCTTTGGGGCATTCCAGTGCGGCGGCGTGTTCATGGCGCAGACAATCCCCGGTTTCGTCAGCAGAGACAAGGATCGTAGCCTCCATCTGGTCTATCGATCGAATTCTCAGCGGGGGCCCACCATAGTTCCTCTTGAGGTCGGCATAGATCGCTTGCAGAAGGCTCCCGATTCACTCTGGGTCTTCGCGTTGGAAGGCACGGCAAGGGCTAGTGATACTCTGCGCTACTCGGGGCTGTTGGGGAATCCTGGCGGATACGGCAGCAACCCACTGTGGGAGCACGCCGACGAGCAACGCGTCGTGGGCGTAGAGCTGGACCCCCCAACCGGAAACATCGCCATCAGGCACATCGATGTGGTCGTTCGTTCGTTCTACTCATCCGGTGCGCCTCGGGAAGACATCGTCTCTCAAGATGTCGTACAAACGACGCTATCAGATACGACGATGACCAGATTCGGCCCGGGTTGGCAGTTGGCGGAATTGGGAAGACTCCACTTGGGGCTCACGTACAACGGATCCCCTGCGATCATCTGGTCGTCGGGGGATGGTTCCTACGTGATATTCCGCAATACCAACGGAACGTGGCAGGCCCCAGCCGGGTTCAGTACCCAGCTTACTCAACTGACCACTGCGGAGAACGGCGCCACATATGTCATCTCCCTGCCCTCGGGGGAACGGATCGGCTTCTCGGCGGCCGGACTCCAGCGGTGGACCTCCGACTTATTGTTGAACCGCACTCTTTTCGATTACAGCGGCGGCGACCGCCTGACCTACATCACCGTGCCGAGTGGCGCCCGGTACGCGCTGTATTACGATTCTCCGGTTGCCGGTCAGGTACAGTCGATACGCGTCCAGGAGCCCGGTGGCCAGTTGCGTCTCGTAGGAGGGGTCTTCTACGACGCCTCGACACGAGCCATGACCGAGCTCAGGATCTATCAGTCAGCCACCGCTTCGACCAGTACGTTCTTCGGATACGTTCCGGGAGCGCCGGGCAGCTACCTGACCAGCATTACCGACGCCCTGGGACAGGTCAGCACCATCGCATACGATCCCGTGCTCTACACCCCAGAGCGCATTACGGGCCCTGCGGACCGCTTTGGCCCGAGCATCACTGAGTACCGGTCATCCTTGCGGCGAGCCGTCCCCAGAGTGGGATACGGCAGGGGCTCTGCGCCCCTGGCCCGCATCCTCTATCCATCACAACAGCGAGCTACATTGGTAAACAACGCCGGCGATGCCACAGATGTGCTGGTAGACGCCTTCGGAGCGCCGACCTACGTCCTTCGGGTCAACCCTGACCTGTCTCAGGGAGCATTCCTCGCGAGCGCCAACGACGAACGCCATATCGAACGTGATGCCAGCGGCAGGGTTACCAAGATCGTCCATCAGCGGTTCATCCCAAGCGTAACCGATTCGGTCATGTACCACTATGACGCGCTTGGAAGAATAGACACGATCTTTCGACCGAACCCCGAGTATCCTAGGAATGGCCCTGGTGTGCTGGCGACCTCCTTCACCTACGATTCGGTGACTATAGGGACGCCAGCTGCGAGCGGAGGGGCTTGGTGCTCGAGGATGCTGCAAACTCGCGATGTCATGGGAGGCCTTACTCGTATCAACTACGGTACATCCGGGGCCGCCAAGTGCCTCCCCATGAGTACCGTCGGTCTGGCGAACGATACGACTCTGTTCACCTATGGTCCATTGACTGCCGGCGACCCGGCCGCAACTCGTCCGGTCAGCATCAAGGACCCCAACGGGTTGACCACGTACGTGACCTACGATAGCAACAACTGGAACAGCGAGTCCACTGCCCGAGCAGTAGGAGGTCCCAGCTACACCTCCTACTACGATCTGTATGGTAGGATTGACTCGGTCGTCGATCCCGTCGGTACCCATACGGTTGTGCTGCACGACTATACCGGAAGAGTGACACACTCCAAGACCGGTACGGGGTTGAACGCTCCTGTCACCAGGAATACCTATGACGCCGTGGGACGTATCGTTCAGGCAGACGTTTACGCCGCAGAAGACGGCGTTCTGGACACGCCGACCGGAACGGTTCAGAGTACGCGGTATTACTACGATCCTTTGGGCCAACTCGACTCGATAGTAGGCCCCGGATCGCGCTCTCCGACGAAAGCGGCCCGAAAGCAGAGCTGGCTTCGAGACCGGCGGGGGAATCCGATCTACGAGTTTCCCGGCAATGGCAGCTACATCGGCAGGATCTACGACGGCTTGGGCCGGTTGGTCTTTCAGGAACAGAGCCAGGTGTCATCCACGATGTCCGCCGACGGGGAGCCATTGGCGGATGCTGCTACGCTGGCGTTCTATGATGGGTTGAACATGAGCATGGGCCCCAATCTAAGCGCCGGCCAACGCCACTACTATAGCTACGATCAGGCCGGCAACCTCATCGGCACGACCAGTTATGACGAATACCTCGATAGCGCCACGCCTTATGTGTCTAAGACGTATACTTATGCACCCGGTGGGGTCTTACTCAACGAGGGAATCGGTTTCTCTGACGGCGTAGCCGTATCTCGAGCTTTCGAGTATAACCAGCGCGGCCAGCGCACGAAGGTCACCGATACGGTTACGACCGGCGGCGCGGTGTTACCGGAGGGCATCGGGGTCACTACCTATACCTATGATTCTACCACCGGGCGGATGACCGCCCAGGATGCTACAGTCGGCGCCGCTACTATCGGGCGCATCTCCTGGCTATATGACCGAGGGGGCCGAGAGACCTCGCGCAGCGTCAGAATAGGCCTGACCGGTCAGACGCTCACCACAACCACATCCTATGACGGACTTGGCCGGGTGAGTGAGATCAACACGCAAGCGCCTTCAGCGAAGACGTGGTACCGCTACTACAGTCCATCTCTCAGCAATATCGATGAACTCTTGGCCTTCAGTGTAACACAGGGACTGAGTGTCGGCTCGTCGAACTACAGCAATGTGTATACTTACGCTCCAAACGGTACGCGCCGGTTGCTCTCGTCGCAGCGTAACAGCTACCTGACGTCGGCCCACAACTACACCTACGACGTGTTCGGTAATCGCAAGACTGAACTCAGTACTTACAATTCGGGCAACCAGTGCGAGGAGCTGGCCACCCTCTCCTACGGTTCGGACAACCGGCTCGAATCCAAGGATTTCTCGGCAGTGTGCAATGACGTGCGTTACTACAACGACCAGACGGGTAACCGCCTGGCCGAAGAGGTGCTCAATAGCGGTGGCATCCAACAGAGCGTGCACCGAATGAGCTATACTGCCGCTCGGCAGCTCTACTTCTCCTTCACGACCACGAATTCGGTCGGTCAGTACGACGTCAATTGGCACTGGTACGATGCCGGCGGCAAGCGTGTGATCACTCACCGAACCACGACGGGCTCCTGGTTTCCCCGGGGTTTCGACCCCGTCATGGGCACTAGGACCTACTACATCTATGACGGGTCTGATATCGCACTCACGGTCGTGGGGCAAAACGGGACGTTCTCCGTCCGCCAGAGGTTCCTGGTGGGTGGAGTGGACCAACCGCTGCTGGGGCGATTCCGCGATTCCGGCTACGGGACCTTTGAGAACTTGGCCCTGGTGGGAGACCGTCAGGGCTCCACGGTGGCCGCCGTCAAGGAGGACGGCAACATGGAGCTGCAGTCAACCTATTATTCGACCGATGCCTTCGGCGGAGCGGATGACGGCGGCGCGACACCCGGCGACGTGAGCACCGGTACGGGTTATACGGGTGCCTCGACCCCGAATGCCAACGGGGGGTTTGTGTACCTCCGTAATCGGTGGTATGATCCACAGACGGGACGTTTCCTGACCCAGGATCCCATTGGGCTGGCGGGCGGGGTGAATCTGTACGCGTACGCCGGGAATAACCCGGTTGCGTTTACGGATCCGTTCGGGTTGATGGGTGAAGAGTGTAATGGAGAAGAAGAC
>Ga0114931_10006681_pt1 | contig 14164 bp, 16 predicted proteins | sample 2SBtaG_FD_89579 | JGI IMG/M metagenome (GOLD analysis project Ga0114931, IMG submission 89579) | Deep subsurface microbial communities from Kolumbo volcano to uncover new lineages of life (NeLLi) - 2SBTROV14_V59a metaG | ecosystem: Environmental > Aquatic > Marine > Volcanic | place: Kolumbo...
CTTGTGATAGGGCAGATCGACTGATGACGACGCCATTCCAGGATGATGTCGCTAATCTCAATGACGAGATCATGGATATGTTCGGCATCCCCATGACGATCGGAGGCGTACCTGTCATTGCTAAATTTGTCGAGCCACTGAAGGCCATCTATCGGGAAGACGGCAAGATGCCGAGGCCGGCCATCGATATTAAGACAGACGACATCGCAGCGATTGACGTTTCCTCTGGGGTTGCCGTTGAGATCGGAACCGGCCAGTATGTCATCGCCTCACGTGAGCCGAGTTACCGCGGGCGGACGATCATCAATCTGAGGAAATCCGGATGAGCAATGTTTACGCTTGTGTGCCTCCGATCATTAATCGATTGATGGCGGAAGTTCCGGGGCTGGTGTTTGTTGGGTCGTTTTCTGAGCTTGCGGATTTTGAAACAATCCCGCCGGTGCCTTCCATTATTGTCGATCCGTTAGGATCTGTTGCGCCGGACGATCCGCATGATGGTGCGTTCCAAATGGAGACGCAAAGCTGGGAATTAATTCTGATGGTCGAGAATTTACAGACGGACGGCACGGTGGTGAAGACCACCCTGGATGTGGCCGGCGAGTTGATCCACCAGATCAAGCAGGCGTTGGTCGGCTGGCGTCCGGCGCCGGGCTACCAGACGATGGCATACAGAAAACAACCAAGGCCGCACCTTGAGCCTGGGTACGGCGAGTTCCCCATCGTATTTGAGACGGGCTTGATAATCACCGGGCTAGGAAACGGATGAGAAAATAATGACTGAAACGAAACAACAGAACCCCATCGCGCGGCGGCGATATAAGCTGCCAATCAATCAACCCGCGGCAGAAGCCGCAAAAGTGGAGGATTAACCCATGCCTTTTATGCCACAAACTGTAACCCAGAACATTGTCGTCGGCGCCGGTCGCGTGATGATCGGTGTCTTGGATGCCAACGACCAATCACAAGGGATGATCTATCGGGGTGAGACCCCGGTATTCTCTATCAACGCCGCTTCTGAAAACGTCTCTGTCGATAGCAGCGATGGCCCGGTAAAAACCAGGTTGGTCGATGTGCCTGTGGGCATCACGTACTCCGGCACACTGGCGCTGCGCAATATCACCGATGAAAACCTGAAGACGTTTCTGATGGGTGAAATAGAAACAATCACGCAGGCGGCCACACCGGTTGTCGATGAGTCGCTTACCGCGGTACAGCAGGGAAACTATTATCAGCTGGGCGCATCAGCGAGCAATAGATCGGGCGTTCGTGGATTCACAGCGCTGTCGATAACGGATGATGTGCCTAACCCGGCCTTCACCGTGACGACCGATTATATCGAGTATCCGGATCAGGGCATGATCTACATCGTGAAAGGTGGAGGCATCGCCAATGGCACCAATCTTCTGGTCGATTATACCCCTGTAGCTAACACCAGGACTCGGGTCAAAAGCAGCGATAAAGGTTCTGATGCCTACGAAATCCGTTTTTATCCAGACAACACATCCGGCGAGGACGACGATTGGTACATCCCGAAGTGCCGCTTGAGCCCGTCTGGCGACATGGCGCTAAAGAGCCGGGACGGGCCTATCGATCTGAACCTCACCATCAGCATCGAGACCATTGCTGGCAGTGCGCAGCTATACCGTGACGGCGTGCCAGTCTGATGAGTGATGACCTGGAGACTATCGTCGGCGAGACCCGGACGCTAACGATAGCGAATCAGCCGGTGGAGATATCAGCCCTGAAGGTGCGCGAGATCCCACCGGTCATCCGGGCGCTGAAACCGATCATGGGGCCGATTTCAGCGCTCTTTGATGAGCAGCTGACCGCCGAGTCCATTATCGAAATGTCGATGCGTGGCGAGAACCTTATCACGGCGGTCAGCATCGCCAGCCGCCAGCCCGTTGAGTGGGTGGGCGATCTGATGGCGGATGATCTGGTGGTGCTCGCCATGGCTATCGTGGAGGTCAACGCCGATTTTTTCGTCAAACGCCTGATGCCGTCGATGCTCAGACAGATGGGTCAGGCGGATGGTTCGATGTCGGACAGCGACTCATCGCCGCAGGCCATGCAGAATGGCAAGGGTACACCCTAGCTCAGGTAAAGGGGTGGCTCGCGGCCATCGACGAGCAGGAGCGGCAACGCCGCCTGGATCATCTGCTGCTGTTAAGGGCGGCGCAGTCCGGCAAAGAGGGGTTTGAATCGGTGCTCAATATTTTAGCGACCAGCGAGAGATAGATGTCAGCCATATCCGTACAGATCAAAGAGGATACCAAAGAGGTCGAGCGGCTGCTTGCCGGGCTCGGTCGCGGGGCCGACAAGGTCATCACGCGGGCTCTGAATCGCACGCTGACCCCGGTCTATGGCGCCGGCGCCCGATCCATCGCCAAGGATATGGGGCTCACCCAGAAGCCCATCAAAAAGGGCCTGAAAAAATACCGGGCCAATTATAGACATAAGCGGGCCGAAATTGTCGCGACTGGCAAGCGGTTACCGATCGTAGAATTCAAAGCCAGACAAACAAGAAAAGGGATTTCATACAAGGCCAAGGGCGGCCAGCGAAAGACCATCAAGGATACCTTTTTTGCGACCATGGAGTCAGGTCATCGAGGGGTTTTTAGCCGGATAGGACGCCGGCGAGTAATGAAATCAGGGCGATATAAAGGAAAAGTGCGCGAAGCTATCACAGAGCTGCACGGGCCGTCCATTCCCCACGTCATGCTGCAGCGCCATGTGATCAAGGCCATGGATGACGTGGGCGCCAAGCGCTGGCCGAAAGAGGTCAAAATACAATTGAGATATTATCTGAGACACGATCGTGGCAGCCGCTAAAGCAAAATATATCCTCGAGGCAGAAGACCGAACGGCGCTGGCTGTAAAAAAGGCCAAGGCCGGATTCAATGGCCTGAAGAAAACAGCTGGAAGTCTTGGTGGGGTGCTTGGGGCGCTTGGAGCTGGCCTGATTTTCACCAAAGTGATCAAGGCAACGATTCGTCAGGAAAATGCATTAAGGCAGTTGGAAGCCCGCCTTAAGTCCACGAAAGATGTTGTCGGTCTGTCATCCGAACAAATCGAAAAATTTGCAGGATCGTTACAGAAGCTTACCACTTTCGGTGATGAAGCCATCATCGAAATGCAGAATCTGCTCCTATCTGCAACGAATATTCGAGGTGGCGTTTTCAAGGACGCAACAAAGGCCGTGCTGAATATGTCAGTGGCCCTTAAACAGGATCTCAGAACCAGCGCGCTGGCAGTGGCTAAGGCGTTAAATGATCCTGTGCAAGGACTCACCGCTCTTGGAAGAGCGAATATTAAGTTCACAGATAGCCAGAAAGCATTAATAAAAAGCCTGGTTGATGAAGGCAAGGTTGCTGAAGCTCAGCGGATAATTCTTAACAAACTTGAAACTTCATTTGGCGGCGCCGCAGTAGCTGCAGCCGATACGTTCGGTGGATCGCTCGATCAGCTTGGAAATGCCTTCGGGGATCTCCTGGAGCAGAAGGATGGACTTAACGATGCTAAAGAATCGATTCAAGAGTTGACCAAAACACTGCAGGATCCGGCTGTGTCGCGAGGATTGAACAAGCTGTTATCTGGCGTCGTGACTTTCGTAGGATACATGGCCCGCATTGGCTCGGAGGTAACAAATGCAGTTTCCGAGATTGGAACAGACGCAGCTAGAATGGTTTCTGGCCCGCTAAATGGTTTGTCAGAACTGCAGGCTAAGCTGGAATTTTTCAAGAATTTGAAGGGAAGCACCGTTTTCAATAGAACCCGTATATTAGGTCCAGATGGAATCATTAAGGTTTACGATCAGCAAGAAATAGATGCTCAAATAACAAAGCTAGAATCGCAGATTAAGGAAAAGCTGCAGCAACTCCATATCAAGCAACCAAAGATAACCCCTATATCTGATAATCCGACAGGGCAGGCCTTCAACCTTGATATAGGTCATGGTAAAGGAAATCCGCCAGCCGATACGGGCTCGGCAATAGCAGCGGCCAGTTTGGCGAAAAAGTATGACGCAGCGCTTTTGGCGATGCAGAGGGCCAAGGTCGCGATTGGAGAAACCACAAAATATGAGCGCACGCTCTGGGAAGTGCAGAAAGGCCGCTATAAAGATCTGAGCGACCAACAGAAAAAATCCTTACTGGATGCCACCCGATCCATCGACCAGAAAAAGGCGCAGATTACGGCCGAGAAAAAGGCGACCGATGATCAAAAAAAGGCATATCAAACATTGGCCGATGCCGAGCGCCAGAGAGTCACATCGATCAAAGACATCATAGCCTCACTTCAAAAAGAGGCCGATACGTATGGCAAGACATCCGGTGAGATCGCACTCTATAATTTGCAGCAAGAGCACGCCAGCGCCAAGGACATCGCTGCAGCAAAGAAAGCCATTGATCGCGTAAAAAGCCTGAAGGAGCATACCCAGGCGCTGTCTGATCTGCAGAATGTTATCGATTCTGTTGATCCTAATGCCGCCTTAGTCCGCCAGCTTGAAGACCTGGACAAATTGATGAAATTGTTCCCTGAGCATGCGGATGTGATTCAGGAGGCCATGCTCAACGTCAACGAGCAGATGGATGCGATGGGAGACCACACAAAAAAGGCAGTGGGCCAATTTGATCAATTTGCAATCCAGGCATCGAGAGAAATGCAATCACAGTTCGCTAATTTCCTTTTTGATCCTTTCGACAAGGGCCTGGACGGCATGGTGCGAGGTTTCGCTACTACCGTACAGCGTATGGTAGCCGAGCTGGCCAGCCAGCAACTCCTGAAATCGTTTTTCTCATCGCTTGCCGGTGGCGCCGCGGCAGGATCTGGCGGTTTTGGTGGTTTTCTCGCAACGATTGCAGCAAATATCAAGCATGCCGGCGGCATGGCAGGCACAGGGCCAACTAGGCAAGTGCCCGCGATGGCATTTGCTGGCGCACCCAGATATCACGCCGGCGGGATTGCTGGACTCAATCAAAACGAAATCCCGGCCATATTGCAGCGCGGTGAGCAAGTCCTGGCGCGCAATGATCCAAGGAACGCAGCGAATGGCGGTGGCCAGCAGTCGATCAGTATCGCGCTGGTCGATAGCCGGAAGTCATATGAAAACTATTTGGCAAGCAACGCCGGTGGGAAAAGCGTGCTGATGCACATCCAGAAAAACGCAAAAGCAGTTAAGAGGCTATTGACCTAATGGCATACGAAATCGGCACTGCCACGGGGCACAATGATCTGCTCGCAAAGCTCCATGCCTTTGTGACCAGCACGGTGAATATGGGGGCCGGTCAGGAATGGGTGGCAGAAAATTATGACACCGGCTCAGTCAACAACGAACTCATCCTGCGCGGCCAGGGACTGGCCGGCACGGATGCCATTTACTGCGGGATCCGCACCTATCAAGATGCGACGCAAGATTACTACAATTGGGCTTTTCGAGGCTTTATCGGCTATGTGCCGGGCGACCCTTTCGCTTCGCAGCCGGGAGCCAGCGGTGAGGAAGCAATTCTGCTATGGGATCAGCCGATGTCATACTGGCTGGTGGCTGATGGACAACATATCACCCTAGTCGTTAAGGTATCTACGGTCTTCCAGGTTATGTTTCTTGGATTCCCGAAGCCCTACGCTACGCCAGGGCAGTATCCTTATCCTCTACTGATAGGCGGCATGTACAACGGCGCGCCTGGGCTTCGGTGGTCAGATACTGGTGGTGCACATACGATGTTCCTGCGTGGGTCTAACTTAACGCTGAGGTTTATTGATGGCACATGGCTTACATCGTTTTCAGCATACCCATATAGCATGGCGATTTCTTCCTCCATGCGTGAAACCTTCACAGGTGAATACCCGATACTTCCAGTAGTATTTTATGACGGGACGCCTAATGAATATGCAGAACTACAGGATCTTTTTTTCATCCCAGGGTTTGGGAACGCTGCAGAGAATACATTCACTGCATCGGGGAAAAACTATGTTGTTTTTCAAGATGCCTTCCGCACTGCTGACAATTCATATTTTGCTTTGAGGCTCGACTGATGGCATATCAATCAGGAACAGTATCCAGTGCTGATAATCTGCTGGGGACACTGGCGGCATTCGCGGTCACCAATGGATGGACGCAGAATATGTATCAGGCGGACGGTGATGGATACCGGCTGCATCTCAATAATGGTGATTGTTTTGCTAATCTTCGGTCGTCATTGCTTGTCGGCCCAGATGGCGATGAAACCGATCCGGGGGTTTGGGTCAGGGCATCTACTGGGTACAACGGCACGTCAGCATGGGACGCGCAGCCAGGCGACTCAGGAGCTTTTGCCTATGTAGGTAAGACATATACGGCACTTGGAAGAAACGGCACCACGCTTGGGTTGTCATGGCCGATGAATTATCATGCTTTTTCCCTGACGTTACCTGATGTGATTGTGTTTGTCATAGAGTTCCAGCCAGGTATGTTTCAATGGATAATGCTTGGTGAGGTGATCAAGTACGGCACATGGACTGGCGGCGGATTCTCGTCGGCATCCTGTGCATATGCGTGGGCCAATCTCGGATTCAGCGGCAAACACAACACGTTCTCCATCGGAGGCGCATCAATCACACGATCCTATGCGCCTTTTTATGAGCAGGCTGGTGGGTATTATAATGAGTCTGGAAATTACAACACCAACAGCATGCTGCATGCAGAAGTGGACGGGCAGATATGGTTGAAATCCGGGACGTATATAAATGGTGGCGTACCTGACACAAAAATTGTGCATGCCAACACATACTCTTCCCCACTGAACTCCAGATCACCAAACGTTTTCAATGCGCTGGGCGTAATGACGCCATTCTGGCTTTTTACCCAAAACAGCTCGGACTGGACGATACTGGGAGTGCTGGAGCATGTCAGGCAATTGCCGATTGATAACTTCAGTCCTGGCGATATCTTCACGCTAGGCAGCAACAAGTGGATGGTATTCCCGTACTTCACTAAGTATGGCTACACCGGGCGCTATGGCTGGGCCATACGCTATGACGGGATTTAATCGTGGCGGTGATTAACGCCTTTCTTGTCGCTCCGCTGCAGCAGCAGACAGACAACCCAAGGGTGCCGCTAACCCTGTTTAATCAGGCACTCCCGACCCCAAACCAAGCAGTCGAAGTTTATGCCAACGATAGCGGACTAGCCATTAACATCGGCCCACCTGGCAGCGTGTCGCCTGGGGCCATAATAAATGCATTCGGTATCAAATCATTCGAGGCTGACTATTATCACGGGGTGCACATCGTTCCTAATCCGATTGCGCTGGGTAACCTGCTTTCGGATCAGGTGCGCACTGTCGAGGTCTGGAACGCCCACGAATCCAATCAACTGCTGACCGATATTGCATCGACTGGCGCTACAGGCCTGAATCTAACCGGACCATTTTCGGCTCCAACGACCTTTGGCCCACTAGAATCACGCATCTACCAACTGAGCGTTTCCACTAGTGGGCCGGACACGATCGATGCAGGCTTCATGTTCAATTTCCCCTCTGAATCACCGGTGCTGGATGTCACAGGAACCCGCGTCATTGTCTGGCCATACGGGCCGAACTGGACACAACCGCTCACTGAGCGGCTGGAGTGGCTGACAGATGTAATCGAGTCAGACGATGGCACAGAGCAGCGCATTTCACTGCGGGCCGCGCCTCGCCGGGCCTTTGAATATTTGATAACAGCATCGCAGACAGAGAAACGCCGACTGGAAACCCTGCTATGGGATTGGCAGGCGCATGCCTTCGCTGTGCCAATATGGACTGACATAGGGCGGCTGACGAGTGCCGCGGCAAAAGGTGATAGCCTGCTCAGCCTGGCGACTGATGACATGGACTATCATGACGGAGGCCTGGCGGTAGTGATGGGTGATTCATCAACACATGAGGTCGTGGAGATAGGCACGGTATCATCTGCCAGTGTCACTTTGGCGCGTCCAATCAAGAACGCCTGGCCGGCAGGCACGCGAATCTACCCGGCACGCATTGGCAGGCTACAAGACAGTCAGGATCTCTCGCTATATACCGCATCACTGGAAAATGCCCAGGTGCGGTTTGACATCCAGTACAATAGCGCCATTACTGCAGCAGAGTTCAGCGCGACCACCTACCGGGGATTACCGCTGCTCGAGGTACGGCCAAACTGGCGCGACAACATCAGCGGTGCATACAGGCGCAAGCTGCAGCAGTTCGATAATGCCACAGGCGTGCGCGCCGTAGATGACCTAAGTGGCCGGCCGGTTACGGTGCAGGATTACCTATGGACACGATCAGGCAGAGCCAACATCCAGGCGTTCCGCCAATGGCTGCATGCACGTGCAGGCAAACTTACGCCAATCTGGGTGCAGACCTACCAGGTTGATCTAGTGCTTACGCAGGATGTGCAGATTACTGATGACTTCATCCGGGTGCAGAATGTCGGATATGCGCAGCACATCCAGCAGGCCATAGGGCGGCGGGATATTGCGATCAGGCTGATAGATGGGACGGTCTATTACCGGCGCATTATCGCCAGTCTTGAAGTGGACAGCCAGACTGAGCAGCTTACGCTAGATAGCGCCATCGGGCAGGCGGTCAACAGCGCCGATGTGCAGATGATCTCATGGCTACAGATATGCAGGATCGAGTCTGATGCCATTGAGATGCAATGGCGCAGTGCAGGAGTGATGGAATGCAGGCACTATTTCCGCGGACTGAACGATGACGTTTGATGCATTAGAAATCAGTAGCCACGACGGCAACCCGGTAGAGTTGTATGAATTTCGCAGCGGAGTAACCACTTGGCGCTACACCTCTGCGGATGCATCCATCACCTACAACAGCCAGACCTATGCACCGATCGCAATCAGCAGGGGCGCCATTTCAGCCAGTGCCGAGCTGAACAAATCGGGCCTGGACATCCAGGTGACAAGAGACAATCCAGTCGCGCAGTTATTCCAGCAGCAGCCTCCCGGCGATGTGGTCTCTATAACTATTTTCAAGATGCACCGCAGCGACGGTTCGGTAGCCATCATCTGGATGGGGCGCATCCTGTCTATGAGCTGTACTGGCCTGACCACCACTCTACGCAGCGAATCCATCGCCACCAGCGTCAAGCGCCTTGGTCTGCGGCGAAAATATAACATGGGGTGTCCACATGTACTTTATGGGCCAGGCTGCAATGTGATTCAACTCAGCTACAAAACCACCGGCACGGTAGCAGCAATTTCCGGCAGCCAGATAACCGTAGCGGCAGCAGGTGGCCAGGCGGATGGATATTACGACGGGGGGTTCGTCTACTGGCAGACCAGCGCAGGGGTGATTGACTACCGCATGATCAGTGCCCATGTCGCCTCTTTGCTGACGCTCACATTCCCTGTGCATGGTCTATCTGTCGGTGATTCCGTGGACATCTATCCAGGGTGCAATCACACACTGAGCGAATGCGATACCAAATTCGCCAATTCAGACAATTACGGCGGATGGCCCTACCGGCCAGACATCAACCCATTTAACGGGATGAGGCTATTCTGATGTGGAGTTTCGTCCTTTGGATTGGCACCACGATCCTCAGCTATCTGCTGCAGCCGAAGCCAGAAGAGCCATCACCTGCATCCCTTGGTGATTTCCAAGTTCCGACGGCTGATTCTTCTCGCAGTATTCCGGTAGTGTTCGGCACTGTCCTTATTAAAGATCCAAACACGGTATGGTATGGTGGGTTGAGTTCCTATCCTATCAAGAAAAGCGGAGGTTTTCTGAAGTCCGATATCACGGTAGGATACCGCTATTATCTCGGTGCTCATCTGGCGCTATGCTACCCGGTAGATGAGATCCAGGAGATCAAGATCGGCGACCGCAATTGTTGGACGGGCAGCGCAAACACGGGCACAATCACCGTCAATTCACCAGGCCTGTTCGGAGGTGATGACGGCGAAGGAGGCGTATCAGGCAACATTGACGTCTTAATGGGTGGTCAGGCCCAGGCAAAAAACACCTATCTAATGAGCCAGTTGGGTTCAGTTATCCCTGCGTTTCGTGGTGTATTAAGCCTTGTATTCAAAGATTTTTACTGGGGCAATAGTCCTTACATAAAGAACCCGTCGATCAAGGTCAAGCGTACCGATATCCAGACCGATTTCACACCTCAATGGTATGATGCCAAGGCCAACATCAACGGCGGAGACCTGAACCCAGTACACATCATCCGTGAGTGCCTAACGAATTATCAATGGGGCATGGGTTACCCCACGTCATTGATTGATGATGCGAGCTTTACCGCAGCCGCAGATACTCTATATAGCGAGGGGTTTGGACTGTCGCTGAAGTGGAGTGAATCCGTAACTATTGAGTCATTCATCCAGCAGATTAACGACCACATCGATGCTGTGGTGGATACCGACATCAGTACAGGAAAGATCGTCATCAACCTGATCCGAGGAGGTTATGATCCTGCAGCCTTGCTACTCATTGATGAATCCAACAGCGAGCTGGGCGAATTCGAGCGGCGTGGTTGGGGTGAAACAGTAAACGAAATAACCGCGGTATATCGAGATAGAGACACCGGAAACAACATACCGGTGACTATACAGGATATTGGCAATATCCAGATTCAGGGCGGCAATGTCGTGGCTGAAACGCATAATTATCCCGGCATACCGAACGCCACGATGGCAGGCCGCGTCGCTCAGCGTGATCTGCGCGTAAAGTCTGCGCCCATGGCTCACCTCAAGATAAACGCAAATCGCCAGGCGTACTCGCTCACTCGAGGGGAAGTCTTCCGGTACTCAAATAATCGGCTAGGCATATCAGAGGCAGTCTTCCGGGCGGTTGAAATCGACAGAGGCGAACTCACGGACGGGTCCATCAGCATCGATGCCATCGAGGATGTGTTCTCGCTGGATGCCAGCAGCTATGTATCGCCACAAGCGAGTGGATGGACATCACCCAACACCCCGCCAGTACCCGCCGCATACGAGCAGGTGATCGAAGCATCCTACTGGGATGTGCAGCATAATGTATCTGCCGCTGATATAGCGCAATTCGCCGTAGATTTCGGGCTGATATCCACACAGGCGGTGCGCGCAAGCGGTGACAGCTACAATTACCAGATCGATACTCGCATAGGCGCCGCAGCGTATGCGCAGACAGGCACGGGCCACTTTTGCCCGACGGCGCAGCTGGACGGCCCCTTACCCATTGATGGCGCGGCCCTTACGGGGCGGATGGTCAGCATAAAGAGCGGGCTTGATCTTAATCAAGTGGTGATTGATACGTATGCCTATATCGGTGCTGAGTGTGTCGCTGTGCGGGCCATCGATACCGGTGCCAGCACTGTGACCATTGACCATGGCGTACTGGATACCGTGCCTGTGGATCATGTGGATGGTGAGCGCATATGGTTCTGTGATGGCGTGCAGGGGTTTGATATGACAGAGCGTGCCAATGCGGAAACGATCGATGTAAAACTCCTGCCGGCCACCAGCTTAGGCGTTCTTGACGTCACCAGCGCAGCAGCCCTACCCATCACCATGGCCACCCGCTACCAGCGGCCTTATCCGCCGGGCAATGTCAAAGTCAATGGGACAGCTTACCCGGCATATGGCGTCAGTCCCTTTGTCATCACATGGGCTCATCGGGACAGGCTGTTGCAGACCGCTGATTTTACTGCGCAGGATGCGGGTGACATAGGTCCAGAGGCTGGGACCACATACACGGTTTATGCTTATGGGGTGGACAGTGCTGGAGCAGAGACCTTATTTTATTCTAATTCTGGCATAACAGGGACTACGGACACACTGGATTTTGCTACAGATCCACCAACCGCATCTGCTGTTTCAGTATCTATTAGAATAAGTTCGGTTAGGGACGGCTATCAGAGTTATCAATCTTCAAGAGTGGACGTTGGGATACTGCTCGCGCCTTATGGGCTATCAGCAACGTACACACCATAAAGAGAAACAATGAGCAAAATCACATTAAATTGGCAGCATGACGGGGTTGTCCCTGATTCCTTCAGTGTATACCGTGCTACTGCCACGATGGACCCAAACAATTTGCCTGGGCCGTTGGTTACTATGTTAGCTGGTTCATTGCTTACTTATGACGACACGACAGTCGTCCCAGGTGCTACCTATTATTACCGCGTTTCTGCAATCAAAGGGACCACAGAAAAAGTATCAGATGAGCTTATGCAGATAGCGTCCTTATGACGACACGACAGTCGTCTAAAAAAATGGAGATGGAACGGAATGCTGCAAGAAAACATGAAAAACAAAGAAGATATGGTTCACCCAACGCAAAAACCTACTGGAATAATGGAATGGGCAATTACTCAAGCACCTGACGATGTAATAACAATATGTGACCCGTTTATGGGCAGCAGGACAACCGGAGTGGCAGCAATGAATCTAGAACGACAATTTATCGGCATTGAACGAGAAAGAAGGTTTTTTGACATTGCTTGTGAGCGAATAGACGCGGCACAGGCACAAGGCAGGTTAGCAATATAACGCCGCGCATAAGCGGAAGTGAGCGACAATGATTTGTATTGTAAAAGTAGAGAAACTATCACCGAACACAGATGGAGTACCTACAGGGTGGATTATTAAAGACTCTATGGACGAAGCGATTAAAGAGGCTGAATTTATAGGAGATATTGAGATTACACAGCAATTAAAACGCTTATCTCCAGACATCTGATATGGGCGGTACATTTTAACAGATAATATTTATGTTTTGGTTAGCTAACGACAAGGGTAACGCGTCGTAGAAAGCGGCGCACAGGAGCCAGATATGAACGACAAAACTGAGCCGCTTTCTACGGTCGCTGTTGACCCGCTTGTTATGCGATTGCGTGCGATGGCTCGTTTTGAGCACGATGATTTTTCTATCGGTGATGAGGCCGCCGATAGAATAGAACAGCTTGAGCAGCGTATCCGCACGATGACGACAGGCGAAACCATGTACTGCTGTACCCGCAAGAGTGCATGCCCGCATAACGCTTGAGTTTACTTTGCCGTAAGGACGGAGATTCCAGCTGGCCCGGTCGGGCCGGTGGGTGGTATTGCCTCACGGCATCCCACAGGTTCCTGCTTCACAGGCCGGCCTGACTGCAACGCGCCTCCACAGGCCAACACGCGGTATCACCGCGCTTTAATGTTCTTTGCCGCATCTGGATCATAACTGGATTCCGCTTTTTCTAAGCTGTGGGATTGACGAGGGGTGGCATACTGGATGACGTAATCAGTGCCTTCACGGTGCAGCTTGCAATCAAACTGTGCGAGTATCATGTACACGTCACGTATGGTGATCTGGTCGTCGAGTCTGATCATGTTTTCTCTCCTGTTACTTGAAAAACGATTAAGCCAGCAATCTGTTCTTTACGGCCTGTCACCGATCTGATAACCGGCTTCATCAAAAAAACGCCGCGCTTCTTTGCGGATAATCCAACAGTAACGAATTTCTTTTGTATGCTCGATCCTCGATAGCATGAATCGCTTGAAATTTACGTTACTTACTTCTGCCAATTCGTAATAGCCGGTCTGGGTGTAATGTGTGGCGAGTATCTGTTTCATCAGTTTGCGCGAGAGACCCCGGCGTTCAGGCCGGGGAGGGATAGCGCGGCGGCACAAGCCGCCCCTGTTCCCGCTCCTCCTTGTGTTGATGCTATCTTTGCCAACGAATACCCATACCCGTCCGCACGCTGTATCAACGTGCAGAAACGGTGATGGATACCCTGAACACATCCATCCGAGGATTGGATGTTGAAACTGCCGCTGGCGCGTATGGCGACGCGACCCAATTCTCTCCTTTAATCTTCAACTTCTAGCTCGAATTTTTTGCGTCCATGGCGGCCACGGCGGTGTGACACAATTCTCACGCGCCCGTCCCAGTTTTCACTAAGCGGGCCAGAAATGAGACGCGCGTAAGGGCCTGGGCGCCCGGTATGGTCATGCAGAATCACAATGTCGGGATTCTGCTTGCGCAGGCGGTAGCTTTGCTCCGCCTCGACGATTGATCCGATAGGAAATGCGGCCCGCAACTCTGCTGCCCGCTCTTCCTGCTCGCGCCGGCGCTGCTCGCGGGCTTGGTCTTGGGCCGCGCGGCGTGAGGCCGAGCGCCCATCTTGCGTGCGGGCCTTGTGACGCCTCATCTCCTGGAGCACAGCATTC
>Ga0114931_10006682_pt1 | contig 14164 bp, 11 predicted proteins | sample 2SBtaG_FD_89579 | JGI IMG/M metagenome (GOLD analysis project Ga0114931, IMG submission 89579) | Deep subsurface microbial communities from Kolumbo volcano to uncover new lineages of life (NeLLi) - 2SBTROV14_V59a metaG | ecosystem: Environmental > Aquatic > Marine > Volcanic | place: Kolumbo...
AAAAGGTTCGGGTGGGGAAACACCCGGCAGGCATCCGCCGATCTGCTCGATTTTCCCGCGATGGGTCGCGGTTAGGTTTGCCTCGCGGCAAACAACCTGCACCTCGTCAACTTTTTTAATGAATAGTGAATAGTGAAAAATTACTGGCTACCGGACAGTTTTGAAAAATAGCACACAGATGACACAGATTTGGCAGATTCTCGCAGATAAATTCTAAATAAATCAGTGAAAATCAGTTTGATCTGTCCAATCCGTGTTCTATTCTGCACCATATTCTAAAAGTGTCCGGTGGTTAGAATAATTATTCATTTTTCACTAAAAAAGTCCCGGCGCTGTCCTTCCTCGGTTAATTTTCGGGGGCGTCACCTCCTTCACGGGGATATTTTTGCGGCCCATCCGGCTCAACTTCCGCGAGCTTTTCGCGGGTAACTGCGCCAAACTCGGCGAAGTTGCGCCGTGCCTGCGCCAAACTTATTCCGTTCGCGCCCACGGCTTCATCAGTCCGCGCTTCCTGCACGGGGTCGCTGTTCCAACCGCAAACGGGGCAGGTGAGCCATGTACCGCGCTCGGTAAACGTTTTGTACCCGCATACGGGACATGCCAGCAAATCGGGCAGGTCACCCGTCACGGTGTCCACCGGTACGCCCATTTTTTCGCGCAGATATTTTGCCAAATAGTCGTTGGTTGCGCCGAGAAATTTCTCGCGCATGCGGTCAATCAGCACCGGGCGATAAATGGGATTGCCGGGGTGCAAATTTTCCGGCGGGGTGTGGGTTTCCCACTGGATGATGGCGGTGATATTCAGTTTTTGGCGTAAACTGGGTTTCAGGGGCGCCTTGAAAAATGCGCGGACAATCGTTTCCGCTTCTGCGCGGGTCAATTGTTTCACTTCGTGCCACGCAATGCGCTGTAAAGCTTCGTTTCGTTTCATAATTTATATGGTATCACATTCTCGCCGATTTGTCATTTGGCATCGAAAATTTCAACCTGCCCGGTATCACGCAGGAAGGCATAAATTTTGCCCGTTTGCGTCAGCGATAGCATTTCACCATGTTCAAACATTTGGAATTTGCCCGTGCCGGATTGTTCCGGTGCAGTTGCCCAACCGAGCAACTCGCGCACGCCCGGTTCTGTGCGCCATAGTTTGCCAAAGCCGAGCATCGGTGCAATTTTTCCGTTCGGCGGCAGTTCGTCTCCGGTTGCGGCATCCGTTTCGGGATTGAAGGTGTCATCAAAGCGGCGGTATGTGCCATCTTCCGGCAGCACATAGATGATGGGCTGCGGAAACCACGCCACATGGTCAGACCAAATCATCATGCCATGTTCAAACGGCTGGAAAGCAGTTTTTACGGTGTATGCCTCCGGTTCAAGGCGCGGGTGGGGGTCGGCGGGGCAGCCGAGCGCGGATTGCAGGGTCGGGTTTTCCTGCCATACCGACAGAAATGGCTCGGTGGGGAGATAATCACACTCGGAGCGCGCAGTAGCCATATCCGCGGCGGGGGGTACAGCCGATTTCGGCGCAGCCCCGGCGACCGATTCGGCAGGAGCGTTCATCGGCTGCGGGGCAGATTTCTCTACCGGGACAACTGTTTCAAGCGCACTGGCGGCGGGCTGCTCCGGCGGGGCAGCCATTTCTATTTCTGCGGTAACACTTTCCACCGATTTTTCCGCTGCTGCGGCTGAAAAGGCGGTTTGTGGCAGGGTTTCGGTCGGTGCGGCAGCTTCCTGCATCGTTTCTGCGGCAGGGGCAAGCGCCACTTGAACATTGTTCTGCCCGCTGCCGGGAGAACGGTTGAAAAGAACAACGCCCACCAGCAACACCAGCGCAATTGCAGCGACAGCCGTCAAGCTCGCCCACAACGGCTTGCGGAAAAAGCCTTTTTTCGGTTCCGCATTGCCCACTTCTGCCGCAGACAAGGTAAACGGGCGCGGAGCGGGCACGCGCGGCAGCGATTGCATCAGTTGTACCGTTTGGCGCAAACTGTTCAACTCCGCCCGCAACTCGGCAGATTGTGCCAGCGCGTTGTCAACCCGTGCGCGTTCATCGGCGGTCACTGCGCCATCCAAATATGGCGACAGCAATTCGCGGATTTGGGGGTCTATGGCATTATTGGTATTCCGGTCATTTGTCATTTGTCACTCGTTACGCCATTCATTACTCTATTGACGATATTGCGCCGGTAAAAGTTCCTCACGGCGCAAAATATCTCGCAGACGGGTGCGGGCACGGCTAAGCCGCGATTTTACCGTGCCCAATGCGAGATTGGTTGTTTCGGCGATTTCTTGATAACTAAAGCCTTCCACGTCACTCAAAACCAAAATCAACCGCTGTTCGAGCGGTAATTGGTTGATAGCGTGCTGGAGCATCTGCGCCATTTCGTGTTGTTCCACTTGAGATTCGGGTGGGTCGGCGGGGTCTAGCATGTGCGGCGAGTGGTCGGTTTCGCCGTCATCCGTTTCCAGCGGTTCGTGCGGACGGCGCTGCTCGTAGCGCAACTGGTCGTAACACGTGTTAGAAACAATACGCATCAACCAACTTTTAAATGAACCGCCGCGATAATGTTTTATTGCCTTATAGGCTTTAATGAAAGCCTCTTGCGTGGCATCAGCGGCAGCATCGGCATCGCCCATCACCCGCGCGGCAACGTTAAACGCCAATCCCTGATAAGTCATCACCAGCCGATTGAACGCCGCCAAATTTCCGTTTTGCGCCGCTTTGATGGTTTCTGCTTCGGTCATTTTTATCGCACCCTCACTCGTAATTTTCACGGAGAACGCCGGGATTGTCAAGTTTGCAAATGGTTGCTGAATTTGACGAAGTGCGAAATTTTGGCTATACTTTGGTCGTTCAATTCGTTGGACGGATGCCGAAGTGGCGGAACTGGCAGACGCGCACGACTCAAACTCGTGTGGAGTAATCCGTGTGGGTTCGATTCCCACCTTCGGCACTCATTTTTGGCACACATTCATCGCCACAGCCTGACTCATAAAGGGAGTGCCGCTCACCTTGTCAGAGTACAGGCTATTTTTTTTTGGTTTGAGGTGAAATATTATGTTGAAAAAACTACAATCGCTTGATAGGCGTTGGCTCATTTTACTCTCCATCATCCCCGTCGGGTGCTTGCTGGCAATAATTGTCGGCGTGGTATTGGGCTGGGGATTGTTCCCGACCAACACCGCCAGCGGTCAAATCAGCGCGATGAGCGCAAACAAACTGGATGATTATGTCGTCACTGTGGCGGCAGAGTTTGCCGAAGACGGAGATGCTCAAAAAGCCCGCGATCGGCTCGCAGAATTAGACACCCCCAATCCGGCGCAGTATGTCGCTTTTTTGGCAGACCGGCTGATTCAAGAAGGGCGCGAAAAGACTGACCCGCAACTGGTTGAAGTTATTCAACTGGCGCAGGCAATCGGCAGCAGCACCGAAAATATGATTGCATACATCGCATCACCCACGCCGACCGCCACCGCCACCAACACCCCGGTACCGCCGACAGACACCCCCGTTCCCACCGATACACCGGTTCCGCCCACAGACACCCCCGTTCCCACCGAAACGGCAACGCCCACCGACACCCCCATCCCTCCAACCAACACGCCGGCAGCAACCAACACGCCCGCCCCACCGACCAACACCCCGGTGCCGCCCACACCCACCCCGCCATCGGTAGATTTTGTAATGGTTAAAACCGTTATGTTGACAAATGAAGAAAACGGGGGGAATAGCCCCGGAGGGTCAGTTGGAAACTGCGGGCTGGGTCAAATGGTGTATATTGAAGTTCTTGATGTGAATAACGCACCTCTTTTTGGAGCAACAATAGAAGACCTCGCGCACAATTTCCGAGTTGTTACCGAAGACAAAAATGAACCGGTCTTCAATTATGGCACAAAGTTAGCCGAAATTCCGTTATATAAAGCAGGTACAACACTTCACGTCACAAGCTATAACGGGCAACCTGTTACCAGCGAAAACAGTCTCCATGTCAGTACCAATGATGAAGAAATACCGTTACCTTGGTTACAACAGGCCCACTATTGCGCAACAGAGGCTGAATGTGCCCAACGGGTGGCAACCAACACTATCTGCCGTGGACACTATTCCTATTTCATAACTTTTAAAGCAACCCATCCGTTTTAATTGAAAAAGCCTGACGGGCAAACATACCCGTCGGGCTTTTGTATCAGCCTATGAGACACGAATCGGATTGGTGGCTGGGCGGATTTTTTGCAGGCTTTTTACTGGGGTTGGCACTAACCCTGCTGTACACCTGGTTTCTGGTACCCCGCACACCACCAACCACCCCGGCAAATTTAACGCCCCACGATAAAGAAATTTACACCGTGCTGGTTGCGGCTGCCTATCGTCACAGCGGCGACCTGCAAGCCGCCCGCAACCGCCTCTCTGCGTTGAAAGACCCGCACCCCGCCGACACTATCGCCGCAATGACCCGCGCCTACATTGACCGCAACGCCGACCCGCGCGACATCCGGTCGCTGGCAATGCTGGCAGATGCGCTCGGCAAAACCGAAAGCTATATGCTGGCATACCTGGCAACCGCCACCGCCACACCGACCAACACCCCAACCCCAACGCCAACCCCCACAGCGACGCCATCACCCACCGCAGCGCCCACCGTTTCCCATACGATTACCCCACGTCCCACACCCACCCCACCATCATTCAGCGTGGCTCAATCGGTGCCACTATGCGACGGCAACGGCAATCGCACCCTGCGCATCTTCATCCGTGATGCCAACGGTGACGGAATTCCGGGCACAAAACTTGCTGTCGAATGGGATGGCGGCGAAAATATACTTTATACCGGCTTCAAATCGATAGAAAACCCCGGTTATGCCGATTTCACGATGGCAGTCAACCGCACATACACAGTCAAACTGCTCTCGTTCCCCGGAGAAACCGCCACCGACATCAACATCTCCGCCGTACAATGTACCAACCTGCCGGAAAATATCGTGCCCTCTTGGCAACTTGTCTTCCAACAAAACACCCCGCCATAAACATCAAATCGCCCTCAATATTTGCCAATATTCGCATCCTGCGTAAACTTGTAAACGGTTATACGCAAAATTGCCTATGTAACCGCAACAAAAAAAGCGTGAAAGAAGGTGGACATTGAAAGACGAGCAATTGAATTCAATTCCCTTCTTTGCTGAACTGGAAAGCAAAGAACGCCGCGCCATCAACCAACAACTAAAAGTTGAAAGTTATGCTCGTGGCGAAATAATTTTCTCAAAAGGCGTCCCCGCCGATGCCCTTTACATCGTCGAGACCGGACGCATCAGCCTCTCGGCAGACAACCGAACCACCCTTGCCAATTTAGGGCCGGGCAGCCTGCTCGGCGAAGCCGATTTCTTCCAAGGGATATCCCGCTCGGTTTCGGCAACCGCAGCATCAGACGTTACCGTGGCTGTGCTGGATACCGATTCTCTCGAAACACTCATCCGCAACAATCCCCGGCTCGGGCTGAACCTCAGTCGCGCCCTTGGCTCGCCGATTGTGCAAATGACAACCTATCTGGCAGAGCAACTTGGCAATAGTCCTTTTATGAAAGCCCTCTCCCCCGCAGAGCGCACACACATCGCCGCGCGGATGGTTGCCAAAGAATATCCGGCAAACGAGGCCATCTTCCGCGACGGAGCACCCGCCAGCGGATTATATCTCATCGAAAGCGGAACCGTACGCCTCATCGGAGAAACCGACAGCGATTACAGCGAACTCAGCGCCGGCAGCGTTTTCGGCGAAATGGCTGTACTGGCCGGAAAACCTCATCCCGAAACCGCACAAACTGCCCAGCCAACCACTGTCTGGCACCTTTCTCCGGAAGATTTCGCAGAAATCACCGCCGCCCATCCCGATATCAAAGCGACGCTCAGCCGCACTATCACCGCGCGATTGAGCGCAAAGGAACAACAGGCCGCCGTTGACGTTTTGCGCCACATTCCGCTATTCAGCACCGTGCCCGAAGATGCACTGGCTGATTGCGCATCATACCTGATGCTGCGCCACATCCCCGCCAACGAAACAGTATATCAAACCGGTGACCCCGGCGACGCCCTTTTCATCGTCGAATCGGGGCAAGTTGACCTAACCGATGACACCGGCAGCTTGCTGGCACGCGCCAGCGAAGGCCACTTCTTTGGCGAAATGGCACTGATGACCGGCAAAAATCGCGGCGAAACGGCGCACGCCACCACCGATGTTAATTTGTGGGCACTCTATCGCACCGACTTCGACGCGCTGCTGGTCAAGCATCCGCAATTGAGCGTGGCATTGAGTCAAGCACTGCGCGAACATCTCAGCGCCGCCGACAATCAGTTCATCGAAAAACACCTGCGCAAATTGGCGGTTATGGGCGGACTGTCCCGCCGTCAACTGGACGAAATTTCATCGCGGTTGCACGCTCGCCGTTTTAACACCGGCGACCTGATTTATCAGGAAGGCCAACCCGGTAGCGAACTCTATTTCATCGAAAACGGATATGTTGAACGGTTCACCTCTACCCCGAATGGCGTTGTGCCCTTGCCGGTACTCACCAGCGGCGATTTTTTGGGTGAAACCGCACTCCTTTCCGGCAGGCCGCACGCCACCACCGCCCGCGCCCGAACCGATGTAGACATCTGGGTGCTGCCAAAAGCAGATTTTGATGAATTGGTATACCGTAACCCCAACCTTTCGGCTGTACTGAACCGGGTGATGAGCGACCGATTGGTCGAAACGATGGACATCATTCGCAACGGGAAACCACAACCGGCTGTCCGTCCGCCCAAACCGAGCAACAGCCGCGGCGTTTCGCGCCCGACCAGCGCAGTACCGCCCGTGCCGGTGCGCCCGGTTGCGCCACCGCCATTGCCTTTCAGCCATCCCACACAAGCCGTCAGCGCCTCGCGGCCGGTCAGCAAACGACAAGCGCCGGCACGCTCGAAGGCCGTCAAAAAATCAGCCACTGCTGCGCCGAAAAAATCGAAAGCCACCGCCCGCAAAGCGAAACCGGCACGCTCGAAAGCTGTACCGCGCCGAAACAGCGCCGCAAAAAGAAAGCAGCCAAAAGCCGCAAGCAACATCGCCGTGGGCGCGAAAAAAGCCACCGGCAAATTGCGCACGCGCGTGGATAATGTCAGCCGCTGGTATGGCAAAATGCCGATTGGCACACGGTTGGGATTAGCCTTTTTAATCCTTTTGCTGGTGTGGATGTGTGGCATCGTTGCCCCCGCCAGCATCATCCAATCGCTTGCCGCCAGCATCCTCGGCGAAAATCCGGCAGTTGCCATGGCAGATGGCGGTACTCCCCCGCCGGGAGACCTCATCGGCGAATTGGCGCAAAGCGATTTTATCGCCGCATTACCGTTTGTGGAAACAACCACACCCACACCAACCACCACCCCGTCGCCCACACCAACCTTCACCCCATCACCGACGGTCACTCAAACGCCGATTCCAACCTATACCCCAACGCCGACCATCACGCCATCACCCACTGCCACACCGCTGCCGACCAACACACCTTTACCCACCAACACACCGACGGAAACGCCCATTCCACCCACCAACACACCGGCATATCGTCCGCCGACCAACACCCCCACACCCACCGTCACACCCACCCCCGATGCAGATTTCATCATCAAATCGGTGCGGAAGTTGACACCGTGTGAAAATGAGGGGAACCACCACATTTACATTCACGTGATTGACGCCAACGGCAACGGATTGAATAACGTCCCCGTGAAAATTTCGTGGGGCACAAACGCAAACGACAGCGTAATTGCCGAAACCGAAGCCAAAGACAAAGGCAACGGGTTCATCGAATTTGCGATGTTCAAAGGCACATACAGCGTTCAGGTAATGAGTGGCAAATCTCAAATAGCCAGTGGCATCACCCCCGACTTCCAAGTTGACGAAACGTGTCCCGCCACCGGCAATACCGTTGCCAACTCCCTATACCACGCCTCTTTCGAGGTCATCATTCAACGCACGTACTAAAATTGGGATAACCAACCCTGTGCCTGCCGGGTTCATTTCTCCGGCAGGCTTCTTTTGTTTTTGCCGGTACATTTTTTCAAAAGTTTGACAGGTTGCCTCCTTCGTGGTATCATTTTAACGGGTTTTTAGCACTCGGCATTAGTGAGTGCTAAAATTTTGCCAAAGAGACATAGACGGTACAGGAGAAATGGGAGAATTAACGCCACGCCAACAAAAAATATTAAAAATCATCATCAGCGAGTATATCCAAACCGGCGCGCCCATCGGCTCGAAAACGCTGGTCGCCAAATACAATTTGGACATCAGCTCGGCAACTGCGCGGAACGAAATGGCTGTGCTGGAAGAACACGGTTATCTCACCCAGCCTCACACCTCCGCCGGACGAGTGCCAACCGAACAGGGCTATCGCTATTTTGTAGAAAAGTTGATGGGCGAAACACAACTTTCGCCCACCGAACAATTGATGATTCAGCACCAATTTCACCAAGCCCGGCTGGAACTCGACCAGTGGATGCGGCTCAGCGCCGCTGTGCTGGCACATACCACCCAAAGCGCATCAGTCGTCACATCGCCGAAAGTCAATCGCTGCCGCGTAAAGCACATTGAACTAATTTCCATCCACGACCACGTGGCGCTGTTAATCCTCGTGCTGCAAGAAGGCACCATCAAACAGCAAATCATCAATTTGGAACAGCCTCACACGCAAGATGAATTGCGCTCAATCTCGCGGCAATTGACCGACCTGTGGTCGGGCGCAGAACTGCAAATGATACGGGCTGCATCTGCCACCCTGACCGGACTGGCAGAGCAAGTTGCCGGCGTTGTAACCGACACGATGCAACGTATCGACGACCGCACCACCAGCGAGTTGTATCACGCCGGATTGCTCCATCTGCTGGAAGAACACGCCGTGCGCAACGATACTCTGGAACAGATTATCCGCGTGGTAGAAGAACGCCATCTCATTGAACAACTCATCGGGCAGGCTTTACCCGCCAAAGGTGTGCAAATCATCATCGGCGGCGAAGGCAAATGGGATGACCTATCGCAAGTCAGTGTCATCCTGTCGCGGTATGGCTCCGCACAGGGCGCATCGGGTGCGTTGGGCGTGGTTGGCCCCATCCGAATGCCGTATGAGCGCGCTGTTTCGATTGTGCAATATATGTCATCGCTAATGAGCAATCTTATCACCGACCTTTACGGTCCCACATCTTAAAAATGAATTTAGAGGTAAATATGAGCAGCAAAACCGCAAAAAAAGAAGAAAAAAAAGACGTTAACGTCGCTGAAAATACAGAAGAAAGCACCACCGACGGCAACGCAGAACCCACAGCCGAAACCCCGTCGCCGGAAGCGTTGCAAGCCGAGTTGGAAGCCGCGCGCGCCGAAGCCGCCAAAAATCTGGACGGTTGGCAACGCGCCACCGCCGAACTGCAAAACTTCAAACGGCGGCAAACCGAGCAATCCGCCCGCCGGCAGGAAGAATTGATAGCCGACATCATCGCCAAACTTTTCCCCGTGCTGGATGACCTGGATTTGGCGTTTCAAAATGTACCCGATTCCCTGACCGAGCAGGAAGCAAATTGGATTGAAGGGTTCAAATTGGTACAGCGAAAGTTGCACAAAATACTGGAAGACTATAATGTTGAAGCCATCGCCACCGAGGGTGAGTTCAACCCCAACCTGCACGAAGCGGTAACCCACGAAAAAAGCGCAGAACACGACTCGAACGCTATCATCGCCGAGTTGCGCAAAGGGTACAAACGCGGCGACCGCGTTTTGCGCCCCAGCTTGGTGCGGGTGGCGCAATAGCATCCGGTTTTCGGGCGACAGTTTTCAGCCGCGGCCATCAATTTTAACCACCCGCTGAAAACTGCAACCCGCGAAAACCAACAACTCAAGGAGACTTTTATGAGCAAAATCATCGGTATAGATTTGGGAACCACCAACTCGGTGGTTGCCGTTATTGAAGGCGGATCACCCGTGGTTATCCCCAACGCCGAAGGCAGCCGTGTCACACCATCGGTTGTGGCAGTGAACCCCAAAAACGGCGAGCATTTGGTTGGGCAAATTGCCAAACGCCAATCGGTGGTCAATGCCACCAACACCATCTTTTCCATTAAACGCTTTATGGGGCGAAAATTCAACGACCCGGAAGTGCAGCGCAGTTTGAAATATGTACCCTACCAAGTGCGAGAAGCCCCCAATGGCGACGTGCGAGTGGTAATGGGTGGCAAAGAATACAGTCCGCCGGAAATCAGCGCGATGATTTTGCAGAAGCTGAAAACCGATGCCGAAGCCTATCTCGGTGAACCGGTGACAAAAGCCGTCATCACCGTACCGGCGTATTTTAACGATACCCAACGGCAAGCCACCAAAGACGCGGGGAAAATCGCCGGGCTGGAAGTACTGCGCATCATCAACGAGCCGACGGCTTCATCACTGGCATACGGACTCGACAAAAAAACCGATGAAAATATCGCCGTGTATGACCTTGGCGGCGGCACATTCGACATTTCGGTCATCGAAGTGAGCGACGGCGTGTTTGAAGTCCGCTCCACCAACGGCGACACCCATCTTGGCGGCGACGACTTCGACCAATTGTTGATTGATTATATCGTCACCGAATTCAAAAAAGAGCAGGGCGTGGATTTGAGCAACGATGTGCAGGCGATGCAACGGCTAAAAGAAGCCGCAGAAAAGGCCAAAATCGAACTCTCTACCACCATGCAAACCGAAATTAACCTGCCATACATCACCGCCGATGCCGGTGGCCCCAAACACTTGGTGATGACCGTTTCCCGCTCAAAATTCGAGCAACTGACCGGCTCATTGGTGAGCCGCTCGCTGGAACCGGTAAAAGCCGCCCTGCGCGATGCCAAAACCACCGTCAGCGAAATCACCGATGTGATTCTGGTCGGCGGGCAAACGCGAATGCCGGCTGTGCAAACCGCCGTATCAAAATTATTCGGTAAAGAACCGCATAAAGGTGTCAATCCCGATGAAGTCGTCGCCATTGGCGCGGCAATTCAGGGCGGGGTACTCGCCGGAGACGTGAAAGACATTCTGCTGCTGGATGTGATACCGTTATCCCTCAGCATCGAAACGCTGGGTGGCGTGGCAACACCACTCATCCCGCGCAACAGCACCATCCCCACCAAAAAGAGCCAGCTCTTTTCAACCGCCGGGGACAACAAAACATCCGTGGAAATCCACGTGGTGCAGGGCGAACGCCCGATGGTCGCCGACAACAAAAGTTTGGGGAAATTCATTTTGGATGGCATCCCCCCCGCTCCGCGCGGCGTACCGCAAATTGAAGTGACCTTCGATGTGGACGCCAACGGCATTTTACACGTAACCGCCACCGACAAACCCACCGGACGCGACCAAAGTATGCGCATCGTGCCCGATAGCGGTTTGACCGATGAGGAAATCGAAAAAATGGTGCAAGAAGCTGAGGCAAACCGCGAAGCAGATGAAGCCCGCAAAGCGCTCATCGAAGCCCGCAACCACGCCGAAACACTCATCAATGCCGCCGAAAAAACGTTGGCAGAACACGGTGACAAAGTGGATGCCGCCATCAAAGCAGAAATCGAAAACCAGATTCTCGCCACACGGAACACCCTGCAAAGCGAAAACGCCGCGGAAATCAACGATGCCGCATCGCAATTGGCGCAAAGTATGCAAAAAATCGGCGAGCAGGTGTACCAGCAAACACCGCCGGAAGCCACTGCACCGCATACCGGCGATAATGGCAATTCAGCCGCAGAAGACGAAGACGTAATTGACGGACAATTTGAAGAAGCGTAATCATTATGAGTGGAAAACGAGATTTTTATGAAGTGCTGGGCGTCGCCCGTAGTGCCTCTACCGCCGAAATTAAGAAAGCATACCGGCAACTGGCACGAAAATATCACCCCGATGTGAGCGACGACCCCGCCGCTGAAGAAAAATTTAAAGAAATCAACGAAGCATACGAGATTCTGTCGGATGACGAGAAACGCGCCGCGTATGACCGCTTCGGGCACGCCGGGGTTAGCGGCAATGCCGGATTTGGCGGATTTGGCGGTATGGGACGCGACCCATTCGAAATTTTCGAAGAGGTTTTCGGCGGGTTTGGCGGCTTTGGCGGATTTGGCGGCTCATCACGCCGCAACCGAAACGCCCCCCGCCGTGGCAGCGATTTACGCTATGACCTGACGCTGGAATTTGAAGAAGCCATCTTCGGCACTGAAAAAGACGTGGAAATACCACGGCAAGAAACGTGCCAACACTGCAACGGCTCCGGCGCAGAACCGGGAACAACGCCCGTCCGCTGCCCCGACTGCAACGGCACAGGCGAAATTCGGCGGCAAGCAGGCTTTTTCATCAACATCAGCACCTGCCCGCGCTGTAACGGCACCGGAGAAATCATCACCAGCCCTTGCCACGTGTGCAATGGACGCGGCAAAACTTTGGAATATCGCCATCTGAAAGTGCGCATTCCCGCAGGTGTTGACGACGGCAACCAAATTCGGTTGGCAGGCGAGGGCGAAAGCGGCTCGCGCGGTGGGCCGCCGGGAAACCTGTACGTGGTCATCCACGTCAAACCACACCGCCATTTTCGGCGGCAAGGCGACAACATTCATCTGGAAATGATCATCAACATCGCGCAAGCCGCGTTGGGTGATGAAATTGAAATTCCCACACTGGATGGCACCATCAAACACACCATCCCCGCCGGTATCCAAACCGGCGACACCATCACCCTGCGGGGAAAAGGCGTGCCCAAACTGCGCCGCGATGGCAGCAACGCCGGCCGTGGCGACCAGATTGTCACATTCCAGGTAAAAACGCCCACCAACCTAACCAAACAACAACGCGATTTGCTTCTGGAATTGGGAAAAACGCTTGACCGCGAAGTGGTTCCCCAGCGTGAAAAAAGTTTTTTCGATAAAGTGAAGGACGCATTTGGGGTATAAAAATGACCGAAGCACAGCCGCGCCTGTCGGTGCTGATTCCCAATTGGAACGGCGCTGCGCATCTACCCACCTGTTTCGATGCGCTGGCGCGGCAAACCTACCCCAACCTCGAAACCATCCTCATCGATAACGCCTCTACCGATGACTCCATCCCGCTGACCGAAACCCGCTATCCGTGGGTGAAAATTCTGCGCCTGCCGGAAAATATCGGTTTGACCGGCGCACTCAATTTCGGCATAAAACACGCCACCGGACAGATTATCGCCCCGCTGAACAACGACACAGAAGTGGATGCCCACTGGGCAGAAGCGCTGGTACACGCCCTGCAATCCCGCCCCGAAGCGGGAATGGCCGCCAGCAAAATGTTGCTCTTCGACCGGCGCGACACCATCCACTCAGCCGGTGATGCCTTCGGCGAAGACGGTATCCCCATCAACCGCGGCGTCTGGCAAAAAGACGAAGGGCAATTCGATGACGACACCTTCATTTTTGGCGGGTGTGGCGGCGCAGTGGCATATCGCCGCACAATGCTCGACAAAATTGGCGGGTTTGATGAAGACTTGTTCATGTACTGCGAAGATGTGGATTTAAACTGGCGGGCACAGTTGGCGGGGTATCGCTGCGTGTTTGCCCCCGATGCAGTGGTGTATCATAAACTCAGCGCCACTGGCGGCGGCACCATCGCCAGTTACTTTACCGGGCGAAATACCATTTTTGTGCTGGCAAAATCTGTGCCCGGTGCGGTTTGGCGTGCCCATTGGCGGAAAATCGTTGGCGCGCAATTGAAAATCGCGTGGGATGCCCTGCGTGCTTGGCGCGGCGAAGCCGCTCGCGCCCGATTGCGCGGTCAGTTGGCTGGGGTGTTCGGGCTGGCGCGCTGGCTCGCCAAACGAAAACACACCCAGTCTACCCAAACCGTCCCCGACTCGTACCTCAGTTCCCTGCTGGAAAAAAAATAATCGGCGCGGCAGCCATTGCCGCCCGTCCCACCCACTTTCGCAGGAATGGCATTGGCAAAATCTTGTAAAACCCGGCTTTTCCGGTCGAGAAGTTATTTCCAATAAATTCACCGTGTGCCGGGTGCGTTTCAGTTTTCAGGCAAATTTTAACCCGGAAATGAATTTCCGGGCTAAAAGCCCAAGCCGACTTAAGTCGGCTTAAGTTTTGAGCCTTGAATTTTAATTCGAGGCGGAATTCCGGT
>Ga0114931_10006683_pt1 | contig 14162 bp, 8 predicted proteins | sample 2SBtaG_FD_89579 | JGI IMG/M metagenome (GOLD analysis project Ga0114931, IMG submission 89579) | Deep subsurface microbial communities from Kolumbo volcano to uncover new lineages of life (NeLLi) - 2SBTROV14_V59a metaG | ecosystem: Environmental > Aquatic > Marine > Volcanic | place: Kolumbo...
CCGGGGCCCAGCATGGTTCGCGGAAAGCGAACCGCCTCCGCGTTGCCCCGTTCAGCCCGCTGGTCCACCAGCGGCCCGCCGGGATACCCCAGCCCGAGAATCGTCGCGACCTTGTCGAAAGCCTCGCCGGCCGCGTCGTCGATGGTGCGGCCCAGCGGTTCGATCCGGTCATAGGCACTGACCAGGAACAATGAGGTGTGGCCGCCGGACACCACGAGGGCCACCGCCGGCCAGGGTGGCGATTCCAACTCGATCGCCGCGCTGGCGGCATGGGCGTGGACGTGGTTGACCGCGATCAACGGCTTGTCGAAGCACCATGCGAGCGTCTTGGCCGCCGTTACGCCGATCAGGAGCGAGCCGATCAATCCCGGCCCTTGCGTCACCGCGATGGCATCGAGGTCCTGCGGCGCGCGGCCGGTTTGATCCATGGCCTCTCGCACGAGCAGGTCGAGCGTTTCGATGTGGGCCCGCGACGCCAGCTCGGGTACGACGCCCCCGTATTTGGCGTGGAGGTTGTCCTGCCGAGCGATCAGGTTGCAAGCAACGCGATGACCGTCATCGACGACGGCCACTGAGGTCTCGTCGCAAGAAGTTTCGATGCCCAGGATCGTCGTCACGGCCAATGATCCGATGGAAACTTGTGACCACAGCGTCGCGGTTTGTCGGAATTGTCACCCGCCTGTGCGAGCATCAACTGATTCCCTGAAGATCGGCCTCTGCACGGGCGGGACGACGAGGCTTTTTTCCCCGCGTGAGGCGCTGCAGCAAATACTCCAGCGCCTTGTTCAGTTGCAAATCGGCTTCGAGCAATCGCGTTGCTGGATCGACGCGCTGTCGAGCCGGCAATTCCGCGGGCAAGGTGGTGGCTTGATCGCCCGATTCCTGCATCTCCTCGTGGGTGGAAGCCTCACGGCCGATTTCCCGCCAGGCGGCCAACCATTTTGCGTGTTGAGAGGGCGTCAGGTTCACCACCAGGTTGGGCTCGACACCCCAGGTGCCCGTCTTGACCGACTGGGCGGTCCGTTGGATGCACTGGCCCCCCGGCAAATAGTAGTAGGCCGTGGTCAGCTTGATGGCCCCGTTGCCGTGGTTGAGTTCGACGACTTCTTGAACGCTGCCTTTGCCATAGGTGCGCTCACCGATGACCACAGCGCGTCTGTGGTCTCTCAAGGCCCCCGCGACGATTTCCGCCGCACTGGCCGTGGAACCGTTGACCAGCACCGCCATCGGAAAACGTGGATAGGTCCCCTCGCGCATGGCAAACCATTGCTTCTCGTCGGTTCGTCGGCCGTTGGTGCGAACGATCAGGCCGTCGTCCAGAAACTTATCCGCAACCTCACGGGCGCTGTCCAATAGCCCTCCGGGGTTTTCTCGTAGGTCCAGGATGAGCCCGCGAAGATCCTGGCGTCGAAGCCGGTTGATCTCTTCATCCAGCCGCTCGTCCACGTCGGACGAGAACCTGATCAGGCGGATGTATCCGATCCCAAGCTCGGGATCGAGCATGTATCGCCAGCCGCCGCAGGGGGACCTAGCCCAGCCGTGAACCGGGTCGAGCTTAATCATGGCGCGATAGAGGGTGATCTCCCGCGTCTTGCCCTTGCGCGGCTCGCCTTGGTGGGCATCGCTTTGGGGGTCGGGCGTGAAGACGGTCAGGCGCAGTTGCGTATCGGCGGGGCCGTTGAGCATGTTGTTCACCGCCTCGACGAGCGGTACGCCGGCCGTCGGTTTTCCTTCGATGCGCGTGATGACGTCGCCAGGCATGATTCTGGCGGCCACCGCGGGCGATTTCGGCACGCGGCTGAGGACCTCGAGGCCCGCCGGCGTGGACCAGACCTGGACGCCGATCCCGCCGTAACGCCCGCCGGTTCGTTGCTTGAAGCGGTCGTACTGTTGCTTGTTGAGGTAGACGGCATGGGGATCGTGCAGGTCGCGAACCATCGCCTGGATGCCGGCGTCCACCGCGGCGTGGACCAGTTCGTCGTCGTCCACCTCGTTGACGTAGCGTTTGCGGATTTGGGCGCGGGCGTCGACCAGCGGTCCGAATGCTTTGAGGACCGAATCACGTCCCGCGATGGTCTGTGGCAGTTGCCACATGAACAGGGCGATCATCGCGATGATGATGATCCACGCGAGATTCCGCTTGGGCATGTTCAATCCTCCAGGAGGGAAGCGGCCGGAATCACTTCGGTATGAAGCGATTCTCAGGCCGTTTCTCAAACCCGTCAAGCAAGCCTCCGATGCGATTAGCGTCGGGCCGCGGTGTCAGCGCAGTGGCGTCTTTCTTCTGCGCTATGGGTTGCCGGTGATCGAATAAAAGTAAAACACGCTCCAGGCGAGGCACGCGAGCACGATCCATCTCCGCACCGGCCTTGTGGTCCACGGCGTGATGACAACCAGCCATATCAGGCTGAAGTCCAGTGTGTAGCGATAGTAACCGGAACTGCCGACAATCGGTCCGTGCCACATCAGGTCGGCGACAATGACGGGGATGGTGGCAAGCATCAAGGTGCGGCGCGGAGAATCGCGCCACCATCGCCGAATGTCGATCAGCGTGAATACCAGCAGCGGCGAACCGAACCATAGGGCCGCTCTCGGGCCGACGCCGACGATGCGTAGCCCCTGGTGGGTGAGGGAAACGCCGGGCGGGGCCACGAACATCTGATAGGCGTGCCTCGGCACATTGCCAAGGGCAAAGAGATGAATCTTGCCATCCGCGCCGAGCACGATGGGCCGGTTGGGATTCCTTGCGTCGAAGATGTATTTGTATCCTGTTTCCAAAGGATTTCCGAACTTGGCCCAATTCAGGCCCGCCGGCAGCGCGACGGCGATGAAGATGGGAATCGCCGCGCTGAGCAGGATCCTTCGCCGCGAGCGGCCGGGCGAGGCAGACGTGCCATGTTTTCGCCATTGGTCCCACGCCACCCACAAGATGGGCAGGCAGTAGGCCAAGCAGGTTTGCCGGGTCCACGTGGCGATGATGAGGCCGACGCCGGCCAGCCACAGTCTTCGACGGCCAAGCAGGTCGATGAGGATGATGGCTAGGCCGGCTTGAGCGAGAACGTGCTGAATCGAATAGATCCAGGCTGCTCGGTGATTGTCGACCATCGCGGCGTTGCCACCGAGTCTAGCGGCGACCGGCCAGAGACAAGAGCCGGCGATCGCATAGAAGGCCAGCACGGCCGCCCAATAGGTGCCGGCCCCGCTGCGGCGAAAGGCGAGATAGGCCAGAATGGGGATCGGGGCTGCGATGACGAGGACGTAGAGCGGCGTGAAGAAGGCCAGCGGCTCACCATAGATGAGATTGGTGACGCCGTAATAAATGAAGCAGATGATGGTCAGCAGCGGTGGAAAGACATTGTATACGCGGCCGTGATATAGAGCTGTGTCGCCGCCGCGCTCCGGCAGGTCGAGGCGATCGTGCAGCCAAGCCGTGGCCTCGGCGGCGGCTTGGTTGTTGTCGGGTCCGATGTACCACTGCGAGAATTGAACCATGGGGCCGAGGACGACCAGGCAGGCGCAGTAGAGAATCGCCAGGGTGATGGCCAACTGCGCCAGTCCTGCGACTTGACCTTTTGTCAGTTTCGGTGTCATGCAGCGTCACTCTGGGGCGGCAGAGGCGAATGATTGCCTGATCGACGCCGTGCCGGCCCTTTGGGCTGGGATCGGTCCTTAGACAATGCACAGGCTACTTCTTGTATCATAGGCGAATATGGCAGCCGGAGTGCTGTGGGAAAGCTCGACATCGTCCGTGTCGAGTGGATGAGCTGCGTGAGGCGGGAGATTCAACCCATTTGTTGATCTCAGCCTGAAAAGTAGAATGGTGGGCAGTGCCCACCCTACCGGGGATTTTGGCATTGCCCAGCGTGAACAGACCTACCGGAGAGTGCCTGTGATGTGTCACCATCTATCAGAATCGCAAACCAGGAATAGGGCCCGGTTCTGCCTTGGGGCGATATTGATCGCGTCGCTGTGGCTTGGCCTGGACGGGGCGTCCCGATCGCTAGCTGCGGGATTGGAAAACAAGGCCGGCTCATCTGCGATGCCGAGTCCGTTTGAGGAACTCACCTTCCACACGGCGCCCAAACCGCTGCTCAAGGGCGCCCTGACGGAGGATTGGCGGCGGTTTCTCGGCCCGACGAACAACGCCACCTCGCGCGAAACCAAGCTGCTAAAGACCTGGCCGCCCGGGGGGCCGACCATCGTCTGGGAGATGAAGATCGGCGAGGGGTTTGCCACGCCTTCGATTCTCGACGGACGACTGGTCTTTTTCCACCGCGTGGGGGACCAGGCCCGGGTCGAGTGTTTGGACCCAGAAAGCGGCCGGCGGTATTGGCAGTTTTCCTACCCCACGCATTACCGGGACCGCTACGGCTTCAACGGCGGCCCGCGGTGCAGCCCCGTGCTGGATGAAAGCCGCGCCTATCTTTACGGCGTCGAAGGGATGCTGCACTGCCTCGATCTTGCGACCGGCAAAGTCATTTGGAAGCGGGACGTCGCTAAGGAGTTTAAGGTCCATCAGGATTACTTCGGGGTCATCCCGTCGCCGTTGGTGGAGGGGAATCTGCTGATCGTGAACGTCGGCGCCCCAGGCGGCCCCTGCGTGGCGGCCTTCGACAAACGGACCGGCAAGCTCGTTTGGCAGGCGGGCGACCAATGGGGTCCGAGCTGCGCGTCTCCCATTCCGGCCGTCGTCCACGGCAAGCGGCGGGTCTTCGTCTTCGCCGGAGGGGACAGCCGCCCGCCGACCGGGGGCCTGCTGTGTATCGACCCGGTCCGCGGCAAGATCGAGTTTCGATTCCCCTTCCGCAGCAAGACCTATACCTCCGTCAACGCTTCCTCGCCGGTCATCGTCGGCGACCAGGTGTTTATCTCCTCGGCCTACAAGACCGGCGGCGCGCTGCTCGACGTGCTGCCGGATGGTTCGCATAGGGTCGCCTGGCGGACCAACGCCCTTCGCGCCCATTTTATGACGCCCGTCTATAAGGATGGATTTCTCTACGGGATCGACGGCATGCGAGGAAGCGAAATCGCCCTGACCTGCATCGACCTGGCGACGGGCCGGCGTCGTTGGCGATTCCAGCCGGATTTTGCCTAGACCGTCATGGTCAAGGGCAAGGCTCGGACCGTGCATTACAGCACTGATGCAGGCTCGCTACTCTCCGTCGACGGCAGATTTCTCTGCCTTGGGCAGCAGGGACATTTGCTCTGGCTCGACCTCTCGCCGCAAGGTTACAAGGAACTGGCCCGCGCGTGGCTCTTTTCGGCGGACCAAACGTGGGGAGTTCCCCCGCTAAGCCACGGCCTGCTCTATGTCAGGCAGAACAAGCCGGATAGGCGAACGGGCACGTCGCCGCGTCTGCTGTGCTACGACCTGCGGGCAGCAGAGTGACGACTCGCCTGGTGAGAGAGCCGGGGCTTCGCCCACGAGCATCCAGCCGGCGATGCAGCCCCGGCACCACGCCGTCTTTGCAGGCTTCGAAACGGACGCTCCCTTCAACCAGCCGGCCGTTCAGACAGACTCCTCGGGTGGAGGATGGCGTTCCCCTTCCTGTTGGCGCTTGTCCCGAACCTCGACGACCTTGGCCCCCTTCCCGCCCCGTTTCCTCACGTCGAACAGGCCAATTGCGATGATGAGATCGCTCAGCTTGACATAGCCGTAGTTGCGGGAATCGAAGTCCGGGGCTTGTTTGGCAATTCGATTGCCCACCGCCGCCAGATTAGCCCAGCCATCTTCATCGGCGGACGATTCGACCGCTGCACGAAGCCAGAGGACCAGTTGCGTGTCATTCTTGAGCTCGTTCTCGGACTTGCTCGTTCCAGCATGCTCTGTAGAGGCCACTTCTGGATGAGGATGTCGGTGTAAATAAACTTGTCACACGCAGACACGAATGAGCGTGGCGTCTTGCGCTCGCCGAACCCGTAGACCACCAGGCCTTCCTCCCTGATTCGAGACGCCAGCTTCGTAAAATCACTGTCGCTGGACACCAGACAGAAACCACCGAATCGCTTGGAATACAGGAGGTCCATGGCATCTATAATCATAGCGGTGTCGGTTGCATTCTTTCCCTTCGTGTAGGCGAATTGCTGCACGGCCTGCAAAGCATATTTCAGGGCAGCCTCCTTCCACGGCTTTAGGTTTGTCCTGCTCCAATCCCCGTAGACAGGTTTGGCGATGGCGACTCCATAACGGGCCATTTCCGCCAGTTGCTCTTCAATCACACTGGCCTGGGCGTTGTCAGCGTCTATCAGGATAACGAGATTGTCCTGCGCATTCTCGGCCATGCTTTAGGTCCTAATCAAAAGGATCAACGTGCCTCCGTAAGAAAGGACACACACCTGTGCCGGCTTGATTGAACGTAAGAGTTTAGCCGTATGTGATGGAGAAGGTTCAAACACAGCTGTTTTCATGTGGTTTTGCGGTTTTGCATGGTCCAACGAGCGCGCCGGGGACTTCCCTCCATGTGGACGGTCAAGTGCTGTTCGTACTGCGTTTACAGGCCTCCGGGCAACGCATGGGCTTTCATCGATTGAGTACGGCTGAACTCTTACAATGTGAACGACAAGTCGACCTCCAGGTTTCGTTCGGACTCGCCGGCAGACCAGCCTCGGCTCAGGGCGGTTCCGACCGGTGTTTGCCGCTCGGCAGATACACGTCCTTGTGAAAAGAATGCGGGGATTCCTTTTATAGCCCCTTTTCCTATCCTCTAGTTTCATCTAATCGTCTCCGTCATGCAACGTCTGTGGACCGAACGGTAGATGAGCAGATACAACGCCACGGCCAGTCCGGCCACGCCCATGCCTCCGATCCACAGGACGTTCGATCCCAAACGGTCCAGGACCTCGCCGCCGAGCGGAGCACCGATCATCAGTGTCGCGGAAAAGGACATGCCGAACACGCCCATGTACCGAGCCCGTAGGGCCCGCGGTGCCAGATCGGTGACGATGGCCGAGTTGAATGGGGACTGCATCATCTCGCCGAACGTCCACACGACCACCGCCCCGGCAAAGTGCCAGCCGAGCGTGGCAAAGGCGTTGAGGCCGAACCCTACGCCGATCGTAGCAGCGCCGAGCATGACGACCTTCAGCCGATCAAAGCGGCTTAGGAAGGTGGTCAGCGGCAAGAGCAGCAGGACGATCAGCAGGCCGTTGACGGCGATGACGTAGCCGTAGTCTTCGGGCTGAAAACCGCGTGATTGGAGATAGACCGGCAGCGTCGAGAAGCTCTGCATAAAGACGATGCCCACCAGGATCGTGCCCAGGCAAAAGAGCATGAACGGCCCATCACGAAGGATGTGCAGGGCCGCCCGGCCGACCGAAACGCTCTCGGGCACGGCATCGCCGGATGGTTCCCCTGCGGCGTTTTGATCTGTGGAATCGTTGGGATCGGGGATGGTGCGGCCCGGCAGGGTCTCGGCAATGGCAAGGTAGATGATCAGACCGTAAGCCAGCGTGGTCAAAGCATCGCTCCAGAAGAGAAGTGGAAAAGAGAAGCTGGCCAGCTTTCCACCCACCGCCGCCCCACAGGTAAAGCCCAGATTGATCGAGAAGTGCATCAGCCCGAAGGCCGGTGGGCGCTGCGCCGGGTCAACCAGATCGCCGATCATGGCCGATGCGGCGGGCCGGTACGCGGTGATGAGGACGGCATAGGCAAAGGTGGCGGCCATGATCGCATCGCGCGACGCGAGCGAACTGAAAACCGCCAGAATCAACGCTCCGCCGACCAGGCTGGCGATCATGACGATGCGGCGTCCGAACCGATCGGCCAAATGTCCGCCCAGCAGGGAAGCGACCAATGCACCGGAGCCGAAAAGGCCCATGCACCAGGTGGCGAAAGTGACCTCGAAGCCGAGCTTGTCGCTGAGATAGATGGTCAGGAAGATGACAAAGAACGATCCTGCTCGATTGACAAATGTGCCGAGGCACAGGATATGGACGGAGCGGGGAAGATCGAGGTATTGTTTCCACATGCAGAGTGAAGCAGCGGCTCGGGGTTTGCGGCACGGACTGTGGTAAGCATACCGCGGAGGAACAGCCCCGACAACGAGAGGAGTCGGGTGGAGATTGCCTAGTGGTCCGTTTCACTCGTTCCAGCGGGTGGGGAGCATCGGCGTCTCGCCGGTGGGAATGCCAGATCGCGTGGCGCAGCACCTGCAATTGCGTTTGGAACTGACCACTAGGGCGTACCTCGCGATCCGAGCAAGTTATGCGGCCCGTTGCCGAGGGCCGACGAGGCCGGTGCGGTGGAAGCTGCGTTCTTGAGGAATACGGCAGGTCTCGAAGACTCGACCTGCCGTACGGAACTTTAATCGGATGCGTGGTGAGTGGGGTTGGTGATTCGGCCTCGCTAGCGCTTCGGGCTGGTGGTTGCGCGGTTCCTCATCGTCGGTGGGCCCCCGTCCTCACACGCCCATCCGTGTCCGGTTCGGGCGAACCCATGAGATCAAAAAACACATGAATAACATGCGAAATGGGCTTGACAAACCCATTGGATGATGATATAAAAGCACTATCGTTTAGCGGAGGTGCTGCGTGGTTTTCTGCCAGTGCGATGCTTCCTGCCCAAGGGGTGAACGACCCTTAAGCGATGCTGCGGTGCTGATCCGGCGGGGGAGCGGTGATCTTTTGTAGGTTGTCTTTGCGCGCGTTCTTCCGCCCGCAGCAAGCTGATTGCGATCAAAGCCGAGTCGCGATTGTTTCCAAGATTGCGATTTGGCGTTCCAGTTACTAGGGAGGGTGTGGGAAGCGCCGGCGGCGAATCCAAGAGTAGCGACAGTGTCATCTTCCGTCGTTCATCTCTTGGTTCGCTCGCCGGTCGTTTCTTGCGCCGATGTACCCTTGTCGGCCGTGGAAGCCTCAAACAGCGAACCTGTCGGGTCCACGTTCCGATCAATCACAATCGTGTTCTCGCCATATTCATTGCCGGCTTCGGCGATTTTACTGTCGCTCTTTTTCACCTGCCCGTCGAGCCCCAGTTCCTCATCGGCCCGTGCCGTGACGCGCCTGGCCACGGCCGTCAGGTCGGCAGCGAGTTTGACCTTGTTCAGGCGGGTGATGCTCGAGCAGGCGTTGACCACCTCCCCGATGTATCGCCCGAAGACGTTTCGGCGGTCGGCCTGATACTTTTGTTTTCTTCGCCGATTGAGATAGGACTGGAGCTTGCGGGCGCAGTCCTGAACGCCCAGGCGGATCTCCTTGCGGATTTCGTCGTAATCGGCGATCGCCTCCTTGCCCTCGCTGGTGAACGGCACCCACACGCTGGCCAGATGCACCAGAATCGCCAGGGGGCCCTGCGGCAGGCTGCCCGACGATTGCGACAGGCCGTATCTACGCCAGTCTATTTCTATCACGCTCTTGTGGATGCAGCAGCCCGACGGCTGGTGCAGCAGCGGGACGCGGTTCGCAAAACGCATCAGCTTGGCCTGGGCGGGCACTCGCGCCTGCTTCACCACCTTGCCCCGCCGCACCTTGGCTTCGTTGTTGTTGCCGTTCTCCTCCTGCTGTGCCGGGTCGGGGCCCAATTGCCCGCCATAGGCCAGGCCCACCTCGATCTGGAACGGATTGCCCCTATAGACCGCCGGGCTCCGCGTGCCGGCGGTGAAGAACTCGGCGCGGACGCCCTTGAGCAGGCCCGCCAAAATCTGCTCCGGACCGATCGGCGAAAGGCAGTTGGTCGAGGGCGGTCGGATCGGCGAGTCCTGCATGGCCTTGTAGAGCGTTTCGGCCTCGTGCGTGCCGATGCGCGTCGCGCGTGCCCGCGGACTCAGGCCGGCCCGCTTGCAGATCGACGAGGCCCCCGCGGTGCTGACCCGGCTGAACTCGCTGTGAAGAAACTGGGCCAGGTTTTTTCCCCTCGTGTCCTTGAGCATCTTGATGAGCACGCCCAGCTCGATTCCGTAGGGATGCGGCTTGATCGCCGTCGTTGGGGCCGGCAAGACGTTGGTCCCCCGAGGGTAATCGTGAACCTTTCCGCCTGGATCGACATATTGAAAAGCCGCGTGCGGATTGGCGATGGCTGTCAGTTCGACGTATTCATCGACCGACGCGCGACCCTTTTGGTATGCCGCCGCCAGTTCGATGGACACCTCCGTGCCGTGGGGCCAATCGACTGCGACTTTTTTTTCTTTGACGATCTGCGGAGCGTTGGTCTTGGTATTGATCTGCACTTCGTAGTAATGGGCCCCGCTCCGCTTGCCGGTGCGCGAGGTGATGCAGATGCTTTTTCCCGTCGTCAGCAGGCCGTACATTCCCGCGGCGGAGATGCCGATCCCTTGCTGGCCTCGGCTCATTTTTAATCGGTGGAACTTAGAGCCGTACAGCAGCTTGCCGAAGATGTTGGGAATCTGTTCTTTGACGATGCCCGGCCCGTTGTCGCGGACCGAGACGCGATAGCGCTCGGCATCGACCTGGGTGATGCGGACGTGGATTTCCGGAAGGATGCCGGCCTCCTCGCAGGCGTCCAAACTGTTGTCCACCGCCTCCTTGACCGTGGTCAGCAGCGCCTTTCGCTTATTGTCAAAACCCAGCAGGTGCCGGTTCTTGGCGAAGAACTCCGAGACGGAAATCTCCCGCTGGGCCCGGGACATGCTGTCGGCCGTCGCGTAGGCGTGTCGTTTGGCCGGCCTCTTTTTGGTGATGCCGCGTGCCACCTGGCCGGAGGGTTTGCCGGTGGTTTGGGATCGTTTCTTTTTTTGTTTCTTCGGCATGGCCGCCATCTTCGGCTCCCGGGGGATGACCGGCCGCCGCATCGTGGCGCCGGGTTCGAACGGCAACTGCATCTGCCCGGCAGTGCCTGGTTTGCTCCTCGTGTGGGTTTGGGAAGTCGTCGCCATCCTGGCTCCTCGGTGGGGTCGAATCCGTTCGGCCCCCTATCCTATCTTCCGATAACGCCCGAGCAAGAACCTTGTTCTTGGCGCGGGGGGATAGGGGCCATCACTGATCGGGTGGAGAGTAGGATGGGTCATGCGCCACATCCATTGATCCCACACGCCAGCAACTCGAACCGTCGCCCACCGAAATCAAAGCCGCATTGCTGCCGCGAATGATCAGCAGATGGGTCAGATGCCCCATCCTACCGCTCGCCGAATGCGCCATGTTTTCCGGCATCGTAGGTAATCTTCACGCACGCGCCGGACGATAGCTCCAGCGGATCGCCAGTGGGACGTTCTCGTTCTTCTCGGACCCCCGGAGCTTCGCCATGATGCCCCCGCCAAAATCAACCAAGCCCGTTCCCGCCGAGGCTGCCGGCATCTACCAACAGGGCTTGGCCGCGTTCGAGGCCGGCTGCTATGCCGAAGCCATCTCACTGCTCGGCACCATCGAGGAAGCCAACGGTCTGACCGGCACGCTGGGGCGATTCTACCTCGGACAGGCCCACCTGCACCACGGCATCAACGAGCTTCGAGCCGGCTGCCACGCCGACGCCGCCAAACACCTCGCCGCCGCCCGAGACATCAACCCCAACGCAGCAGGCCTCTCACGCTTTATCGCCGCGTGCTACGCCGGCCAGGGACGGTTCGACCGCGCCGCGGCGGAAATCCAACGCGCCGCCGATGCCGGTGACCAAGACACCGACCAACCCATCCGGCTCGCCCACGCCTTGGCCCGTGACGGTCAATTGCCCCGAGCCGTCGAAACCTTGGTCAAGGTGATCGACGAGCAGCCGCACCGGGTCGATGTGCGATTGCAGCTTGCCTTGTTGTACGCCGGCGCCGAAGAGTTCGAGGACGCGATCTGCGTGTTGCAGGAGGCCGCCGAGATTGCGCCGTTGGATTGTCAGGTCCGCCAACACCTGGGCCTGGCATTGGCCGCGGCGGGCGACCATGACCAGGCCATCGAACACCTCGCCGTCGCCCAGCGACTTCGCCCGCAGGATGCCCACCTGGACCTGCTGCTAACGATGGCCATTGATGCGGCCGCCACCACCTGCTTCAAGCTGTCGATCGATCCGGTGACGCGAAGGCCGGAAAAGGTCGACGACCGCTCGCTGGAAGTCCTCGGCGAGCTGGTCACCCGCAGTCCCGATTTCGTCGAGTCGTTTCTGGCACTGCCGATCTGCGAGGTCGACGGCGACATCTTCGCCATGCTCGCCGCCACGCTCGAACGCGCCCTCGAACGCCGGCCGGACTATGCCGACCTCTATCACCACTGCTCCCGCGTCTATCAGCGGTTGGGTCTGACCGAATCGGCAATTCGCCAGGCCCGCAAGGCGATCGAGGTCAATCCACGTTTCGTCCAGGCCATCATTCAGCTCGGCCGGTTGTACGCCGAGACCGACCAGTCCGCCGCGGCCATCGACCGACTGCGACAGGCCGTGCGCTGCGGCGGCGACTATCCCGACGTGCATTGCCTGCTCGGTGAGCTGTATCGCCAAGGCGGTCAAACGGCCCTGGCGAGAAAGGCCTTTCGCAGGGCATTGGAACTAAACGGCAACTATGAGCACGCCCACAAGGCACTCGCGGCGATCACGAACGGCTAAAGGGGGGAGAGCAGGGGATGTCGCACTTGTTGGAAGTCTTCGGACGCGGCCTGATTGCGCAGATGGTCGGCGCGTTTGCTACGGTCCTCGGAGCCGACGGCGAGCGGACGATTGAGCAGCTCCAACGGCAGGCTGCCGCCGCCCCGGACGACCTGTCGGCCCAAATCCGCCTCGGTGGTCGCCTCCTCCGCGCCGAAGAGCCGATCGAAGCCCGACGCATTTTTCTGAAAGTCCTGGCCAAAGACCACCACAACCTGCCCGCCCGCCTGGGGCTGGCCTGCGCGTTTGACGGCCTCGATCAAATCGAGGTTGCTCAGGAACAGTTGCGCATCGCCCAAAAGTCGGACCCCGCCAATCCCGCGATTCTTTTCTCACTGGGCTATTGCCACGAACGCATCGGCGACCAGGATCAAGCCGTCAACTACTACCTGGATTCGCTGGACGTTTGCCCGACGCTGCGCAATGCCCGCGAACGCCTTGCGGCGATCTATCTGAAAAACGACCAGACCGACCTGGCGATCCATCACTATGCCACGCTCTGCGAGTTGGACCCGCATCAGGCCGACCTGCACCTGACCTTGGCGAACCTGCTGCTCAAGGCCGGTGATCCCGACGGCGCCATCCAGAGGTATCAGCAGGCCCTGACCCTCGAGCCGGACAACTGGGCCGCCCACAACGACATCGTCAGCGCCTACGAGGAATCCGGCCTGATCCGCGAGGCCATCGAGCACCTGCACAAGATGATCGACAACGAGGCCGACTTCGCCGACACCCGCCTGCGCTTGGGCGATTTGTATGCCCGTCTCGGAGACGACGTCGCCGCGACGGCACAGTACCGCCACGCCCTGGAGGCCTGCCCCGACTATCTGGAGGCCAACGTCAAGCTCGGCACGCAGCACCTCCGCGCCGCCCGCTATGAAGAGGCGGCCCGGTCGTTTTCTCGTGCGCTGGAGATCAACGATCGGCTGCTGAGCGCATATGTCGGCATCGGTGTTTCTCAGCAGGCCCAAGGACGGACCGAAGAAGCGCTGGCGTCGTTGGAGATGGCCCGCAACATCGAGCCCAACAGCACCCTGCTGTTCACCGAGGTGGCTCGCATGCAGCTCAAGGCCGCCGCAGGGGCCGAATCGGAAAAATATCTGACCGCCGGCCTGGAACAACCCGACGACGCCTTCGAAGACTCGCCCCACGCCACCGATCTGATCTCCCAGCAGATTCAGCGACTCCGCCGGACGATCCAGCAGCGTCCCAACCACGCAGACCTGCACTACCGCCTCGGGCTGCTCCTGCGTAACCGCGGCCAAATCGAAGAGGCCATCGACGCATTTGGTCAGGCCGTCGCCATCAATCCCTGCTATATGAAAGCCCTCATCAAGCTGGGCCTGGCCCTCAAAGAGGTCGGCCGGACCGACGAGGCAATCGAAATCTTCAAGCAGGCCACCGAGGTTCACGGCGAATACGCGGACCTTCACTATCAGCTCGGCCTGTTGTTCGCTCAGCGATACCAGTTCGAGATGGCCATCGAGCAATATGAGGCCGCCGTTGGAGGCAACCCGCAAAACATCGACTTCCAGGCCAACCTGGCTCTGGCCCTTCAGAACATAGGGCTGGTCGATCGGGCCAATGCCACCTGGCAGATCGTCTGCGACCTGGCCCCCGATTCGCCGCAGGCCCAACAAGCCCGAAC
>Ga0114931_10006684_pt1 | contig 14161 bp, 11 predicted proteins | sample 2SBtaG_FD_89579 | JGI IMG/M metagenome (GOLD analysis project Ga0114931, IMG submission 89579) | Deep subsurface microbial communities from Kolumbo volcano to uncover new lineages of life (NeLLi) - 2SBTROV14_V59a metaG | ecosystem: Environmental > Aquatic > Marine > Volcanic | place: Kolumbo...
CACGGGCGGGGGGATCGTGCGCCAGATCAGGCGCCTTCGCAGCGCGGGCGCGATCAGCGTGCCGAACCTCGAGAGGCGGGAGATCCTGGTCTGCACGCCCGACGCTGCCTGCAGCACCACCGCATCCGACGGCTACCTCGGAACACTGACGCCGGAGACGCGGACGCTCCGTGTCCGGGCGGGCACCTACAAGCTCAAGCTGAGCGAGTCGGTCTGGGGCACGGTCCTCCACGACGTCGAGGTGAGCACCGGCGGGACGACCGTGGTCCGTCTGGGCCGGATCGGCGTCGAGAATCTTGACGGCCCGGTGGCCGTCTGTACGCCGGACTCCGACTGCTACACCCAGGCCTCCGATGGGTATGCGGGAACGCTCACGCCCGAAGAGCCGGTACTCGAGGTGTTTCCGGGCACGTACAAGCTGAAGTTCGGCGAGCAGTACGAGGAGGGGCTCGTCGTCGAGCCCGGGATGGATTTCATCCTCGAATGAGCGCGTGCCGAAATCCATCGGCCGCAGCCCGGCCGTCTTGCGCGCGCCCGGGCGAGCCCGTTACGCCGGCGAGTCGAACCACGCCTCCGCCAGCCACGCCTTCAGCTCCTCGTCCACGTCCTCCGGGCCGCGCAGCCAGACGAAGTGGGCGCGGCGGTGGACCGAGCTCTTCACGACGCGGCGGATCCGCGGGTGGTCGAGGGTGTGAGTGAGCTTGAACGAGCACTCGACCGCGGCCTTCTTCGGGCGCAGCTCGCAGAAGGTGCCGCGGCGCTTGACGAGGATGCCGACGGGGACCGGGTCGACGACCACGTCACCCGCCTCGCGCAGTGCGTCGAGCGCCGCCCGGTAGGTGGCATGCCAGCCGTCCGGCTGCGTCGCCAGGTACTCGTCCACGGTCATGCCCGGCTCGCATTCATGGCTCTGACGGCGGAGGCCGAGGGGGCGTCCGCAGTCGGGGCAGATCCAGGGCGGCATCCGGCCATCCTGCCCCGCGGAGGGGTTCGTGTCGAGCTGCGTTCGCGGTAGCATCCCGCCTCCCCCAGGAGTCGTGAGGAGACGGGATGCAGGCGTTCAAGGACAAGATCGCAGTGGTGACCGGCGGCGGCACGGGCATGGGTCGCGAGCTCTGCCGGCAGCTCTCGGCCGAGGGCTGCCATGTCGCGATGTGCGATGTGTCCGAAGAGAACATGGCGCAGACGAAGGCGCTGTGTGAAGAGGGCGCGCCGTCCGGGACGCGCGTGACCACGTTCGTGGCCGACGTCTCGATCGAAGCCCAGGTGGAGGCGTTTCGCGACGCGGTCGTGCGGGAGCACGAGACCGACTACGTCAACCTGGTCTTCAACAACGCCGGCATCGGCGGTGGCGGCAGCTTGATCGAGAGCACGCGCGAAGAGTGGGACAAGACCTTCGACGTCTGCTGGGGCGGTGTCTACCACGGCAGCCGCGCCTTCCTGCCGCTGTTGCTCGCTTCCGACGAGGGCCACCTGATCAACACCAGCAGCGTCAACGGCTTCTGGGCTTCGCTCGGGCCGAACACCGCGCACACGGCCTACAGCGCGGCCAAGTTCGCGGTAAAGGGCTTCACCGAGGCGCTCGTGAACGACTTCCGCCTGAACGCGCCGCACGTGAAGGTCTCGCTGGTCATGCCCGGACACGTCGGTACCTCGATCGTGATCAACTCGGGCAAGATCCTCGGGCGCGATCCGAAGGAGATGCCCGACGAAGAGGTCGAAGAGGCGCGCGAGCGGCTCGCGGCGATGGGCTTCCAGGTCGAGGCCGTCACCAACGACCAGATCCGGCAGGCCCTGCAGGAGCGCGCCGAGGCGTTCCGCGACGAGGCGCCGATGACGGCGGGCCAGGCCGCGGGCGTGATCCTGCAGGGCGTCCGCGACGAGCGTTGGCGCATCCTCGTCGGCGAGGACGCGGTTGCCCTCGACGAGCTGGTCCGCGCGAATCCCGAGACCGCCTACGAACCCGAGTTCATGGAGAAGCTCCTGCGCGCCACCAACTGGGCGCTGGGAAGCTAGGCGCACACGTTCCGGCCGCTGCGCGCGGTCGAGTCGCCCCGGCCGCCGCAGCGCGGCGCGGACCGACCCGGTTCCACCAGCATCCACAGACCCGATCCGGAGGCTTCCCATGATCCAGCGTTCCCGGTATCCGCTCTTCTTCCTCGCCCTGTTCGTGGTGCTGGCCGGCTGTTCGCGGCCGTCGGCGGAGTCCGCAGACGGCGCCTTCACCGCGCAACTCAACCCGGACCCGAAGCCTGCGACCGCGAGCACCCGGGAGGCCAACTCCGCCGCTCGGGAGGGCCTGCCGTTCGACGACGACGCGGACTTCGAGCGTGCCGCGCGAGGCCGGCTCGCGGGCCCGGACGAGCTGCGGATCGCGGCCGACGACGGGTCGGTGGCCTGGGACCTGGGGGAGTTCGCATTCGTCCGGGGCGAGGCGCCCGACACCGTGAACCCGAGCCTCTGGCGGCAGGCGCGCCTGAACATGAACCATGGGCTCTTCGAGGTGGTGGACGGCATCTACCAGGTGCGCGGTTACGACCTCTCGAACGTCTCGTTCCTGCGCGGCGAGACCGGCTGGATCGTGATCGACCCGCTGATCAGCGTAGAGGCCGCTCGCGCCGCGCTCGCGCTCGTGAACGAGACGCTCGGCGAGCGCCCGGTCCGCGCCGTCGTCTACACGCACAGCCACGTCGACCACTTCGGCGGCGTCCGCGGCGTGACGACGCCCGAGGCCGTGGCCCGCGGCGACGTCCGGATCCTGGCCCCGAAGGGCTTCAGCCACCACGCCGTCAGCGAGAACGTCCTGGCCGGCAACGTGATGTCGCGCCGCGCCGGCTACATGTTCGGCCGCCTGATCGATGCCGGGCCGCGCGGCCGCGTCGATTCGGGCCTCGGCAAGGGGACGTCGAAGGGCCGCATCTCGATGCTCGACCCGACGGACATCATCGGCGAGACCGGAACGCGGCTCACCGTCGACGGTGTCGAGATGGTCTTCCAGTACACGCCCAACGCGGAAGCCCCGGCGGAGATGATGTTCTACCTTCCGCAGTGGAAGGCCTTCTGCGTCGCCGAGGAGGCGAACGCGAACCTGCACAACCTCTACACGCTGCGCGGTGCCCAGGTCCGCAACGGCCGCGACTGGGCGCACTGGTTGGACGAGGCGATCGATCTGTTCGGAAGCGATCTCGAGCTCGTGTTCGGGAGCCATCACTGGCCGCGCTGGGGACGTGCCGAGGCGATCGACTACCTGGCGAAGCAGCGCGATCTCTACCGCTACATCCACGACCAGACGCTGCGGCTCGCGAACCAGGGTCGGCTCCCGGCCGAGATCGCGGAGGAGATCCGGCTGCCCGAGAGCCTCTCGCGCGAGTGGTACAACCGCGGCTACTACGGAACGGTCCGGCACAACGCGAAGGCCACCTATCAGCTCTACCTCGGCTGGTTCGACGGAAACCCCGCGCACCTGGATCCGCTTCCCGAAATCGAGAGCGCCGCACGTTATGTCCGGTGGATGGGCGGCGCGGACGAGATGATCCGCAGGGGCCGGGAGGCGTTCGATCGCGGCGAGTATCGCTGGGTGGCGGAAGTGATCGGCCACCTCGTCTTCGCGGACCCGTCGGACGATCGTGCGCGCTGGCTCCAGGCCGACGCCCTCGAACAGCTCGGGTACCAGGCCGAGTCCGGCCCGTGGCGGAACTTCTACCTGACCGGAGCCCTGGAGCTGCGCCAGGGCGTGGTCCAGCGACCCGGCATCGAGACCGCGAGCCCCGACATCATCGCCAACATGTCCTCGGAGATGATCTTCGACGTGATGTCGGTCCGCCTGAACGGAGAGAGGGCCGCGGACGCCGACACCGTGCTCGCGGTCGACTTCACCGACAGGGACGAGCACTGGCTCGTCGAGATCGGGAATGGCGTGATGCGATACCGCGACGGCGCCGGAGCCAGGACGGCCGAACCGGATCTGACGCTCCGGCTGACGCGCGGCGACTTCCTGGCACTGCTGACCGGGCAGGGCGACGGCGTCGCGAGCATGGTCACCCAGGGGCGGATCGACCTCGAGGGAAGCGTGCTCGCGCTGGTGCGCTTCGGCGGCTACTTCGACACCTTCCCGCCCAACTTCGAGATCGTCCGGCCGTGATGCGCGCCGGCCGAGGCGGGTCCTACCCCACCGGGACCTGCTCGAAATCGTCCCACTCCGGCTTCGCCATCACGTCACGGAAGTGCTGGACCGTCCAGGGCCAGGTGGCTGGCACGCCGTTCGCGTCCAGGTACCAGCTCTTGCAGCCGGTCATCCAGATCGTGTTCCGCATCGCCTGCTGGATCGATTCGTTGAAGCGCTCGGTCGCTTCGGTCGTCGCGCAGATCTCGCGGCAGGCGCCGCTGCGCACCCGCTCCATCAGCTGGAGGGCGTAGTCGACCTGGAGCTCCGAGATCTCGATCAGCGAGAAGTTCCCGATCGGGCTGTGCGGGCCCACGATCATGAAGAAGTTGGGGAAGTCCGGCATCGAGACCGAGCGATAGGCGCGCGGGGTCGGCGACCAGACGTCGTCGAGGGTGCGCCCGCCGCGCCCGGTCAGGTTCATCGGCCGCATGAAGTCGTGGGCGCGGAAGCCGGTGGCGAGCACGATCACGTCGAGCTCGTGCAGCCGGCCATCCCCGCTCCGGATTCCGCCCGGCTCGATGCGCGCGATCCCCTCGGTGACGAGTTCGGCGTGGGGCCGCTGCATGGCTTCGTAGAAGCCATCGGCGATGACCAGACGCTTGCAGGCCGCACGATAGTCCGGACGGAGCCGTTCGCGAAGGTCCGGATCGACGACCTTGCTCTCGAGGTGCGCGCGGCAGCGCTCCTCGATCAGCCGCACACCCTCCGACTCCTGGTCGGTCAGCGCATTCGAGAACTGGCCCGCGAAGGCCTCGTCGAGCTGGGCGCGCAGGCTGGCGACCGCGGCCGGGTCCCGGCGGAACATCCGGCGCTCTTCTTCCGAGTAGGCCTGGTTCGCTCCGGGCATGATCCATTGCGCCGTGCGCTGGAAGAGCGAGAGGCCCGCTACGTCGGCGATCACGGCCGCCACGATCTGCACCGCGGTACTGCCGGTCCCGACCACGCCCAGCCGTTTGCCCTCGAGCGAGACCGAGTGGTCCCAGCGCGAACTGTGGAAGAGCGCGCCCTCGAAGGACGCCATTCCGTCGATCTCGGGGATGTTGGGATGATGAAGGACCCCGGTGGCGCAGATGACGAAGTCCGCGCTGTCCGTCTCGCCGGCCGCGGTCTCGACGTGCCAGCGTCCCTCCGACCACGCGCAGCGCGTGATCTCGCTGTCGAGGCGGACGCGGTCCATCACGCCGAAGCGCTCGGCCGTCTGCTTCAGGTAGCCCTGGATCTCGGGGCCCGGCGAGAAGCGCTGGCTCCAGTCCGGATTCGGTGCGAAGGAGTAGGAGTAGACATGAGACGGCACGTCGCAAGCGAGGCCCGGGTAGGTGTTGTCCCGCCAGGTGCCGCCGATGTCCGACCCCTTCTCGTAGATCGTGAAGTCGTCGATGCCCGCGTCGCGCAGCCGGATCCCGGCCAGCAGGCCCGACATTCCGGCGCCGATCACGATGACGCGGTCTGCGTCGCCCATTCCTTCCCTTCCTCCTCGGAGGGGCAGCATAGCGACCCGCCCGCGCAGGTCAGGCGTCGTCGTCCTCGATCGCGAGCACGCGGTTCGGGCAGTAGAGCACCGCGGCCTCGACCGCGGGGCGCAGCGCGGGCGCCGGGTGCTCGTCCAGGATGCGGACCCGCGCATAGGTCCCGTCCGGTGAATCCTCGACGCGGAAGACCTCGGGTGCCTCGAGCGCGCACATCCCGTGGCCCTGACACAGGTCGAGGTCGGCCTTCACGCGCATTCCGGGCCACCCGTCCTGCAGCGGGCAGGGGTCATGGTTTCCGCCGCTGGTATCGCAGCCGGCAGGGCGTGCTGGGCTGCAGAATCAGCGACGGCATCACGTCGCGGTAGCTCTCGGGCGGATCGACCAGCGAGAGCTCGTAGCGCTGCAGCAGTGCCGCGAAGATCGCCTTGACTTGCAGCAGCGCGAACGCGTTGCCCACACACTTGCGCCGGCCGGCCCCGAACGGGATCGCGGCAAAGAGGTGCTCGGGTTCCGGCCGCGCGGGGTCGAAACGTTCCGGATCGGGGAAATGCTCGGGGACGCGATGGGAGACATATGGGGAGATCATCAGGGTCTCGCCGGGTTCGAAGACGTGCCCCCCGTATCGGAACGGCTCCATCACCGCGCGGGCCAGCGTCACCAGCGGCGGATGCAGGCGCAGCGTCTCGTGGACGAAACCCTCGACGCGCGGAAGCTCGCGGAGTGCGGCGAAGGAGAGGTCGCTCCCTCCGCGATAGACCTCGTCGATCTCGCGCGCGATCGCGGGTTGGTGTTCGGGGTGACGCGCCAGTTCCACGCTGGTCCAGGCCGCGGTATTCGAACTCGTGTGGAAGCCCGCGAACATGATCCAGACGATCATGCCCGGAATCAGGTCGTCGGCGAGGCGCGTCCCGTCGTTGTACTGGGCTTCGAGAAAGGTCTGCATCATGTCCTGGTGCTCGCCGCCGGCGCGCCGCCGCTCCCGCACGGGCTCGATCAGCAGCTCCTGGAGGCGTGCGCGCGCGCGGTCGCGGTTGACGAAGACCTCGTCCGCGGAATGCGCGTCGACCACGGCCTGCGGCGAGATCGCGTGCTCGAGGTCGGCGAAGAGACGCCCGAACTCGCCCGTGAGCCGCTCCCGGAAGGCGCGGCCCATCAGGCAGTGCGTGGACGTGCGGAGCACGAGGTCCTTGAAGGCGTCGTAGAAGTCCAGCTCTCCCGCGTCGCCCCAGTCGACGATGAAGTCCTCCACCTCCTGGGCGATCACCCGGGCGTAGCCGCGCATCTTGTCGGGACGCAATGCGTTGGCCAGGAACCGGACCTGTTGCCGCTCGATCGCGAGCGGTGCACCGTACTGGATGCCCGCTCCGAAGACCGGGACCATGTACTGGTAGGGGACCGACGCCGACAGCTGCTCGTCCGGCGCCCGGAAGACGGCCTCGTGGGCCTCGGCCCCGACCATCAGCGTGTGGGCCGCACCCGCGAGATCGAAAGCCGCGAGTTCGCCGCATTCTCGCCACGCGCGCAGCAGGAAGGCCGCCGGGTTGGCCATGAACTCGTCGGCGTGGCCGGATCCCGGACGGGCCCCACTCACGGTCGGCGGCGGTGCCGCGGTCATCGTAGGCTCCTCCGCGGATGCTAGGCGTCGGGGTCGGCCAACGTGGAGACCCAGTCGAACTCGCTGCGCCTCGTCCAGCCCGGCATCTTCGAGCCCTTCTTCATGCGCTCCAGCATGCGCTCCGTGAGTTGCCCGTGCTGCGCCATCTTGCCGAACACGGCTCCGGCGTTGGCGTGGTCGAAGAAGTCCCGCTGCCAGCACCACTGGAAGTTCCCGCCGTAGCGGAACCAGGAACCGCCGGTCCCGGCGATCTCGTAGGGCTTGCCGGTGTCCGGGTCCTCGACCGGGGCGACCTGGCGCCAGATCCCCAGGAACTCGCCCTTCTGGTCGTCGATGAGGCGCCGGATGTAGGGGTAGGTCCAGTGTTCGAGCCCGGCCATCTCGCTGTCGAAGGCGAAGTCGTGGATATGCTGGCGGCCGCGGGCCACGAACTCCCAGTTCGCCCCGGTGTTCCAGCTGTAGATGGCGTCCTCGGTGAAGAAGCGCGACATCTCCGACCAGTCTCCGGTCCGCCCGGCCTCGTCGTTGGCGGCGACCCAGCGGTCGACCATCTCTTCGAGTTCGGCGCGGGGGAAGGCGGGCATCGGGTCTCCAGTGCAGCATCGGGTCCGGGACCCGATGGAATCGCCTTCCATGGCGTCCGGCAAGGGCGGCCGCGCTACGCTTCCCGGCCGGTCGCCAGACGGCCGTCGGCAGAGGAGACAGCAGCATTGTCCGGACTCCCCGCTCCCGATTCCGACCATCCGGCCAAGCGCGCCGCCTGGCGCTCGGCCGACGCGGTCCTGCGCGGCGACAAGCAGGCCTGGCTCGACGCCTTCGCCGAGGACGCCGTGGTCGAGGATCCGGTCGGAAAGTCCATCCTCGACCCGGAGGGGCGTGGCCACCGGGGCAAGGCCGAGATCGCGGACTTCTGGGACCGCAACATCGCGCCGGGCCGTCCGATCTTCCAGTTGCAACACGCGATCGCGGCCGGCGACGAATGCGCGAACGTGGGGACGCTGATGACCCAGTTCGAGAACGGCGCGGTCTCGAAGCTCTTCGGCGTCTTCGTCTACCGCGTCGACGAGGCCGGCAAGATCGTCTCGCTGCGGACCTACTGGGAGTTCGGTGACATGGAGATGGTACCCCCGTGGACCGACCGGCCGACGGCCGCGAGCGGCTCCTGACGCCTACTCGAGCGTGATCAGCAGGTCTCCGGCCTCGATGCGCTCTCCGGCGGCGACGTGGACCTCGGCGACGCGTCCGGCAGCCGTCGAGGTGACGTTGGTCTCCATCTTCATCGCCTCGATCACGCAGAGCCGTTCGCCCTCGGTGACGGTGTCGCCCTCGCGGACGGCGTAGGACGCGACGATCCCGGGCAGCGGCGCCCCGATCTGGCGCGGGTCCGACGGGTCCACCTTCGCTCGCTCCTGGATCGCGACGCCGAGCGTGCGATCGACCACCTGGATGTGGAGCGGCTGCCCGTTGAGGTCGAAGAAGACCGACCGCTTCCCTTCGGCGTCCGCCTCGCCCACCGTCACGAGGCGGACCACCAGGATCTGGCCGGGTTCGACCTCGAAGTGGATCTCCTCACCCGGAATCATGCCGCGCAGGAACGCGGGCGTCGGCAGCACCGAGACGTCGCCGTGTGCGGTGCGCGCGGCCTCGAAATCCATGAAGACCCGCGGGTAGAGCACGTAGTCCAGCACCTCGGTCTCGTCCGGAGTTCGGCCGATCTTCGCTTCGAGTTCGCGTGCGGTGGCCGCGAAGTCGACGGGTTCGAGATCCGCACCCGGCCGGTCGCTGAGCCCGGGTCGGTCTCCGAGGATGATGCTGCGCAACTCCTCCGGGAAACCGTAGGCGGGCTGGCCGATGCGTCCCTCGAAGAAGCCGATCACGCTCTCGGGGAAGGAGAGATCGCGGCCGCGCGCCCGGACGTCCGCCGGGGTCAGGCCGTTGGAGAGCATGTAGAGAGCCATGTCACCGACCACCTTGGAGGACGGTGTGACCTTCACGATGTCGCCGAACATCTCGTTGACCTCGGCGTACATCCGCGTGGCGTCCCGCCAGCGGTCGCCGAGACCGAGCGCCACGGCCTGCGCTCGCAGGTTGGTGTACTGCCCTCCAGGGATCTCGTGCTCGTAGACCTCGGCGCTTCCGGTGCGAGGACTGCGATCGAAGGGCCCGTACTGCGCGCGCACCGCTTCCCAGTATTCGTCGAAGGGCAGCAGCTTCTTCAGGTCGAGACCGGTCGCGCGCGGGGACGGCTCCATCATCGCCACGATGCTCTGCAGGTTGGGTTGGCTGGTCGCGCCCGAGAGCGGTCCGAACGCACAGTCGACCACGTCCACGCCGGCTTCCGCCGCCTGGAGATAGGCTGCGGCCTGGATCCCGGCGGTGTCGTGACTGTGCAGGTGGATCGGGACGCCGACCTCCTGCTTCAGGACCTCGATCAGCCGGCCCGCGGAGTACGGTTTCAGGAGACCGGCCATGTCCTTGATCGCGAGGATGTGGGCACCGCGATCGACGAGGTCCTTCGCGAGCTTCACGTAGTAGTCGAGCGCATAGCGTTCGCGGTCCGGCTCCAGGATGTCGCCCGTGTAGCAGATGGAGACCTCGGCCAGCGCCCCCGTCTCGCGGACGGCGTCGATGGCCACCTGCATCTGCTCCGGCCAGTTGAGCGAATCGAAGATGCGGAACACGTCGATCCCGTGCGCGGCCGCCTTCAGCACGAACTCCCGGATGACGTTGTCGGGGTAGGTCGTGTAACCGACCGCGTTCGCGCCGCGCAGGAGCATCTGAACAGGATGTTGGGGATGGCGGTCCGCAGGTCGGCGAGGCGCTTCCACGGATCTTCGTCCAGGAAGCGCATCGCGACGTCGAACGTCGCGCCCCCCCACATCTCGAGCGAGAAGAGCCCCGGCGCCCGGCGCGCGAGCGCGGGTGCCACCGCCAGCATGTCGTGCGTGCGCAGCCGCGTTGCCAGCAGCGACTGGTGTGCGTCGCGGAAGGTCGTGTCCGTCACGAGCAACCGCTCCTCGCCCCGCAGCCAGTCGACGAAGCCCTCCGTACCCAGCCGCTGGAGCTTCTGGCGGGTGCCGTCCGGCGGGGGCACCGAAGGGTCGAAGGTCGGGACGAACGGTTCGTGCTGGCCTGGAGAGACGAGCGACGCGTCGACGCCGGACTTTCCGTTGACGGTGACGTCGGCCAGGTAGCGCAGTAGACGCGTCCCGCGTCCGCGCTCGGCCGCGAACTCCAGCAGTTCGGGGGTGTCGTCGATGAAGTGCGTCGTGCATTCGCCGGCCAGGAAGGTCGGATGGTCGAGGAGCTTGCGCAGGTAGGGCACGTTGGTCTCGACGCCGCGCGCGCGGAACTCCCCGAGCGCGCGCTTCGAGCGCTGCGCGGCTTCGGACAGAGTCTGTCCGCGGGTCGTCAGCTTGACCAGCAACGAGTCGTAGTAGGGCGTGATGATCGCGCCCGGGAACGCGCTGCCGGCATCGAGGCGGACGCCCATGCCGCCGGGCGAGCGGTAGGAGATGAGCCGGCCGTAGTCGGGCAGGAAGTCGTTCTCGGGGTTCTCGGTGGTGACGCGGCACTGGATCGCGACGCCCCGGGTCGAGATGTCCTGCTGCCGCAGCCCCATGTCCGCCAGGGTCTCCCCGGAGGCGATCCGGATCTGGCTCCCGACGAGATCGATTCCGGTCACCTCCTCGGTCACGGTGTGTTCGACCTGGATGCGCGGATTCATCTCGATGAAGTACCAGTCGTCGCCCGACATCAGGAACTCGACGGTGCCCGCATTCCGGTAGCCGACCGAACGCGAGAAGTCGGCCGCCGCGTTGCACAGCCGGTCGCGGATCGCGGGGTCGAGGTTCGGCGCCGGGGCCAGTTCCAACACCTTCTGGTGTCGCCGCTGGATCGAGCAGTCGCGCTCGAACAGGTGGACGACGCCGCCCTGGCCGTCCGCCAGGATCTGGACCTCGATGTGCTTGGGCCGGACCAGCAGCTTCTCGATGAAGACCTCGTCGTTGCCGAAGGCGCTGCCGGATTCTCGGCGCGCGGCGTCGTAGGCGTCGGCGAGATCGTCCGCGGTCTCGACCACGCGCAGGCCCCGGCCTCCGCCCCCGCCCGAGGCCTTGACCATCACCGGGTAGCCGATGTCGGCGGCTGCGCTGCGGGCGTCCTCGACGCTCGCGAGGGGCGCGGTCCCCGGGATCAGCGGGAGTCCCGCTCGCTCGGCTTCGGCGCGGGCGCGCACCTTGTCGCCGAGGCGCTCGAGGACGTCGGCCGGCGGCCCCACGAACGCGATGTCGGCCCCTTCGACGGCCGCCGCGAACGCCGCGCTCTCCGAAAGGAAGCCGTAGCCGGGGTGAATGGCGTCCGCCCCGGTCTGCCGCGCGATCCCGAGGATGCGCGGAATGTCGAGGTAGGCGCCGACCGGGTTGCCGCCGTCGCCCAGCGCATAGGCCTGGTCGGCCTTGAAGCGGTGCAGCGAGTAGCGGTCCTCGTACGAGTGGATGGCCACGCTCTCGACGCCGAGCTCGGCGCAGGCCCGATGGATGCGGATCGCGATCTCGCCACGGTTCGCGATCAGGAGGCGTCGGACGGAGCGGGGCATGGGGGTCCTTGCGGGCGGGTGGGAGGGAAGCCCGGGGTCGGCGGCAGGACAGGATGACATCCGCCGGCGCAGAAAGCACCTGGCCCGGGTGGCAGCAGGCTGCGGGCCGACCGTTGCTCCGCGCGTCCGACGGGCCGCCTACGGCGCGGCGCGCGCCGCCCGGGCCCGCGCGCGGGCCTCCCGCGTCAGCCGCAGGTTCGCGAGCAGGAAGCGCGGGAGCCCCATCGGGTGCTCCCGCAGCTTGCGGGCGAAGAGCCGCAGCATGTGCGGGGTGGCGTCGTAGCCGCCCTCCCGCTGGCCGTGTCGCTTGTGCATCGCGAGGGAGGGCACGTCGATCACGTCCATCGGCAGCTCGAACGAGTACGTCTCGGTCCGCGGCAGCAGACAGGTCTGGTCGTCGCAGGCCTGGTAGCGGACGCTCACCTCCACCGTCGCCGTCTCTGCGTCGAGGGGCCGACATTCGCTGGCGAGTTCGCCGTTGGCGAAGAACGGCACCTGCAGGTCGAAGGTTCCGCTCCAGACCGGGAGTTCCAGGCCGAGGCCTTCGAGCCGCAGCGGTGTCGTGGGCGGGAGGATCGGCGCCTCGGTCACCAGCCCGGGCGGCCCGCTCACGCGGACCGTCGTCGGGATCATGCCCTCCGGGACCGGTTCGCCATACAGGTGGAGGCCCTCCTCGAGCTCGAAGCGCACGACGACGTGGCGCCGGATGCCCTGGCGGATCGAGCCCTTGCCGCCGTGGATCGCGGCCGTGATGCGGACGCCGGCTTCTCCCCCGGTCGCGCGCGGCGCGTCGTCCGCGAGTTCGACCCGCCCCAGCGCGGCGTCGAGCAGCAGTTCCGGGCTGTCGCGCTTCTTGTAGGTGTCGTGGAAGAACCTGGCGACGACGACGCCGCGCTCGTCCACCACATAGGTACCCGGGAACGGGATGCCGTAGAGCATCGCGTCGTCGCGCGAGACCTCGGTGTTCAGGATGCCGAAGCGGCGGATCACCTCCGAGTCGACGTCCGAGAGCAGCGGGTAGGGGATCCGCTGATCCTCGGCGAAGGCGCGCAGCGCCCGGGCGTCGTCGTAGGACACCGCGTAGAGGCGGACTCCTGCCGCCTCGAACTTCTCGTAGGCGTCGCGCAGCTCGCCGAGCTGCGTCCAGCACGGAGGTCACCAGACCGCAGAGCGGTAGAAGACGAGCGCCGCCTTCGCGCCGGCGCGGTCGCGGTGGAAGTCGACCTCGCGGCCGTACGCATCGGGCAGCGTGAAGTCCGGCAGCCGTTCGCCGACCTCGGGCCCGGTCGGCGCACCCTCGGGGAGACCCGCGCGGCCGGGGTGGCCGAGCGGTGCCGGCGCGTCGAATCCGAGGGCGTCGCGCTCGATCGTGATGGCTGACCTCCCTCGGAGTCCAGACTATTCTAGTGGCGCATATCATGTCAATAGTTTTCCGCTGGCTGAGGGACGCCTGGCCACGCCCGTTCCGGCATTCCGATCGGCCACGGAGGCGACGAGGGGTGGGCTCCGTGGCCGATCGGAATGCCGGATCGAGGCTAGAAGACCCGGTACCGCCGCTTCACGTGCTGCTGGCGGATGCGGATGCGCTCGTTGCGCTCCTCGGGCGTCACCGTCCGCGTCTCCGCCGGAAGGTGCCGGCGAATCTGGTCGAAGGGCACCACCCGGGCCGAGATCGTGGGCCAATCCTTCTCGTCCGGTGTCTCGGAGTACGCCCAGCGCGGCGTCAGGAAGCCCTCCCGGTGGCCCGCGGTATCGAGCCAGTTCGGAACCCCGGGGTCGCGGTGGGCGACCACGTAGCGGGTCGCGCCATCGGCGTCGGTCTCGGACTGGAAGCCGTTCAGGCTCGAGTGCCGGTTGGCGTAGTCGATCGACTCGCCCCACAGGTTGGCGAGGTGGAAGCCCGTGTACTCGGCCGGGACCGGGACGCGCGTCTCGACGATCAGGGCTTCGTCCGGACCGAGTTCGAAGATGCCGCCTGCGTAGAGGTTGGTGCTCTGGCCGCCGCCGGTCGCACCCGACGCGGCGTTGACCGGGTTGAACGCGTTGCGGGGCATGAAGCGCGGCCCGTCGCGGCCCGGGCGCTTGCCGTGCACCTCGAGCAGCTCGGTGTAGAACGCGTTCCAGAAGTGCATCTGGCCGCGGACCAACGACCCCATGCGCCGCATCTCCCGCGCCGCCTGGCCGGGCCCGTAGGCCGGAGGCCGCTCTTCCGCCTCGCCCACGCGCGTGAGCTGCAGGTGGATGGGCTCCTCGCGCGCCCAGTCGTAGAAGAGCTGCCGGCCGCTCACGTAATCGGCGTGGCGTTCGAGCCGGCC
>Ga0114931_10006685_pt1 | contig 14156 bp, 12 predicted proteins | sample 2SBtaG_FD_89579 | JGI IMG/M metagenome (GOLD analysis project Ga0114931, IMG submission 89579) | Deep subsurface microbial communities from Kolumbo volcano to uncover new lineages of life (NeLLi) - 2SBTROV14_V59a metaG | ecosystem: Environmental > Aquatic > Marine > Volcanic | place: Kolumbo...
CTTGCGCTGGCGCGTGTGGGCGTCGCCGTCCTTGTTGATCATGGCGTCGTCGGGCCACAGGTCCAGGGGGACGCCGGGCACGACACCCTGGCTGTTGCAGAACAGCTCCGGGTGCTTGGACACGTAGCATACGTCTTCGTAGCGCGACACCGCCCACAGATCGTTGTCCTCGTCGTAGTACAAAGGACACTCTTCGCGCAGCCACTCGTAGAACGGTTCCGGATCGTCGGTGTGGACGTCCAGCGCCAGCAGATCGGTGCCTTCGAAGCTCATAGATTCTCCATCATGCCGTTGATGCGTTCGATCGCTTCCACGTACTCGGTGACCATCTCGGCCACGACCGTGCCCGCGGACTTGCGCTGATTCATCTGGCCGACCACCTGACCGACCGGTGTGCCGACCAGCTCGACCGCGCCCTCGTTGCCGATCTGTGCGCCCCGGTAGATGCGCTGGGTCGCCTCGGCCGTGGCCATGTACTGCAGGGGCATCGGCAGGGTGCCCGGCGAGTCGTTGTCCCACGCGTTGGTGTGGTGGTGACCAGCTGGCGCGCCGGCTTGCCACTGATGCAGCGCGAACGCACGGTGTCTTTCGACGTGGCGGCCAGCAGTTTTTCCACCAGCGGCGGAATCGTGTCCGACTCGTGGGTGGTGAGCCAGATGGAGCCGGTCCATACGCCCGCGGCGCCCATGACCATGGCGCCGGCCATTTGCCGGCCCGAGCCGATGCCGCCGGCTGCCAGCACCGGCAGCGGCGCGACCGCATCCACGACCTGGGGCAACAGGACCATCGAGCCGATCTCACCGGTGTGGCCGCCCGCCTCGTAGCCCGACGCCACGATGATGTCGACGCCGGCAGCTTGTTGTTTTTTCGCCTGGCGGACGCTGCCGCACAGGGCCGCGACCTTCACGCCCTGGGCGTGGGCCAGCTCGATGACGTCCGCTGGGGGTGGGCCCAGGGCGTTGGCGATGAGCTTGATCGGATGTTTGAGCGCGACCTGCACGTGGGCGCGGCCACTGGACGCCGACCAGCCCAGCAGACTCTCGGTCGCGTCGACGTTTTCGGGCAGGTCGGGGACGCCGTACTTGGCCAGCAAGCCGGCGATGAACAGGCGCTGCGCCTCGGGGATCATGTTTTCGAGGGCGGACTTGTCGAAGTCGCCCTCGGCTTTGCCCACGTAGTTGGCGGGGATCACCGTGTCGACGCCGTACGGCTTGCCGTCCACGTTGTTGTCGATCCACTGCAGCTCGGTTTCCAGGTCTTCGGGGCTGTAGGCCACCGCGCCCAGGACGCCCAGGCCGCCCGCCTTGCTCACCGCGGCGACGACGTCGCGGCAGTGGCTGAACGCAAAGATCGGAAACTCGATGCCGAGTTGTTCACACAGCTTGCTCTTCATGCATTCTCCCTCGGCTCGTAGAACTGCGCGTACCACTTGCGCAGCTTCATGATCGGCCCGTCACCGTCCGCGAGAATCGGTCGCGGGCGGAATACCTTGTTCTCCCAAATGCGCACGTCCTGCAAGAAGCCTTCGCGCAGGTTGCGCACGTAGCCGGACGAAAACATCTCGGTCTTTTCTTTGCTGCTCTGCTTTTGGATCATCACGCCGAAGCGCAGATGGACGTGGTCTTCGTCGACCGGCGTGTGGGCGTTCACCAGCTTGGACTCGAGCACCCCGTGCATCTCCGAAACCTGGTAGCCGGGGCCGTGATAGGTGGCCGTGAGCTTGAAGTGATCCTCGCCGCCGCCGATGGGGTAGGCCACGCCGTTGTTGATCTGTTTTGCGGTGTGGCCTTCGTACACGTTTTGGAACTCTTGGATGTGCGTGCCGTGCACCGGGATGAAGTGGGCGCGGTCGGCCACGTTCTCGGCGATGGCCTGGGGATGGGTGCGCACCTCGAGCTCGCTGTGGTCCCAGTTGGTCCAGCTGTCGTCGTCGCACTCGGCGATGGTCGGAATCTCCCAGTCGGGCGCCTGCTTTTCGGGATCGTGCCAGACGAAGATCATCTGGTTGCGCTCGCGTACCGGCCAGCACTCCATCTTCGCCTTGGGGGGGATCTTTTTGGCGTAGGGCACCTCGGTGCACTCGCCTTCGCCGTTGAACTTCCAGGCGTGGAACGGGCAGCGAATGGTGTCGCCCTCGACGCGACCGCCGTAGCCCAGGTGCGCGCCCAGGTGCGGGCAGAAGGCGTCCAGCACTTTGGGCGCACCGGTCTCGGTGCGGAACAGCACCAGGTCGTGGCCGAAGTAGCGCATGGGCACCACCTGGCCCGGCGCGAGCTCGTCGGAGAACGCAACGACGAACCAGCCGCGCGCGTAGCCCTGCAGGTCAGACTGCGTAGTAGGCATCGCGTGCCTCCTGCCAGTACCAGTCCGGGTAGAACTGCCGGCCCCATTTGCGCAGGGTCATGAATGGTCCGTCGCCGTCGCACAGCACCGGGCGCTCGAAGAACACCTTGTTCTCCCATACCGGTGCATCCTGTTCGAGCTGGCGGGTGATCTCGGCGACGAACGCCTTGCCCACGCCGCGGGTCACGTCGGCACCGCCGAGCTTTTTGACCGTGAACGTGAACTGTACGTGTACGTACTCGTCGTCGATGGGCGCCACGTTACCGAGCAGGAAGGTCTCGACGATGCCGGTGAAGCGGTTGGTGGCAAAGCCGAAGCCGTACGAGTACGACTCCACCTGGCCTTTGACCGTGCCGGCGGGGGTCGTCATTACCGTGGGCGACAGCATGTGGAACTCGGGGCCGTCGGTCTTGATTTCGGCGTCCGGCATGTTCTGGGTGCCGTGCAGGTACTTGAAGTGGGCCACGTCGACCACGTTCTCGGCCATTTCCTGGTTGTGGGTGCGCAGCTTCCACTCGCGCCGCACCGGCTCGGACCAGTTGTCGGAGTCGGCGCCGAACTCGGGCAGCTCGGGGAGCTCCCAGATCGGCGGCTTCTTGTCGATGTCGTGCCACACCATGAGCAAGCCGTTGCGCTCGCGCACCGGCCAGCATTCCGTTTTCGCTTTGGGCGGGATCTTCTTGGCGTAGGGCACCTCGGTGCACTCGCCTTCGCCGTTGAACTTCCAGGCGTGGAACGGGCACTTGATCGAGTCGCCCTCGACCACCCCGCCGTAGCCCAGGTGCGCGCCCAGGTGGGGGCAGAACGCGTCGAGCACGCTGATCTTGCCCGCCTCGTCACGGAATATGACCAGGTCCTGGCCAAAGTAGCGCAGCGGCTTCACCTTCCCGGGCTCGAGGTCCTTGGCCCAGCCGACCTGGAACCAACCGGTGGGGTAGCGCGGCATCGGAAACCGCGGTCGCGCGCCGTGCAGGCGCCCCTGGTGGATCGGAAGTTGCGTCGTCTTGCTCACTCTATCGTCCCCTCGCTCAGATAGAACACGTTCTATCGGGCTTGAAAATAGAACACGTTCTATTTGAATGGCAACTCGAATCTCGTCATCGATCGGAAAAACTTCCGAAACAAGACGGTCAGGAGCGGCTGCGAGAAAAATTTGCGCAGTTCAGCGGGAGCGGCAGCGGTCGCAGCGCGTGCGGGCACCACGGCACGAGGACTGGCCCTCGTCGCACTTGCGCTTGGCCCACGGGTCGTTGGGCAGCTTCTCGCGTGCGATCCGGCAGATGCGGTCGGCGTTGCCGCAGATCGACGCCGTGATCCGGCACACGTCGTCACAGCGGGTGCTGGTGCGCGGCTGGGGCCTCGTCGTCGTGGGCTGCTTGCCCTCGTCCACACCGGCTTTCTCGGGCTGGCCCAGGTCCAGGCGGCCGAGCAGAGTGCGGTTTTGCGATTCGAGCGTGCGGATCTGGTCTTGTGGCGACGCGTTGGAATCGACGCCGGTGGTCGCCTTGCGTTTGGCGGCGCCGCCGCAGGACACCAGGGCCGCGGCCAGGGCCGCGCCGACTACGATCCGCCACACCGTCATGGGCGTGGAATATAGCGCGTCTATCCGGGGCGCGCCCGCGCTCGTGGTGCCGAATCGCTACAGCAGGTGGATGCGGCGGCCGTCGGCGTGGAACAGCAGACTGTAGCCGATGATCTTGTGCGGCGATGGCTTGGCGACGAGGCGCTTCAGGGCCGTGTCGATACAAATGCGCTCGTCGTGGGTCACCGCGCCCTTGCCGGAGAAGTAACGTTGTTTGACCTTGCCGTCGTGTTTGCCGTAGAGCAGGCTGAGGCCGAACTGCACCGTGTGTTTGCGGCGCTCGGCGCCAAAGCACGGGCCGAGCAGCTTGCCCAGCGCTTCGGTGTCTTTGCTGGCGTCGATGGTCACGGGTCCCGCCGCCGCGGGCTTGGCCTTGGTTGCGACCGGCGTGGCTGTGGCAGCCGCTTTGGTCTTCGCCGTCGCGCTGGCTTTGTGGGTCGCCCGGTGCTTGGTGGCCGGCGATGTTTTTGCCTGATTGGTCGCGGTCGCGGTCGCGGCCGCGTGGGTCGCCGCGGTGGTGGATGCGCTGGGTCTCTGCAACATGAAGAACACCACCGAGGCGAGGGCGGCGCCGCCGGCAGCCCACACCAGCGGGGTCATGCGCGACTTGGGTTTGATGTAGATGCGCGGTCCCTCTTCCAACGTTGCTACCTGCGCGGTGCGGGTGTCGACCTCACCGCTGGCCGTCGGCGTGCGCGAGCTGGCTTTGACCCGCGCCGCGGCGTTTGGATCGGTCGGGGTGCGCGAGCTGATCTCGCGTTCGAGCAAAACGCGCTGCATGTCGACCACGCGCGTCGGCGTGTCGTCGTCGCTCATGGTGGCGACGCGCTTGTTCGTGGTGCCCGGGAGGTACGGCGCCGGCGATTGCTGCTCGGCGAATTGCTCGAGCCGAGCACGCAGTTGGCGCAGGCTCGCGTAGCGCTCTTCGGGGAACGGTCCCATGGCGCGCATGAGCACCTGGCGCAGGCCGGCGGGGACCGTGGGGAAGTAGTTCACGCCGGAGCCGAACTCGCCCTTGCGAATGCGCGACACGCGCCGGCCACTGGCTTCGGCGCCGAACGGGTGGCGACCGGTGAGGCGCTCGAACAGCAGCACGCCGACCGAGAACACCAACGACCGCTCGTCGATCATCTCGCCGCGCACCTGCTCCGGAGATGCGTACGACAGGTCGCCGGCGATCTCCGACTCGCGCAGCAGCTTGAGAAACGACATGGTCGCGACCGACACCACGTTGCCCTGCTCGCCGCGGTCCAGCGCGTCGAGGATGCGCAGCACGTGGCGGACGACGGCGACCGGATCGTTGGGATCGCCGGATTGCTTCATCACCCTGGCAAGGCTCCAGAAGCGCTCGGACAACGAGGATTGCGGTTTGGCTGCGGGCTCGGACATAGTGCGTGTACCTCCGGCCGCAACAGAAGCAACAATCGCGCCCGCTCCCGGCGATCTATCTGGTCGAAATGACGCCGCGGGATCGCCACATGCTGGGGCCGCTCTCACCACCGGCGAGGCAAAACACCCATGCGGGGAACGACGTGTTGCGATCGGGTCTGTGCGAGCTGGACAGGCCTGGGGGTAGATGCTCGCTTATCGGTTTGGTTGGTTGGCTTGGGTGCCTGTCCAGCCCGCACACGCCCTATGGTTCAACCCGGCATGTGGGTGCGCGGTGTCGTGCTGCCGCGCGTGGTTGGGTATTGCAGCGGCCGTGCCACCATGGTCCGCCGCGGGTTCTCGTGCGGTTAACGCAACGAGCGCGATCGCTGGCGGCGGATCGGGGAAAACCATAGGGGGTAGGCGGCGACACGTGGTGACTACGCCCTCGGCGACATGTGCGTAGGTGTACTGTCCGATTTTCGGAGACTAGCGAAACGGCTCGCGCATGCGCACATCGATCAGCCAGCGCTCCAGCTCCGTCGCATCTATGTCGATGGGCAGCACGCTGTGGTCCCGCGCCTCGTCGAGCATGGCAAACAAGCCGTCGAGCCGCTTGGCCCACGCGTCGCGATCCACCTCGGCGAGCGTGGTGCGCTCGTGCTGTTTCTTCATTTCGATCAGCTGGCGCGCGTCGCCGAAGCCGTACTCGTCCATGTTGTCGGTCAGGTCCACGCGCAGCTCAGCGGAGCGCAGCAAATGGACGCCGGTGAGCGCCGTGCGCAACACGTACAGCAGCTTTTTGACCGTCGGCGTCTCGGCGGCTTCGAACGCTTTGCGCTGGCTGGTGGCAAATCCGCGGTAGTGGCGATGGACGCGACGCGACAGGGCCGCCGGCACCAGGGCGGCGAGCTCATCGAGCTCGGGCGTGGTGTGAACGAGCAACGCGCCGAGGATCCGCTCGATGTAGTTGCCGTTGCCGGCGAGAATGCCGGCGAGGACCCCGCGCAGCTCGTTGGAGGTGTAGTCGATCTCGACGCCGTCGATGACCTCCAGGCGATTGAAGCCGTCGGTCGGCACTCCCAGTCCGAGCAGTCTGGTCGTTCGCTCGATGTGGACGGCCTTGAGATCCAGATCGCTGTCGGCCGACGGGAAGCCATAGGCATGAGAGCCCGACAGCGCCATGACCAGGTGGTGGCGCTTTGTGCCTTCTTCGGCGAGAACCCGCGCCGCGACCTCGCGTTGTTTTCCGTGTAGAAACTCCATGTCACTCCCAGGCTGCCAAAGGTAGCTCCGGTGCGTCGGCGCCAAACGGGCCGGGCACACGGTCGTGCCAGCGCCGCGCCGCCTCCTGGCGGATGCGCCGGAGCAGGGCATCGATGCGGCCGACGTCCGGGTGGGTCGGCAACGCCGTGTGTTTGCGCGCGTCTTCCAGCTCACTCGCCAGCTCGCGCGCGCGTGCGATCACCCGGCGCAGCTCGACCTGTTGGCGCTTGATGGCCAACAGCTCGTCGCGTAGCGGTCCGGTGACGCGGAACTCGGGCGTGCCGGTGCGCAACCAGTGGGTGGCCGTGGCCAGCAGGCGCAGCAGGTTGTAGGCGTTCTTGGGCCGCAGCTCGCGCGGCAGCTCGAACTTGTGTTGTGCGTCGCGCGCGAACGCGACCAGGCTGGCGTAGTCGCGTTCGGCCAGCAACCCCTGGTCGAACATGGAGCGGTACAGTTGTTTGATGTAGTCCTTGGCGCGCAGCTGGCGGTCGGCTTCGGATTGTCCGTCGATTTCCGCTTCGACGGCGAGCCGCGCCGCGGCCTGATCCAGGGTGAGCGCCTCGGCGGCGAGCCAGTCGAGGAGCAACGCCCGGTGCTCGGCCAGGCGCAAGCCCTGCTCGAGCCGCTTGAGCTGCGACAGGGCGTAGCGCCCGAACGTGCCGTAAATCTCCGCGGACGCGAAGGCGTCGCGCGCCGCCAGCACCCACTCGCCCATGGGATCGACGGCCGTGGCGCTGGGCAGGGTGAGCATCTCGAGGTTGTTGGGATCGGCGCGGATGGCCTGGCGAAAGCCTTTGCCCACCTCCCAGTAGTTTTCGCTGCTGTCGATGCTCGTCAGATCCGCCGGCGGCTCGACCAGACCGGTGGTCCAGGAAAACGGCAGCACGAACAGACCGCGGCGGTCGGTGTCCGATGCCTCGTCGGCCAGGCCCCAGGCGCGGGAGCCGACGACGGTGTCGACGATCACCGTGGGCCGCAGTGCCTGCCACGCCGCGTGCCGGCGCAGGGCGAACTCGAGCTGGCCGGTCTTGCGTGGCACCAGCTCAGCGCGCGCGTAGCGCACGTTGCCGACACCGACGATGTGGACGGTCACCGCGTCGCCTTCGATCGCTTTGACCCGGCCGACGGCGCCCTGGTGCACGACCCGGTCGTCCACGGCGCGGTCCACGCGGGTGGTCACTTCGGTGCCGTGGGGCAAGGGCACGCGCAACGGATCGATGTCCGCCAGGCTGTCGAGTCGGAGCTTCACGAGCTTGCCAGGGTAGCGCGATTGGCTCAGCTGCGCACGAACTGCAGAAACCGCATGAGCATCTGGTAGGTCAAGCCCCACACGGTGTGGCCCTGGTAGCGCCAGCACGGCAGGGTGAGAGACAGGGGACCCTTTTTGTAGGCGTACGAATCGTCGAAGTCGCCGTTGGCGGCGGCGGCCAGTGGCAGCCAGAAGGTGGTTTCGGCCTCCTGGTTGCACACGATCTCGGCTTCGGCCGTTTGCACGAACACGAACGGCGTCACGCTCATGGGCAAGAACTTGCCGCGGGCGCGCGCCCGGATGGAGTCGCTGCGGCCCAGCAGCCGTGCGGTCGAGCTCAGATCGATGCCGACCTCTTCGTGGGTTTCGCGCATGGCGGTGGCGACCAGATTCGGGTCGTGGACCTCTTCGCGACCGCCGGGAAACGACACGTGGCCCGACCAGCGATCGCCTTCGGCCGCGGCGCGCTGCATGAGCAGTACGTCCGGCTGGTCACCGCGGTAGCGCAGCAGCGCGGCGACCGCAGCGCGCGTGGGCGCGACAATGCGCGAGTGCTCGACCGGCTCGTGGCCGGCGAGACGTTGCTCGATGTGCTGCAGGCTCAGACTCACCCTTGCCAGCATAGCCCGCGACGCGCGCGGCGGAACCCGTCCGTCTGGTGAGCATGGCTCAGCGGCGCGCGAGCACGAACTGGTAAGCAGCGGCCTTGCCGCCCTTGTGCGTGCGCAAGGGCATGATCAGCGAGCGGCGGATGAACGGGTCGCCGGCGTTGTCCGCGGAGCAGCAGGCTCAGCGCGTGTACCCGCCCCGCTTCGGCGATGACCGGCTTGTAGCCCACGGCGGTCGCGACGAAGCCGGTCTTGATCCGGAGATCGCGTATCTCAAACAACGCTATCGCGACGAATTTCGCGAGGCGTTCGTCGCCGCCCTGGGCGCGCTGGACGAGCGCCAGCGCAACGTGTTGCGCCAGCACCATCTCGACGGCATGACCATCGATCAACTGGGCAGCCTGCATTAGGTCCACCGCGCCACGGCGGCGCGGTGGGTCGCGGCAGCGCGCACCAAGCTTCCGGACGGGACGCGGGCCAGTTGGTCCAGGCGCTGGGCGTCGGCGCCGACGAAGTCGACAGCATCATCCGCCTGGTGCGCAGTCCAGCTCGACATCAGCATCCACCAGTTGCTGCGTTGACCCTCGTCGCCCCGCCGGGCTACTTGGCGTGGCAGAACTTGCAGCCCCATTTCTGGTTGGAGTACATGAGGCCGAACGCCGAGCCGTCCTGGCCCACGGCGGCGAACTTGTCGAGCAGCCCATCCACGTCGGCCACCGCGTCGTCCACCACCCAGTTGTAGGGCCAATCGGCGTAGCCTGGCGCGCTCGTCGCCTGGTCCAAGAACGCCACCGTCTTGGCGCGATTGCCGACCCGGGCGTAGTGCTCCGCCCAATGGTAGGCCATGCCGGGCATGACCCAGGGGCCGTGCTCGGTGTTCTGACTGCACCAGGCCACACCGCGGCACTCCCAGGCGTCCACCAACTCGATGGTGCGTTCGGGCACGCCGGTGGAAAGCGGCATGCCGATCGAGGTGCCACTGATCGACGGCACGTTGCCGAGGGGGGCCGCTTCGATGCGATCGACGGCGTCGTTGAAGATCTGCACCGCCCGGTCGTTGTCGCCGGTAATGTGGGCGATGGCCATGTCGATGGACGCTTTCCACGACACCGCGATGGGGTTGTCGGGGTTGATCTCGCCGGCGAGGTCGAAGTCGGGGCTGATCAGGTTGATCCAGTAAGCCGGGTTCGGCGGATCGTTTTCGAGCGAAATCGCCAGCGCGAGCTGGCCGCGGCGCAGCACGATGCGCGAGCGGTAGTCGTAGTCGTCGTAGTCGGCGTGTTCGTCGAGCACCGGCTGGTACAGGTCGTACACGCTCATTCGCTGGTCGAAGTCCACTTGAAAGGTGCGCCAGAATCGGGCTTCGAGACAGTCGTAGGCCGTGGTTTCATCCAGGCCCAAACAGTCGGAGGTGTAGGTCGGTGCGCTGTCGTCAGTGCACGCGCACACCACCGCGAGCGCGGCTGCGGCCGCGAGGGTCAAACGGTTCATGGTGTTCACTCCTAAAACGGCATGGCCAGGTTCAGCTCGATGTCTTCGCTGACCGTGCCGGGTTCGTCGATGGTTACCGAAGGCGAGGCCAGGCCGTCGAGGCTGACCAGGTCGCCCATGTCGGGGCCGGCGGTTGCCGGATCCATCGAGGCGTTGTGGTTGTCGTCCAAGAACGCCACGATGAAGTACGGCTGTGGTCGCGGTGCGATGCCGATGATCTGGTACGGCACCCGCGCGCCCTGGCCGCTGAGGTCGGCGTTTTCGATCAGCGCCTGGGCGATCGGCGCCGCCGGGTTCTGCGCGGTCACCGGATCGACCTCGAACACCGCGATGTACAGGTTGCCGATGCCGCCGGCCGACGGGGCAACGCTGCGCCACACCTCCCCGGACAATGTGGCCAGCGGCTGGGAGGCCGCATCGGCGCTGCCGGGCGTGGCATCCATCGCCGGCGACGTCGCCGCGTCAGCCGGTGAGGCGCGGGCATCAGGGACGGGATCGGCCTGTTGGCTGTCGCCGCAGCCAACCAGCAGGGCCAACGGGACGACCAGGGACGTAACTCTTTGTAAGGACATGCACACCTCCGCTCCCCAGCAGCGCGTGCACCCCCTAGTGCGCTGGCGCGCCGGTTCGGCTCACACTGATCGACATTGAGCGCGAGCGCGATGGCGGCCCAGCTCCGGCGCGGCTCAACCCAGCTTGGCGCCGGTGCCGATCTGGCAGGCGACGCCGGTGCCGCCCAGGCCACAGTAGCCGCCCGGGTTCTTGGCCAGGTATTGCTGGTGGTATTCCTCGGCGAAGTAAAACGCCGGCGCGTCGACGATCTCGGTGGTGATGTCGCCGTAGCGCGAATCGCGGAGCGCAGCCTGATAGGCCTGGCGCGCTGCCTCGGCGGCGGCGCGTTGCTCGTCGTCGTAGACGTAGATGCCCGAGCGGTACTGGGTGCCCACGTCGTTGGCCTGGCGCATGCCCTGGGTCGGGTCGTGACTCTCCCAGAACAGCTTGAGCAACGCGTCGTAGCTGGTCACCGCGGGATCGTAGACCACGCGGACAACCTCGTTGTGGCCGGTCATGCCCGTGCAGACTTCGCGGTAGGTCGGGTTGGGCGTGTGGCCACCGGCGTAGCCCACGGCCGTGCTGTAGACGCCGGGCGCCTGCCAGAACTTGCGCTCGGCGCCCCAAAAACAGCCCAGACCGAACATGGCCAGTTTTTTGCCTGCGAAGTCAGCGTCGAGAGGATTGCCGTTGACGAAATGCACCTCGGGAATTGGCATGCGTTCGGCGCGGCCGGGCAGGGCATCTTGTTCGCTGGGAATCTCGAGTTTCTTGCGACTGACGAACCTCATGACGAAGCTTGACCTTTCGTGGCGCGGCGGACCAGGGCGCGCCCGCGCCACAAGCTGGTGAACAGCGCCGGCACGATGAACAGCGACAGCACGGTGGACAGGGCCAGACCACCCAGGACCACGCTGCCGACGCCGCGGTACAGCTCCGAGCCCGAGCCCGGGATCAGCACCATGGGCAGCAGACCGGCCAGCGACGTGAGCGCGCTCATCATGATCGGTCGCACGCGCCAGTCCACGGCGTTGGCGACTGCGTGGGGCAGCTCCATGCCGTCCCGTCGCATACGGACCAGCGCGCCGTCGACGATCAGGATCGCGTTGTTGACGACGACACCGATCAAGATCAGAAAGCCGATGGCGGTCAGCATGTCGAGCGGTTGCTTGCCAATGAACTTGTTCACCAGCAGCAGACCGAGCACTCCGCCCGCGCCGGCCAGCGGAATCGTGACCAAAATGGCCACCGGCGCCAAAAAGTCTTCGAACAGCGCTGCCAGCAGCAGAAAGCAGATGAGCACCGCCAGCAGCAACACCCAGCCGAATCGCGCTTTTGCCTGCTCCAGTCGGCCGGCGGTGCCGCTGATGTCGATGCGCACGTTCGCGGGGATTTTTCCCGACTGGCGCAGCGGCGCGATGACCTGGTTTTTTACCTTGGCGATGGCGACCTCTAGCGGGATTTCGTTGGGAGGCGACACCTGCAGGGTGATCGCCCGGCGGCGCTCGATGCGCTGAATGACCGTGGGCCCCAGGGTCGGTTTGTTGCGGGCGATCTTGCCGACCAGCACCACGTGGCCGCTCGGGGTTGCCACCGGCGCGGTCAACAGCTCACTGGTCGACTCGATACCCGTGGCGCGCAGCACCACGTCGCGTTTGGGCTCACCGGAGCGGCCGAGCTCGCCGATGATCGCGCCGTCGATATACGTGTCGATGAGCAGGCCGATCTCGGCGCCGGTCATGCCGTATTTCTCGGCGTTTTCGCGGATGGGCTCCATCTCGATCTCGTCCGCGCCTGGATCCAGTCCCGGAATTGGGCGAATCTGTGCCCCCGGCAGTACCTTGCGCGTCATGCCGAAAAGCATGCCGCCGACGCGGCCCAGCTCGCCCAGGTCGCTGCCGGAGATGTCGATTTCGATCGAGCGACCGCCACCCAACCGGCGGCCGAACAAGCTGCCCTGGCTGGCAAAGCCGAAAACATCCGGCTCGGCCATGATCGCGCTGCGGATCAGCTTGGCCACCTGCGCAACCTTTTTGGGGTCGGTCGCGCGGCCGCCCATGAACGCCTGGTCGGGACTGCCGACGAAGAACGAGCGTTCCAGGGACGGCACGCCGTCGACTTCGCGGCCCGTGTGCTTGACCAGCTTTTTCTCGATGCGTTCGCCGATGCGTCGCATCTCTTCGACCGAGTACCCTGGCGGGGGCAGAAGCACGCCGAACACGATGTTGCGGTTGCCCCGCGGCAGATATTCCATACTCGGCACCAGCGCCAGGCCGATGCCCGCGGAGACCACGATGCCGAGGGCCGCCAGGGCGACCGCGCGGATGGGCGAGCGGACCACCCAGTACACGCCGCGGCCGATGAGCTTGTGCTCGAGGGGGCCATCCGCGCCATCGCCCGAGGCCGGCACTTTGGTGCGCAGCAAGCGTGCCGATAGGCTCGGAATCACGAACACGGACACGATCAGCGACACGAACACCGCCGCGGACACCGCGACCGCGATGTCGCGCAGCAGCTCGCCAACCTCGTCTTGCCACGTGATGATCGGGATGAACACCACGGCCGTCGTCAGCGTGGACGCCAGGATCGCGCCCCACACCTCCTGGGTGGCGCGCAGAGACGCCAGGGCCACATTGGTCTCCGTGCGCCTCCACGTGTCGATGTTCTCCAACACCACAATGGAGTTGTCGACCACCATCCCCACCGCGAACGCCATGCCGGCCAAAGACACGATGTTGATGGTTCGTCCCATCAGCGACATGACCAGCGCGGTGCCGATGATACTGATGGGGATCGACAGGGCCACCACCGCCGAGGCGCCGACGCTGCGCAGGAATATGAGCAACACCAAAGTGGCGAGCACGCCGCCGAGGATCAGGTTGGTGCGCACCAGGCGCAGCGCGCCTTTGATGTAGTCGACCTGGTCCGAGACGATGCGCATGTCCAGGCCCTCGGGGGCCATGTAGTCTCGTTGCAGCTCTGCGTTGCGCGCGCGGATCTTCTGGGTGACCTCGAGCACGTTGCTGCCAGCTTCGCGAAACAGCAGCAGCGCCATCGACGGCGCGCCGTCGACGAACCCGACCGCCTCGGCCTTGCGCAGTCCGAAGCGAACCTTGCCGACATCGCCCAGCAGCACCGGCGTGTCGTCTTTCGACACCTTGAGCACGATCTTTTCCAGCTCGCGCGGGTCCTTGGGGGCGACCGCGGTGCGTACCGTGAACCGGCGTTTGCCCAGGGGAATGTCGCCGGCCGATACGTCCACCAGGTTGGCGCGTACCGCCGCGGCCAGGCGCGACACGGGGATGCCGCGGGACGCCAGCTTCTTGGGATCGAAATCGACGTGGACCTCGGTTTCGCGGCCACCGATCAAACGGATGTTGGCCACGCCCTTGATGCGCTCGAGCCGGGGGACGATCACTTCGTCTACCCAGGTACGGTATTCGGCGACCTCCCGGCCGGGCGGATTGCTCTGGATGATCAGCACCGCCAGGGGCGGCCCGGTGGAGCTCGCCGTCGAGATGACCGGCCGTTTGGCGTTCTGCGGGTAGTTGGGCACCTGGGACAGCAGGTTGGACACCCGCACCAGGGCTTCGTCCAGCGACGAGCCGACGCGCAGCTCCAGGGTGATGCTGCCCGAGTCCCGGCGCGCGTTGGAGGTCATCTTCTCCAGGCCGGTCAGGCTCTTGAGCGCCTCTTC
>Ga0114931_10006686_pt1 | contig 14155 bp, 15 predicted proteins | sample 2SBtaG_FD_89579 | JGI IMG/M metagenome (GOLD analysis project Ga0114931, IMG submission 89579) | Deep subsurface microbial communities from Kolumbo volcano to uncover new lineages of life (NeLLi) - 2SBTROV14_V59a metaG | ecosystem: Environmental > Aquatic > Marine > Volcanic | place: Kolumbo...
ATATGAGTATTAGGGCAGTAGGTGGTGGTGCTGATGGTGGGATTTCTACTGTTGGTGAAGGGATAACATTAACAAGATTACAATAAGGATTAAAAGATGAAACACAAACAACAAAGGAATAAATAATGAAAAAACTAATTATAATTTTTGCAATCTTAATGGTGGGAGTTTCATTCTCTCAAAGGAAATTTGCGAAGAAAAAAGTATTGAATGAGGACATTAGTCAATACACTCTGGCTGATGGACATTTAACTCCTTCGGCTTTGGATTCGTTAGGCAATATAGTGTTCAATAATAGAATCAAAATTGATGGGACAGATTATAACTCTTTAAATATTGATGAAACTTTTATTAAAGATTTTATTAAAACAAAATTCTCATTACAGGATATATAATGACGATAAACATAATTTTAATTATATTGTTTTTTATCGGTGAGTCGGAAAAAGACATTATAATGACTAATCCTAAACTTTCATTTTTCCCTAATTGGGATTATTATAACAGACACAACTACACCGGTACGAGTTGGCTTATTAAAAATGTATTTTCGTGGATAGCGGATGGCTTCCATTTTTGGAAAGCTATATCAATCTTAATACCAAGTTACTTTACGACAGAGATTTTAGATATATCAATTTATTATACAATCTTATTTTTTGCGGTGAGTGGTTTGTATCATTCTTTGAGAGTAAAATCAATATTCAGAAAAGGATTAAAATAATGGCTAAACCTAAAAGAGGAATGGTAAATGAAAATTGGAGGGATGATTTCAAGAAAATGAACGAAGAAATGTTCGGGGAACACAACACAGCATTAGTAAAAAAATTTACATTTCTTGAAACTGAGATTGAGAAGAATAACACCGTAACATTAAATAATGGTGAAACAAAAACCGTCCGGTTAAAAGATGCCGTAGGGCAAATACACGATGATGTTTATTCAATTAAAAATGAAATATGTAACATCAAAGGGTATATACAACCGTTAATAGATTTTGCGAAACTGCATAGGTTGTTAAAAAAATATAAACTTTACTACTTGTTAGCATTTTTATTTGGTGGTGGGGTTATTAGAGAAATAATTTTTATGGTAATAGGCAAATGACAAAACAAAACAAATGGGATATGTTAAAATGTTAGGCGGGAATATATATGGAAGCGTGCCTATTGCAACAAATATCCCTCTCGGACAGAGAGTACATCCCCAGGTGTCTATATCTGCAAGTGCGTCTGTAAGTTTTATGGGTAAGAATTTTGCAAGAGCCGTTAGTATTATTTCGTCTTTAAGTACATTCACGGTAGTAGCGAAAAATAATATCAGAGCAGCAAGTAATATGATACAAGCTACTTCATTAGTAAGCGGGATAACAAAAATTACAAAATTATTCAAAACAATAATTTTCAGATGGATAACATAAAAGGAGAAACTATGAAAAACAAAGCAAAAAAAGACAAAACACTCAAACTGGGTATTTTCGAAAGATTATCTCTACCACAAGTCCTACCGGATAAAGCCTCGTTAGAAAAAGCAATAATATGCGGGGATATAAGAGATAAAATAAAAATAAAACAAGCTGACATCCAAAGAGTTAAACTTCAGACCCTACCAAATGGCAGTATGCAGTGGGACGAGACCAAAGATAAGAAAATCATAGTCGCTTTTACCGATTTGGAATTAGAAGTAATCATAAGTGGTTTTAAGAAAATGGGGGAAGAAGAAAAATTCCCAACAGACTTTAATTTTATAAAAATGTATAGAATGTTTAATGAATTATCATAAATAAGCATAGGGAGATAAAATGTGGCAAAAATTTATAAATAATCTGAACAAAGAAGTCGTACAAAAAAAAGGCGATATAGAAATACCAGCTTGGAAGTGGCATATATTACATTTATTCACGACAATAGCAATAGTTTTCGTTCTACAAAAATGTGGAATAAATGAACTAACATCTGTTATTGTTGCGACTATTTACTATGTATGGGAGAAATTAAGACAAGGCGGGTACGCAATATTTAAAGGAGAATTTAAATTAAGATACAAAGACGTAATAGCTGATTGGGACAATTATTCTTTTATCTGGGCTTTTTATTTTATTGACAAGAATTTAGATTTAGGGATAAGTTTATTTATTGGATTAATAATTATATATTTCATTGCAGTCAGTAAGGGATGGGCTAATCCGTAAACTAAAGAAATTAAAACAACTAAAGGACTTATTATAATTTGACAAAGGAAATTAAAACAAGAAAGGCAATAATATTGCTTAGGCAATCATCGGATGATAATATATTGATGATAGGAATAGGAAAAGGGAAATTAGAACAAATCTACAAAAACAAAAAGAATGAAGATGTTGTTTTGAAAATTGATTCTGTTTCTCTTGATGGGCTGTCAATAAATACAAAAAAGGTTTGTGGATGGTTGTTTGAAGATATAATAATTAATGATAAATTGATAGAAATAGCTAGGGATATAGAAAAAAACACAAATGACAAAAGAAATTAAAATAGTGTTAGGAACTTTAACTGCATTTTTTATTTTGGTGGGGATGTTGTTCACAGCTTATAAATTCGTAATGGATGAAACAAGGGAAATAGTGAGAACTGAAATTAAGGTTGCACTAACAGGCGGGCAAGGCAATAAATTGGATGTTATAAATAATAAATTAGATTCATTAATAATTGGAAAGGATTTTAACCAATGAAAATAGATAGAAATTGTTATATGAGGTTAGTCAGACCGTCCAAAAAAGAGAGACAGAAAATATATATGAATATGAATAAAAAGGAATTAGTTGAGATGCATATCCAATTAGAAGATTTATATTTTCACGATTCAATGCAAAAAGAGGCGAACCTTTGGGCGGAATCAAAAACAACAACAAATATTTTAGAAACAACATAATAGAGGATTTTATATAATGAAAATAACAGATATAATGTTCAAACCTTTGTGGTATGAAAAGAAAAGCGGAAGCACATTGCACCCTTATCAATGGCGTGCAGCACACTGGGGATTATCTTTGTTTTTCTTTTTTATCTTAAAATTTGGTTTTAGTTTTTTTACTGCTAATAATTGGTATCCCGCTATTGTAGTAATGATTGTGTTTAGCATCTATAAAATTACAAAAGAAAATGGAACACGTACCTGGAAAGACACTAAAGATTTTATTTCAGATTTTTCAGATTATGCTATTGTGTTTTTTATTCCACTAAATGATTTGGGGAAATTATATGTTGGAATTTATTTTGTTATTTGGGTGATTGTTTATATTTTTACTTTCGTTAAAGGATGGAGCACGCCACAATGAAATCATTATTAATAAATTGGTGGATGATAGTAATATTTAATATTATTACTTTATTTACATCTGGTTGGATTGCAGAGAAATTAGGTGATTGGAACGAATTGCCTGCATTTGTTATCTGGCTTATTATTACTGTGGTTTCTTGGGCTTTATATTTATTTCTAAAATAAAAGGGTAGAAAGATGAAAATCGTTTTATTATTAATGTTGATTTGTTTGCCGATTAATTGGGTAAAGTTTGAGAAAACGGTAGATAAAGTTTTAAACCAAGTTTATAATAATCCTAAAAGTAAAAAGCTAATTGAATTTCAATTAAAAGAAAAAATATATTTAAACAAGATGGATAGTTTAATCAAAGCAGTAAATGATTGGGAATGATAAAAAATGAAATACCGGAAATATAAACAAGAAGACGAGTTCCAGGTTACTTTGCTTTGCAGGGAATATGAAATAGAAGTTCCTACAGGGTTTATATTAGTCGCAGAAGATGACGATGGTAAAATAATAGGTATAATAAGTATGAAGGCTGAAATATTCATCGAGCCTTTAATATCAAAAAATCCTATGGTTACTAATAAATTATTCTCTATGATGGAAGGGATTTTATTAAGAGAGAACATCCCGGAAGTGAAATGTATTTGTGATAAAGATAAAGAAGACTTATTTAATAGGGTAGGTTTTGAAGTAGTTGAAAATAATAAATTAATAATGAAAAAAAATATGGAGTAGTAATGGGTGGAACATCAGATCGTGAGAAAAAAGCCGATATAAATCAACAGAGTATTGATGATTTATTAAAACAAATACAAGGGATTAACCCTAATGTGGATAATAGATTTGATAAATTTCAGTTTCCTTTTGATTATAACGCTGAAAAGAAAAACCTTGATGAACTCCACAATCTCGGACTTTCGGATATAAATAGAATATCAGAGAATGCTATTTCCGATAATTCAAAGAATACAGCCGGCAGATTAGCTTCTCAAGGAATTACCGGAGGATCTATTTTAGATGATAGTATTAAAAAGGGTCAAAAAGATATATTCAAAGGGAAATTCAACGCAATAAGAGATTTACAAAAAAACACCGAAGCACAAGACATCGGACTTATGAATCAAGAAAATAGAAACCAGTTTAATTTAACCGGTGCAGCACAGGATGTAGATTTTAGGAATATGTATGAACTGTTTAGAAAGTATGGATTATTAGGTAATACGCAAAGGTTAAGTTTAGGGAATCTTGGTAACTACAGTAATAGTTCTGGGTGGGACGATTTCTTTGGAGGGATAACCAGCCTTGCGAATCTTGCAACACCATTTAATGGATTTGGTATAGGGAAATAATTAAAACAAAGGTGATTTAATGAGCGGATTTTCTGACGCACTAAGACGGGCAAATTATTTGATGCCGGTAGCACAGGCAATAAATAAGATTAAACAACAAAGGGAATACGAAAAAGGTATTGAGCAGCTTGCAAAGTATTTTAATGGGACAAGAACTGCAATTGATGACCCTTATAATCAAACAGGGACTGAACCGAGAAATCTTACGTACTCCCCAGGCGAAAGACCACTTGCTAATGAACTTTTATCGGGAATGCCAGAAAGACCACCTTTACCGCCAGGTGATCCCGCACAAAATGTTGATTTAAGTAAATACCCGATGCAGCCACAAACACCTCCGAATATCCCGATTGATGTGCCAAGTGATGTTATATTAGGTGATATGGGGGCTAATTTAACTCAAGACCCAAAAGATTTATACAATGCAGATAGAAATGCAAGGATGCAAATAGCTAATTTTATAGCTAAATCTTCTTTAATCCCTGGATTGAGACCAGGACAAATTAATCCACAAGTAAGTGCATTAGATTTAATTAGGAAATCTGAACAACCTTATAGACCGGCACCGGCTAAGACTTTCCAACTTGATCCGTATAAAGATACTTATCGAACCAAGAACGGTGTTACTAAATTATTTAAACCTGCTAAAGAGAAGCCTATTAAAGAAAAACCTGTTAAAGAATATGCTCAAGAAGGTTATCTTATAGATAATGATGGTAAAAGAGTAGTGAAAACAGATGAGAATGGTAAATACTGGAGCAAATTAAGTATGAATCCTGATGGAAGCCAAAAAGCTGCACCAGTGAAAGTGCATATAAACAAAAAGGTTAAAAAGGACGAAGAACCTGATGTATCCCGATTAGTAGGTAAGATTGAAAATAATTTTGAAGCTATGAAGCAAACCGATACAAATGCTGCTGATAAGAATGATATAAAAGCAAATAATAAAGGCTATATATCTGAATTAATCAATAAAACAGGGCTTAGAGGGGATATAAATTTGATAGAAACTAAATTAGGAGGTAGAGGACTTAGTAATAAAGAAATAATAGAAAAAATCACACAAGCAAGGAAAATAAAAAAATACCCTCCTTTAACCGTGAAGGAAAAATATTATTTGAAATTATATTTAAAAGCGAAAGACAATAAGTAAATGGGAAAACAAAAAACAAAAAAAGCCTATTCCTATGAAATGGACGATGCTTTAGCTAAATTTTATAAAGATTTAGACAAAGAACATCCTTTAATATCAGAGAGAAAGCCACCGGACTTTGAAGAATCAACCAATCTTGCTACAAATCCGTTTTCTAAGGATGTTGCAACACTTGAACCCCCTAAACAGCCGGAAGAAAGAAAATCACTAACAAGCAGCCCTTCGGGAATTGCATTCAATCCTCCAGGAGTTAATGCTTCGGACTTATTACGTAATTACAAACCAAGTATAGCTGAAAAGAATGTTAATGTTAATGTACCTAAAGTATTTAAAGATATTGAAGATAAACTTATGCCTTTGGTAGAAAATATAGAACCTTACGAAGATAGTCTAAGGACTAAGGTAGAAGAAATTAAATCTGTAAAATCTCAACTTGATAACTTAAAAGACAACCCGAATGAGTTTAATAAAATAGTTCCTAAATACAATGATTTAATAAAAAGCTATAAAACAACGGCAGGTAATTATAAAAAAGAAACCCAAAAAGCCAATGAATTAAGAAATGAGTATAATAAGAATTACGATAAATATATAACCGAACCAGAGAAAAGAAGGGCTAATGAAGCTATTGTAAATAATCCAATATTACAGAAGCTACCAAGAGATGTTGCTGAAAATATGTTAAAACAAAACATCCCGCAACAAAGAGCAGAATATCTAACCAGACCAGGAGCTAATGTAAATATTAGTGGGTTCCCAAAAACAACGCCTGAACAAAAAGGAATGTTAGAGGTTAAAAATGCTATAAGAGATGTAGGTGGATTTTTCAAAGCCAGGGATTTCGATGAAAGTGGTATCGGGGAAATACTTACATCAGTTGCCGGTTCAGTAGTGGGTGGGTTAGAGCGCTTTAATAAACCTATTCAGAAAGCAAAGAAAGGGAAACTTAAACCAGGTGATTTATTAGATATACCTTTAGGAACACTTGAAACAATGTTCTCTGCTTTTATGGCTAAGGCAAACGCTGTGCAACCTTTAGCCAATGCTATCGCCGATGGGATTAAAAATGAAACAACAAAAAATTTAGTTAAAAATTATTTACCATTTATTGTATTCAGAGACCCTATAAAACTTATTGCATCTGCTGTCGTAGCTAAAGGAGCAAGCGGTCAAATAAAAAATGCTTTAGATGAATACACAAAATTATCTGACGAGGATAAATTTAGATTAGAGCATATTTCTAATTTAGCTATATTCTTCTTAACGCATAAAGGTCTACAATCTGGGGAAGCAAAATTAAAAAGAGTATATAACGACCTTGACAATTTTGATTTTTTGGATAAACAAGGATTCTTAAAATTCCCCGACATTAAACCTTTAGACCCAAACGAAAGGGTTGTAGATACAAATAAGTTATCGGAAAGACAAAAAACTGTTTATAAAGCATACTTAAACTCAAAAGGGAGAAGCTCAGCAGAAAAAGAACAATTAGAAAGAAGGGTTGGCAAATTTGCTCCGACAGTAAAAGAAGCATACCCCGAAGCCTTCACGGAAAATAAAATCGAGCCTATAAAAGAGCCAAACGAACAGCCTATCAATACTGTTACAGCCGATCCACGAAGTAGATATATAGTTAATCAAGTTGAAAAACAAGTGAATGATGCTTTAAGAGTTAAAGCACCTTTTGATGAGAAAACAATTACAAATTTAGTAGATGAAATTAAAGACCCGAATGAGAAGAAACGCTTAGAAGGTTTATATTTAAAAATCTTAGACCACAATAAGCAATTAGCAAAGAGCGGAATTACTTTAGTCAAACCGGAGCCACAGCCTACTGAAGAAATTAAACCGATAGAAGTTAATCCCGAAACAAACGATGTAATTGATGAAACCCATCAACCAAATGTCGAAAAAGCAAAAGAAATTGTCAGAGAACCGACAAAGCCCGAACAGCCAAATATTGACGAGGCAGATAAAGGTGCAAAGATTCCAAACAATAGACTTGTGAAGCATTTTAACGACTTTAGGTTAGAAAAACACAATGACGGCAAATATAGAGTTCTTTACAATCCTCTTGGACAGTTAAAAGAATCGGTGCTTATTTCAGAACACAACACGCTACAAGAGGCTGAAAAATCTTTTGAAGAAAATATAAACAAAGCCAATAAAAGTGGTGGGAAAATAAATACGATAGATGAACTGCCCGATAAGATGCTCCCTAATGTGAACTATAAATTTAAGGATTGGAATATATCGCTAAACAAAGGGTACGACCAAAGAAAAGGGAAAGATGTATTAAGTTATATAGCAAAAAATAATAAGACAAAAGAAACAGAAGTATTTAACTCTATTGATGAGGTTAAAAGATATTTCAACAAACCTGAACTGCCCCCGTCTAAAGAAAGACTTAACGAGCCGAAAAGTGGGAATAATGTTCCTACAGAACCACCCGAATCTGGACAAAAAGTATTTGATAAATTTGCGGAAGAAATTTCTTCCCCACAAGACAAGACCGAAACCAAACCAGAGACTAAGGTAAAAAAACAACCTTACGAAATGATGAGAGAGGAATATAATAAAGCAAACAACGGGATTGTTGAAGAACAACATTTTGTAAAAGGCTTTAAAACAAAATCTAAGGAAGAAATAAATGCAAAACTGGATGAATTAAATAAAAATAAAGATGGATTTGTTTACAGTTATAATAAAGATGTTGGTATAGTAGGAAGCAAAACTCATTTTACAATAGTTAAGCAAGCCCTTAAAGAAGGTAAAAAAGTTCCCGATGAAGTGTTAAAAGAGGCTGGCTTGACAAAAAACGGTGAACCGATAGAAACCCCTACTCCTTCAGAGAAAGTGTCGTCAGCGAAGCCTGTGGAAGAACAGGGCAATTTTAAGCAGGTTAAAGAAAATAATAATGAACCCGAACTCATCCAAGAAGCCAAAAAGTATAAGAGTGCCGAGGAGTTTATAAAAAACAAAGCAACTCTATATCACGGGTCAGATGTTGACATTGACAGATTTGATATATCAAAAGCAAAAAAATGGAATAAATTTGGACACTTTTTTTCCCCAGACAAAGAAGCTGTAAAGATATACGGTAATAAAATTAATCAGGCAGAAGTTACTGTTAAAAATCCTAAAATCATCACACAAAAACAATGGTGGGATATAAGAGGGGAGCACGCAAAAGATGATGTTTGGTTTAGCAACTGGAAAAAAGAGTTAAAGGGACAAGGTTACGATGGTCTTTTGGTTAAAAGTTCCACAGAACAATTTGCAGGACAAGAAGTCAAAAACCCAGAGATATTGGTTGCCTTTGATGATAGCCAGATTAGAACTAAACCACAACTTACAAATATCTACAATAAGGCACACGGCAAGGAAAACTTAACAAAAGAAGTCAAGACAGAAATTGGCAAAAATCCAACAGAAGAAAATATAGATAATAATAAAGAAGTTTTAAATAAATATATCCCTCACAAAGATTTAGACGCTGAGATTAAAATACAAAAACTTGACCCCCAAAAAGATGCCGATGATATTAAAAGCGGATATAAATATAAAGCAAGAATAGATTACCCTATTTCACTTGGAGAGAACGGGAATTACCAAGATGATTTTGTTTACAAAACTTACCCGACAAAAGAAGAACAAATAAAAGATATTCGTGAAGCATTAGAAGACGAAAGGAAAAGTATAACAGAAAAAGAAGGAACAAGTGATAGAGACGAGAATATATTAAAAGCAATCAATAAAGCATTAGGCAAGAAACCAGATGAAGAAGTAACTCCTTTTGATGATAGTATTGCCGGAAATGATTTAATAAAAGCAAATGCAAAAGACAAAAAGGCTCAATATAAACAATATCCTTTATCTGAAAATATTATTGGTAATACACCCGATTTAAAACGAATCCAAGACCTTAAAAACAGTTTAGCTGAGGGAGAATCAATAATAAAATCCGGTAAGAATATTATTGGTAAAAGATTATCATTTGAAGAATTAGAGGCTGTTAAAAGAAGCGTAAAAAATACTAAAAAGAAAATAGAAGAATTAAGCAAACCGATACCAGGGCTTAAAGGTCTATCTAAAGATGAATTAGAAAAAGCAAAAGTTAATTTAAGGAATAAAACACCGGAAGTAATTAGAGATGAAATCAAACTTATCAACGAACAACTAAAAGATTTTGATGATAAAATAAAAGAAAATCCTAATTCAAAAACATCGCTTGAATCTCGTAAAGTTTTAGAACAGAAAAAAGATATTAGAGAAGAAATTTTAGCCGAGAAATTACAACCTGAAGAAACTCCGAAGCCAAAAGACGTTGAACTTGAAACTGCTAAAGACTTTGTTAAAGCGCCTATTTTATCATTAAGGAAATCATTAAAAGACTATCAGGGCAGAGATGAAAAGTTTAGCAAACAAACTTATAATAGAATTGTCAATGAAGTTGAGAACGGAACATTCAACGAATCTACATTACCACCGGTATTTATTTGGAAAAATCCAGAAACCAATACTTACGACCTTTTAGCCGGACACTCAAGGGTAGAGGCTTATAATGATTTATTCAAAGGCAAAGTATTAGATGAATACGATAAGTATAGAGACATTAAATTTCCTCCTAATTTCAAAAGAGAGCAGTTTGGGAAAATAAATGCTAAAATAGTTGAAGCAAAAAGTATTAAAGAAGCAAGAAAGATAGCACAACAAAGCAACCAAGGGGCGCCACAGAGTGATGCTGCGAATGTTAAATATTTTAGAGAATTAAGAGAAAATCTTAAAACTAAAAAAGCTATAAAACAAAAAGCATCAGACCTGTACGGGAATAATGCTGAAAGAATAATTGATTATTCTTACTTGAACCCTGAAGGGAAAGCCTTTAATGGATTAGTTAATTTCGGTAAAACACAAGTTGGACAGAGCCAAGATAACCTTAAAAACATTGCTCAATATATTGGCAGGGCAAGAAGAAATATAGGAGTGCTTACGAACTCACACGAAGACGAATTGTTTAAGTGGTTGAACGAAGGAACTCATTTTAAAGACATTGGAAAGAAAGAGGAATTTATAGATCGTGTTGAAAATATTGTTAATAAACCGGACTTTGATGCAACCAAACCGCTTAATATTGCTAATAGAGTTTCTAAGGGTTATAACCAATCAGAGATTGAGGGCAAGATAAAGGATACATTAAAACAAATAAAAGACCTTGAGAACGAAAGGGGGAAACCTGGTACAACCGAAAAAAGATTAAAAAAAATTACAGAAGAAATTGATTATTTAAACAAAGATTTAGTTAAATTTAAGAAGCAACTTTACGGCGCTAAGCAAGCCGACTTAATGCAGGGCGATATATTCAGCGAGGTGTTAGACGCTGTTGAGAACAAGGAGATAGACAATGACAAACTTGAGGAAATCGAAGGTCTCACCGGAACAGAGGCGGGAGAATTTAAGTCTTCTGTTGAGGCTATTGAAAGCAAAGCGGAAAGCGAAAACGAAGCTGAACTTACTGAAGCAGTTGAAAGAGCAGAAGAACTAACCGGCAAACCTACCGACTTAGAACAAATAAAAATTAATAAACCTAAATACGCCGATGCTGTTAAGATAGAATTTACGGATGGTAAAAAATCAACAATTAGCTTAAAAGATTTAGATTTAATCCCTAAAAATCTTGAAATTAAAGATATAAAATACGGACGTTTTATTCAGAGGGGGGAAAAGCAAGTATTTGAACCTATTGACAACTTAATCCAGGAAGCAAGAGCAAAATATAATGTAAAAGATATACTTGGACCCAAAGATCAAACACAAACGCCTGAATTTAAGAAATGGTTTGGTGATTCTAAAGTAGTAGATAAAAACGGGGAACCATTAATTGTCTATCACGGGACAACTCATAATTTTGATAGCTTTACAAAAGAGAGGGGAAATACAGAAAATGATTTTGGGAAAGGATATTATTTCACTAACGGAGCAGAAGATGTATCAGAGAATTACGCTGGTGAAGGACAGGACTTAGTCCAAAGAATAGAATTGTTAGCTGAGAGGGTACAGCAAGATTCAGAATATGAGACGAAAAAAACCTTTGAAAATAAATATGGTGTTCCTTATAAAAAAGATATGCCGATAGCAGAAGCCACGCAAATAGCAAGGGGCAAACTTTCCGGTGGGTCACCTAATATAATGCCGGTTTATTTATCTATCCAAAATCCAGTGATAATAGAAGACCCTAAACAAGGGGGGAGGGGGACATATCTTGAATACACTCCCGATATGGAATATTATGAAGATATGGCAAAAGATGAAATAAGCAAAAAAGATTACCCAGACACAGAAGAATATAATGATGCGATTAAGGATAAAGCATTAGAAATTTACTATGAGGACTATGATCCAGCGGTATTTGGTAACGCCTCTAAAATGGTAGAAGCGATTAATGGATTATCATTAGAATATGGCATTAAGAACCCGTTAGGATCAATATTTAATCTTGAAGAAGGGATATATGCAAAAGAATTGGTTGACTTATTGAAAGCAGACACTAATATAATGGAGGCAACTGATGAGGAGGGGAATCTTGTAGGTAACGAATTTATCAGGAGAATGTTTGAAGATTCTGGCTTTGACGGGATAATTGACAAAACTGTTAATAAGAAGTGGGGAAGTCAAAGCAAAAGGTTTAAAACGATGGCTGGGATGGATTATGGCACTACCCATTATGTAGTTTTTTCACCTACTCAAATTAAATCAGCTATAGGTAATAAAGGTACATTTGATATAAACGATGCTAATATATTAAACGAGAACAGAGTAGCTTATAACACTAATCCTGTTTTTTACTCTAAGTTAGAAAAAGTAATTAAAGATAAAGCACCTAATAGGAATATCAGATTTCACGAACTTTGGAGAGAGCACAAACTTGTAGATAAGAACGGAAACAAACAAGTACGTTACGAAGGCTTGCTTGCAAAAGAAGGAGTTAAGAAAGAAGAAATAGACTGGATGGGCTTAGAGGAATACTTAAAAGAAAAACCACGAACTAAAAAAGATGTGCTTGATTTTCTAAGGGCTAATCAGTTAGAGGTTAAGACTATAACAAAAAAAGAAGATATTGGTAGAAATGACTACGATTCTGTATTTTCTGACGTGGAAGAAGAATTTATGAATGAACACTACGATGAATTTTTGAAGAATGGTGAGTTTGATGATAGAGCCTTCGATGAAGTTTATCGAGATGAGATAAATAGAGAGGTTACAGCAAGAATGGATGAGGGTATTTATGATAATACTAAATATTTTCAATATACCTTACCTGGCGGGACTAACTACAGAGAAAAACTTTATACTTTGCCTTTTCGTGATGAGAAAAGATTCGAACAGCTTGATAAAGAAATAGATGTGCTTGAAGAAAAACGTAAGAAGATAGCAAAAGAAATTTTGGCGAATAATGATACACCGCAGAACAATGCAGAATATAAGAAAATAGCGGGGCAGATAGAAAGCCTAATGCCTGAGTGGACATCTTTAAGATTTGCAGGCAAAGACGAAACATTCACCTCCCCTCATTGGGAAGAACCAAATGTATTCGCACACGCAAGAATTGATGATAGAAATAACGGTAAAACATTATTTATAGAAGAAGTACAATCAGACCAGCACAGAGAAGGAAGGCAGAAGGGGTATAAGGGCGAATATAGAAAAGGAGAATTAGACAAACTACAAAAAGAATATGCAGAGCTACTTACTAAGAAAAATTTAGGGAAAGAACCACTTACAGAAGCAGAGCAACAAAGACTTGCTACATTGCCTGGTTTAATGTACCGGGACCAAGTTGGTGCTGTCCCTAACGCTCCTTTTAAAAAATCTTGGCACCAATTTCTACTTAAAAATATGCTTAGGGAAGCAGTAGAAAAAGGTTATGATGAAATTGGTTGGACTACCGGAAAGCAACAAGCAGAAAGATACGATTTGAGCAAGCAAGTTGATTCTATCGGATGGGAAAGAGATAAAGACGGTAGTTATACATTCACAGCAACAAAAAACGGTGAAGACAAACTATCTAAGACAGGGATAGCGGAGGATAAACTAAAAGATTACCTTGGGAAAGATATTGCAGAAAAAATTATTAAAGACAATGCGGATAACGGCTTAATAGAGGGAAGGGACCTAAAAATTGGCGGTGTTTGGGCTAAAAACCTTTACGATAAGACCATCCCTAACTTCCTTAATAAATACACTAAAAAATGGGATGGGAAAGTTTCAGAAAGTGAAATTAACACTGGGGACGAAAACAAGGTTAAAGTTCATTCTCTTAAAATAACCCCAAAGATGAGAGAAAGTG
>Ga0114931_10006687_pt1 | contig 14155 bp, 11 predicted proteins | sample 2SBtaG_FD_89579 | JGI IMG/M metagenome (GOLD analysis project Ga0114931, IMG submission 89579) | Deep subsurface microbial communities from Kolumbo volcano to uncover new lineages of life (NeLLi) - 2SBTROV14_V59a metaG | ecosystem: Environmental > Aquatic > Marine > Volcanic | place: Kolumbo...
GCCGGCCCCTGCGGGGCCTCGGACCTATCGGTCCGACCGCCCTGCGGGCGGTGCGCGAGGTCCCTAACGGCACCTTGGTCGAAACGCCGTGCTGACAAGCACCTCCGCAGCCTCACGACGAAAATGTGTGAGATATGCGGGCTACGCGCTCGACAGGCCCTCGAGACTTGATCGGCGCTACCTTTTCCCGAATCTCGCTCATGAACCGGTCCTACTGAACACACCTCACCCAGAAACCAGAACGGCCCGGTCCGCCAAGCGAGCTTCTTCACGATGCCGCTTGGGCCCTCCCGCTCCGCGGCGGTCCTCGGCCAACAGCGCCGCTGTCGCCGCCCCTCGCTTGGCCGCGCACGACGGGCACAGGTTGCGTGTCTTGCACGAAAAGGCGAGCAGGTACTCGGCGTGGCACTCCGGGCAGTGGATACGGGCAACGCCTTTGTCGAAGATGCCGCAGTCCGGGTAGCGGCTAACCTGCTCGTCGACGAAGGGGCGCCAGAAGAAGTAGCGACGGTCGAAGCGCTCATCTTCGGTCGGACCGGGGAGCTCATTCCCGCAGCAGAAGCACCCGGGCCTCCGGGCGCCTTGCGGCAACTGCAAACCAACGTTCGACATCTCCGGCAGGCAACCGATTCAGGAGAGTCTGCTTGACGACCAGGACACGAACGTTGTGTTCTCTCATGTAACGGGCCACGCCGTCGACCGAGCCGAGCGCCGGCACGCCGAGCCCGCCGTCAAGGTCCGGACCGAGGACGTACCCCTGCCGGTTCAGGTGGGTCAGCGCCAGGTTGGGAGGTTTGGAGCCAAGGACCGCCACCTCTCCCCGACAGGGCCGGCCGCAGCCGTCGAGGAGCTCCCGAGCTTCGCCCAGCCAGGCCACCTGGTTCCGCCACCACGGCGAGGTCCTGGCCGTTACCCGTTCGCCGACGGGCAAGGCCATCGCCACGCCGACGGCCAGAAACACCAGCGCCGTCAGCGGTCGGGCGCTGGCGACGCGACTCATGTTTCCGATCTCCCACAGCTCAAGCGAGAGCCGCACGACGAGGAGGCCGGCCAGGGGATAGAAAGTCGCGATGGCGTAGTAGTCGTGCCAGGCAAACTGCTTGCCGAAAAGCACGAACAGGCTGACCATGACCAGGGCAGCCACCCCTGAGGCGATGGTGAGCTCGTCGGGTTTCCGTCCCGAAAACCCCCAGACCACCAGGGCGAGCGTGCAGACGCCGAGAACAAGGAGCTGGGGCGGGGTGAAGAGGTCGGGTAGCCAGCCGTTCCACATCCGTTCGGCCACCGAAGCCAGGTGGCTCAGTGACCGAAACGGGTGCGGCGCGGCGGTAAAGAACGTGGGGCCGTAAGCGATAGCCCGGATCTTAAGGTAAACAAGCTCGCCGACGAGGAGAAGGCCCGAACCCACCAGCGCCGCCCGCACCTCTCGTGGGATGGAGGTCAGCGTCCGCACCCCAACCACGTGGCCCCCCTGCCGCGACCGATGGAGCGCCAGCACGGCAGGTACCAGCAGGTACGGGGCCAGTGAGAGCTTCATGAGGCTCCCCAGGGTCATGGCGCCGATACCGGCCAGCGTTTGCCATCCCGCCGGCCGGTCGGCTCGCTCCGCCAGCAGGAGCATCAGGCCGAGCATCAGGACCCCGAACGCGGCCGGGTCCGGGTGAAAGCCGGTGGCGTAGTAGAGAAACACCGGACAGCTGGCGAGGAACGCCAGCGGAAAGAGCGCCGCCGCGACGCTTGCGGTGCGCCGCCAGACGTACACGAAGAGGGAAAGCGGCGCCAGGCTGCTGAACAGGAGGGTCAGCAGCCGGTAGATCTCTTCCAGCCGCCGGGCCCCCAGAGCCCTCGCCCCGACCGCAGCGAGATACGCCGTCAGCGGCAGCTCCGCATTGACCTTGCCGTCGACCGGAATGCGGCTCTGGCCCCGAGGGTCGAGAATGTTCCAGTTGCCGTTGCCAAGGAACCGCTGGGCCAGGGCGAGACAGTCCCCCTGCTTCCAGGAGTGCCTTCCTAACGGTAGATCGTGCATGACATTACAAGACACCGGGCCCCACAGACACAGCAAGACCGCGCCTGCCACCGTCATCGCGGCGGCAACGTTCCGTACCTTCATGATGGGCAGAATACAACTGGAATCCTCGCATTGAAAGCGCGGCAGCAGAAGCCGAGCCCAAAGCCCCCGGTGGCCGGAGGGGAGAGAGCAAGACGCTTTGCTCGGCCGGACAGCGTTTGGATATTGCTACTATATCGGGCGATGTTTACCGAGTTGAGCCCGGGAGCGCCCGCGTGAGCGAAACCGCCGGCGGATCGACCACGTGCAACCGCATTCTCACCATCGTCGTCGCGTTGGCGTCGGTTGCCGTGGCGGTCATCGGATTCTTCGAGGCCCGCAACACGGACCTGTCTTTCGATGGCGGCATGAACTCCCAGGTCGCCATCAGTCTCGTAGAAGACGGACGGTACGCCACCCGGTATCGTGGTCTCCAAGATTTCAACCACGTCGTGCAGAGCGGACCTCCGTTGATGCTTCCGGTGGCCGCCGTCTACTGGGCCTTAGGCGCCGGCAACACGGTCTTCCAGCTTCCTAACCTCGTCTATTTGATCCTCGCCTGCATGCTGGGGGTGCTTTTCGCAGGACGTCGTGCGGGTCCGGCCGGGGCGCTCCTGGCAGCCCTCCTGATCGTCCAGACCCCGCGTCTCTTCGATCTCGGATTGCGTCTCTACGGCGAGGTACCGGCGGTCGCCTTCTTCCTCTGCGGCGCCTTTCTTCTGGATCGTTGTGCGGGCGCTCCAGGAGCCCGGATCGCCGCCGCAACCGGCGTCTTATTCGGGCTCGCCGTACAGACCAAGATCATGATGGTGATCCCGGCCGCCGGCCTGGCGGTGGCCTTTCTTGTCGACCGCCGATTGGGCAAGAGGGTTCCGTTGAGGAGTTGGTGCGCCATGCTTGTGGGCGCGGTTGCAAGTTTCCTTCCTTTCGAAACGTACAAACTCCTCGTCCTGGGTCCAGCCCTCTACCGGGAGTGGTGGGCCACCATGATTCGGCGGTCGCTGGCCGAAGGCACCTCAATCGGGATGTCGAGGACGCTGCACGGGGTGCAGAAGGTGAGTGGTCATCTCGGGATTCTCGCCCAAAAGACCCACTACCCCGCATGGTTGCTGCTCCTGTTTTTGGCGACCACGACTGTGTTACTCGTCGTCATGTTGGCTCGGCGGTGGATCACGACGAGAGACCCACGAGCCATACCACCGTCTCTCGTGGTCCTGGGGGCCGGCGCCGCGCTCAACTTCTCCTGGTGGATCGTTCTGTCACCTACCAGCCGCACCTGGTTGCGCAGGGTTCTTCCCGGGCTGATCTTCCAGGAGATCGTCGCGAGTGTCGTTGTCGTCTGGGCCGGAAAGAGCCTGTATAAGACCTGGCGCGAGCTCGGCCGCCGCCACGCGTTGCGCTCCGGGTTCGCTTGGGCGATCGGTATCTTGGGTATCCTCCTCGCCACCGGCTCGGGAACACTTCTTTGGAGCGGACTGCCGCGGATCAAGATCCGTCGCCGGCCGACCCCAAGACGAGTGGCGGAAGAGTCCATGGCGGACACAATTCGGCATCTCAGCTCCAACGCCGTCCTCTACGCCCGGGGCTGGTACCAGGCGCCCGTTCTCGCCGCCCTTACAGGGAGGGTGTTGCGGGATTTCAACGAGTTCCCGCTCACGTTGTACGACCAGCCGTTGCGTAACACGTACTTCGTCGTCGATGCGGCCTTCTTCAGCAACGAGCCCGGGCAGGTGCAGGAGGTCCTCGAGCGAACCGACCACCAGCTCATTCGCCGCAAGGATAAGTTCTCGCTGTACCGCTTGAACAAGGTCTTTCCGTACCCGCCCATCCCGGAACCTGGAGCACATGACGAGGTGGCGACCGTCTACCGGCCGGAGGACGGCCCCTACCGGTTCGCAAAAGGAGTGGGCTGGGATCCCGCCATGCCGAGGCTGTCCCGAGCCGCCTGCGGCGTGTTGCTCGCTCCCGGTAACCGCCGCTGCCTGCACGTCAAACTTTGGATCCCGTTGGACATGGGGCCACACCCCGTACTGGAGATCCGGTTGGGCGGGGTCGTAGTCTCATCCACTCGCCCGTCCGGCGGCGGGCAATGGGACCGGACGCTGGAGCTTCCAGCGCAAGTCCCTCTGGAAGCCGGACCGGTTCTCGTCGATCTCCGGATGCTTCGGGACGGCGATCAACCTCCGTTCATCCTGCTGCCCTCCACCGGTTTCTTCACGCTTTCCGAGCTGGGGTTCGTCGACTGTGCCGCCGCCGGAGCGCCGACCGGGCGCACCTCGGATGGGGCGAAGACCGGCGCACCCTCTGGAGCTTGATGAGGATCCTCAGCGTCGCCACCACCCATCCCTGCCGGCCCGGTGACGGTGAGCCGGCGTACGTGTTCGAGGTCAACCGGGGATTGGCGGCGCTCGGGCATCAGGTGACCGCGCTGTTGCCCCACGCCCCCGGTGCATCCTTGGAGGAGTTGATCGACGGCGTCGAGATCCGGCGGTTTCGCTATGCCCGCCCGACCTCTTTTCAACGCCTCTGTTACAACGGGGGCATCCTTCCCAACCTCCGGCGCAGTTGGCTCGCGCGGCTCAACCTGCCGTTCTTCCTGGTGGCGCAGGCGGCGGCGGTGGCGCGCGAGGTTCGTCGCCTGGCGCCGGATGTCGTCCACTGTCACTGGCTCATCAGTAGCGGCCTGATGGGCGCCATCGCGGGAGGCGTCAGGAATCGCCCACTCGTAGTCAGCGCCCACGGCTCGGACGTCTACCTACAGAACCTCGGTTTTCAGACCGCCAACAGGTTCGTGCTGAACCGGGCCACCCTGTGCACGGTGAACAGCCGCGGCACTCGCGTTCGCGTGCGTATGATCAACCCGTACACGCCCGTCGAGATCGTTCCCATGGGCATTCACCCAGACCGGTACGGCCGGCATCTGGCCTCGGCCGAGGCACGGCGAGCCCTGGGTGGTGGGGACCCGCAGATCCTCTTCATCGGGCGATTCTCTCGACACAAGGGGGTCCAGTACCTGGTCGCGGCCATGCCGGAAATCGTGCGGCATTTCCCAAACGCCCGCCTCGCCCTGATCGGCTTCGGCCCTGAGGAGGAGGCGATCCAGCGGGCGGCTGTGGCTCACGGCGTCGAGGATCGCGTCCGGTTCGCCGGCAGGGTCCCGCACGCAGAGGTCCCCGTCTGGCTGGCCTCGGCTGACCTCGTGGTCCTGCCGTCGGAGCAGGTCGAGGGACTCGGCGTCGTCCTCCTCGAGGCGCTGGCCAGCGGCACGCCGGTGGTCGGCTCGAGGGTGGGCGGGATCCCGGACATCATCGCGGACGGCGTCACCGGTCTGCTGCACTCTCCCGGAGATCCGGAGGATCTGGCGGCCGCGTGTGTGAAGTTGCTGGGCGACCCGGAGTTGCAGCTCCGGACGACCCAGGCCGGCCGCCTTCTGGTCGAGACGTCGTTCAGCTGGGAGCGGATTTCAGTACGGTTCGACGAGATCTTCCGACGTCTGACGTCACGGCCACCAGGGCCGGCGCTCCTCGGCGGCCGCCCAGCCGCGGATGAGGCATGAGATCCCTTCATCTCACCGACGACCCGGCGGGTCTGAGCGGAGTCCGCAGCTACCTGGAGCACCTCCGTGAGGCCATGGCGCCCCTGGACATCGAGTGCGAGCTCGCGGGTCCGTACGGCGGCGGCCGGTTTACGAGCCACCTGTCGAGGTGGTTCAATCTCCGGCAGTACTGGTCGCTGCGACGACGAGTCCGCTGTAATCCCCCGGACATCGTTCATGCCCACAACGTCTGGATGCGGCTGTCCCCGGCGCCCCTCTTGGCCGCCCGGCAGGCGGGAATCCCGGTTGTCATGACCGTCCACGATTACCATCTCGTTTGCCCGCGCAAATGGATGATCACCGGCGCCGATCTCCCCTGTCCGGCGGGGTTCGGAGCGCGTTGTCTGGTCTCCAACTGCCGGGGCAGGCCGGAGGGCTGGACTTCTCTCCCATACAACGACCTCCGCTGGCTGAAAGTGGCGGCGCATCGCGGTATGTTGCAAAGGTGGGTTGACGTCTTTGTGGCCCCTTCCGAGCACCTGGCGTCCTGGTTGAGGGCGAGTATGGGACTCGAGAACGTTCACACCGTGCCCAACTTCGCGCCGCCGCCGGCGGGTCGAACGGACCGTTCTCCCGGCGCCTCCGAGACGATCCTTTTCTCCGGTCGCTTGAGCCCCGAGAAGGGCGTCTCCCTGCTGCTGGAGGCCATGCCGCTCATTCTGCGTTCACAGCCTCACTGCATCCTCGAGATCGCCGGCGAGGGACCGTGCCGAAGCGATCTGGAGAGCCAGGCGGCACGCCTCGGGATCTCGGACAGCGTCAGATTCCTCGGAACCCTCCCCACGGCCAAGCTCCATCAGGCCATGACTAGGGCCCGCGCCGTCGTTCTTCCGACGCTGTGGATGGAAAACTGTCCGGTTTCGGTTCTCGAGGCCATGGCGCACGCCCGGCTGGTGGTCGCCACCCGGATCGGGGGTCTGCCCGAGCTCGTGCGGCACGGCGAGTCCGGCCTCCTGTTCGAGCGAGGCAATCGCGAGCAGCTGGCCGCCGCGGTCGTCGGGTTGTTGGCCTCTCCAAAACGAGCACGGGCGTTCGGGGAATGCGCTTCAGCCCTGCACCGCGAGCTCTACGGTCCCCGCCTCCATGCCAAGCGCCTCGCCGAGTGCTACAACGCCGCGACCACCAGAGGGGTTCCGTCTTGAAATTGTTGCGGCGCCTCAACTTCGTCGTCGCGCGGCCTCCGATTTCGTGGCTCATCCGGCCGCCACGTGTGTGGAACCGGCGAGAGCCTTCTCAGTCGTACCAGGAGATCGTCCGCGCCGGGCTCGGCTTCTTGGAAGGGTTTCCCCAGGTCTCCGACGTCGCCGGCAAAGCCGTGCTCGACATCGGCTGTGGCCCGGGCGGCCATACGGCAGCGCTGGCCCGGGCCGGTGCCGTCGCGACGGGCCTCGACCTGGATCCCGAGAAGCTGCGATGGGCGCGGTCACTGCAGGCGGGTACCCGAACCGCGGGGGCCCGGTTCGTTCTCGGCTCAGCCATGTCGCTGCCGTTTCCAGACCACAGCTTTCACTTGGCGTTGCTCCTCGAGGTGATCGAACATCTCGAGGATCCACAGGCGGCGCTGCGGGAGATCAGGCGGGTACTGCTGCCCGACGGGCAGGCGTTTGTGACCTTTCCACCGTACCGCTCGCCCTGGGGCGCCCACCTGTTCGAGCATGTCCCAATTCCCTGGGCCCACCTGATCTGTCCGGGACGCCCGCTCCTGGAACTCTGGCGCGATATTCATGCCAGGAAGGCAGCACGTGGCGAGGCCCTAACGAGCGCAGCCAGGGCCCAGTGTATCATGGACGCAGATTCAGTCGCCGAGCTTTGGAGTTTGAACGAGATGACGATCAAACGGTTCCTGGAGATGTTGCCCGCTGCTTCTCTCGAGGTAGTCGCCGTGCGCCTGCACACCCCGGGGGGCCTGGGAGCGCCGTTGACCCGGCTCCACTCGATCCGGGAGTACATCGTCACCCGGGTGTCGGCGGTGGTGAGGCCTCAGTGCTGATCCTGTGGCCGATCCATCAGCTCGAGCGGGAGCACAGCCAGTACCCGGGGATCATGATGATCTCCGCGGTGTTGAAGGCGCGCGGTTTCAGGAGTGAGGTCGTTTCGGCGGAGATCGACAGCGTGACGGCGCGGCTGGAGACCGAGGGCGACGCGATCATCGGGTTCAGCTCAACGACCGCGTTCGTCATGCGCTACCTCGAGCTTGCGCGTGCGGTCAAGCTGCGGTTTCCCCGGATGCTCACGGTTTTCGGCGGGGCTCATCCCACGTACTTCCCCGAGATGATCGAGGACGAGGGCGTCGATGTCGTCTGTGTCGGCGAGGGCGAGTACGCCATGGCGGAGCTGGTGGAGGCGCGGCGCCGGGGCGCCGATTTCACGTCGATCCGCAACCTGTGGGTGAAACAGAACGGGACCATTCACAAGAACCCGCTGCGGCCACTACTCCGGGATCTCGACGAGCTGCCGACTCCCGATCACCGGTTATTTTTGGACGCCGCCCGGACCCCGCTCATGCACGCCATCGTCATGACCGGCCGTGGTTGCCCGTACAGCTGCACCTATTGCTACAACAACGCCTACAAGAAGCTGTACTCCGGGCTGGGGCCGGTGGTCCGCCGCCGCAGCGTCGGCCACGTCATGGAGGAGCTCCGGCTGCTCAAGGCCGGCGGCTGCCGGATGATCCGGTTCATGGATGACATCTTTACGGTGTCTGCCGACTGGGTCCACGAGTTTGCGGAACGGTACCGATCCGAGATCGGGCTGCCGTTCACCTGCCTGGCTCGGGCGAACTTGATGACCCCGGCGATCGCCCGGGATCTCAAGAACGCCGGCTGCCACCGGGTCCTGATCGGGGTCGAGGCCGGCAACGACCGGCTGCGTCACGAGGTCTTCAAGCGGAAGATGAGCAAGGAGCAGATCCTGGATGCTGCGAAGATGATCCGGGCGGCCGGCATCAAGCTCGTCACCGCCAGTATCCTGGCCATCCCCGGCGGGTCCCTGGCTGCCGACTGGGAAACCGTCGAGCTCAATATCAAGGCCCAGGCGAGCTTCGCCTCCGCCTCGCTCCTCCAGGCCATGCCCGGCACCGAGATCCACGAGTACGCCCAGCACCTGGGCCTGTTGCACGAGGACAACATCCAGCGAATCTCGACCGGCGGATTCGGCTTTTCGACCGCCCTGCGCCATGAGGATCGGCGCGACGCCAAACAGATGGAGAACCTGCACAAGTTCTTCACGCTGGTTACATGGTTCCCGTGGCTCAAGCCGCTCGTAAGGCTTCTCATCAAGCTGCCGCCGAACCGCCTCTACGTTGCCATCTACATGGCGACCTTCAACATCGGCTCGCATCTGATCGCGATGCCGGCGCGGATCGGGTTCCCGATCCTGGTCAAACGGTTCGTCCGGAAGCTGATGCCCCGCCGCAGGCGAAAGGCTGTGGCCGAGGTCGTCGAGTGATGAGCGGGCGCCGGACGATCGCAGCACAGCTCTCACTGGCCACCGAGGCTGTCGGCGTGTACCTGAAGCACGCCCTTGTCGAGCCTTTCAAGAGCGCTCCTGGGCTGCCCCGCGCCATGCACTACCTGTCCACCCACCGGTGCAACGCCCGCTGCGTCATGTGCGGGATCTGGAAGGAGGGCGATACCTCCCGGGAAGATCTGAGCCCCGGCGAGCTGGCGGCCGTTCTCGCCGACCCTCTCTTCTCCCGCATGGAGTTCGTCGGGGTCAGCGGCGGCGAGCCGTTCTTGCGCGACGACCTGATTCCGCTCCTGGAGACGTTCCTCACGCGGTGTCGACGCATCAAGCGGCTCAGCCTGACCACCAACGGGCTCATCCCGCAGCGCATCGAGACGGTGCTGCCGCAGTTGGCTGAACGGGCCCGCGACGCCGGAGCGCTGTTCGATGTCTGCGTCTCTGTGCACGGCGTCGGGGAAACGCTAGCCCGAATCTACGGCATCCCCAGGGCGTTCGAGAAACTGGAGCGGTCCGTCCGCGTACTGGCAGGGCTGCGCGAGCGCGGCCGTCTCACGTTCTCGTTCAACTGCGTTCTCCTGGCCGACAATCTTGACGCCGTCGATGAGCTCAGACGATGGGCGGGCGAGCGGAAGATCCCGGTGGCGTTCGTCGTCGGCGAGCAGCGTGACCGATTTCGTACCGCCGGCCTCCAGGATTCCTTCGTCGGTCTGGACCGCCGGCCGGAGCTCGTGGCCTTCCTTCGGTCGGTGGCCGATGACCCGGATCAGAGCGCTCCGTCGTCGGTGAAGTACCGGGAGCTGGCGGACATCTTTGAGGGCCGAGCGGCCCGCCGGCTCTCCTGCTACTACGCCATGGGCGGCCTTCTGCTCGGTCACGACGGCACGCTCTATTACTGCCCCCACAGCGCCGCCGTTGGCAGTTGCCGCGACCGGCAGCCCCATGCAGTGTTTTACGATCCCGAGTCGTTGCGCTATCGGCGCTCCGAGATCCTCGGCGCCAAGTGCCGCCGATGCCCGCCCTACACCAGGACCCGGTGGGAGATCGAGAAGGACCTGCCGAGGATGGCTCTTGCGGCGCTGAGGCGGCGGCTGTCCCGCAACGGACATCCCCCCCGGCCGTGACCCGTGTTTTGATCACCAACGCCTACAGCGCCCTCAACCGGGGGGACGGTGCCATTATCCTCGGCATGGTGGAGAGCCTGCGCCGCGCCCCGGAGCTGGCCGGCGCCGACATCGTCGTGTCTTCCGCGGATCCCGACGACGGCCGCCGGTACGATTTCCCCGTCGTGCCCTCGTTCCACTCGCTTATGAATGCCTTGCGCGGCGGAGGCCGGCTGCACTGCCTGTACTTCCTCCTCGTCCTGCTGCCTGCCAGCGTCCTGTGGGCGCTGGTGCGGCGGCGGCTGGGACAAGACCTCCCGGTGCCGCGCGGCCTCAGGGCCCTGATGCGGGAGTACGCCGCCTCCGACCTGGTGGTCGCCGCGGGCGGCGGCTACCTATACACGACGTCCGGTCTTCACGGGAATGTCATGCTCCTGGTCCATCTCCACACCTTCGTCATGGGGTATCTTCTGGGCAAGCCCGTGTACCTGTACGCCCAATCCATCGGCCCGTTTGCGGCCCCCTTTCAGGAGCGGCTGGTGCGCGCCGCCCTGCGCCCGGTGCGGATGGTCGAGACGCGAGAGCACAGGAGCACCGAGCTGCTGGCTCGGTGGCGCCTTCCGTCCCCCGTATACGAGACCGCGGACGCCGCTTTCCTGATTTCGCCGTCCGCCCCGGATCACCTCCCCGAGAAAACCGGCAGGTCGCCCCGTATCGGCATGACGGTCCGCCGCTGGTTCCGGGACGATCGCCTGCAGGAGGAGTACGAGCGGGAGGTCGCCCGGTTCGTGGTCCATCTCACCTTGGAGCGTGGGGCGGAAGTCGTCCTGCTCCCGCAGGTGGCGGTTGTCGGCGCCGACGACGACCGCCGGGTCGCCCGGCGCGTGGCCGCCCTTGCCGACAATCCGGATGGCGTGCGGCTCGTCGAGAACGACTTTCAGCCCTGTGAGCTCCAGTGGCTTTGCGGGCGCATGGATCTGTTCGTAGGGACCCGCATGCACTCCAACATCTTCGCTCTTTCCATGGGCGTCCCGGCTCTCGCCATCGCCTACCAGCCCAAGACGGCCGGCATCATGGAGCAGCTCGGCCTGGGTGAGCTCGTGCTCCCCATGGAAGGGCTGACCTCCGGCCGGCTGGCGGCCGGCTTCGAGCGGCTGTGTCGGGAGGCACCGGCCGTTCGGGAGTCCCTGCAGCGGGTTCTTCCCCGCGTGCGCGAGGCCGCCGAGCGGGCCGGCCGGCTGATCGCCGAGGACTTTGCGACGGTAAGCGGCGGCGCCGGCCGGGGACCGGTTTCATGACGCCGGGGCGCGCGCTCGAGCGTTCCTCCCCCCCTGGGCGCCGGGATGTCTCGCCGCGGGTCAGCGTGATCATCGCTGCCTATAACGACCGGGAGCGACTTCACCGGTGTTTACTCTCCTTGGCAGATCAGGTCGGCTTTTCCGGCATGGCCGAACTCATCGTGGTCGACGACGGCAGCACCGACGGAACGTCCGAGATGGTACGCCGGGACCACCCCGGCGTACGCCTTGTCCCCGGCGACAACCGGGGGGCGGAGATCGCCCGGAACCGCGGCGTGGACGCCGCTGCGGGCGGCATCGTCGCCTTTATCGACTCGGACTGCACGGCCGAGCCGGGATGGCTCGAGCGCATGGTCGGTCGGCTCAGCGACAACCATCGGCTGGCCGTCGGCGGACCGATCGTCCACCGCGGGACATTTTGGCAGCGGCTGACCGGTATCGCCGACTTCGGTGAGTACCAGGGGCCGAAGCTCCGCGACGTGCGGGCGCTGCCCACGTGCAACATGGGACTGTGGAAAGAGGTGTTCGAAGCGGTTCGCTTCGACCACCGCCTCCGGCCCAACGCCGACACCCTGTTCTGTCAGGAGCTTCTCCGGCGCGGAGTGACACTCCGCTACGATCCGGAGGTGGCCGTCAGCCACCACCCGGGCGCCGGTTGGGCAGACTTTATGACTCGGGCCCGCCGCTACGGCAGGAGCTTCGTCGAGGCCAGGTTGCTCGACCCGACGCTGCGGTGGGCGGCTTTCGTCAGGGCTGGCTTTCCAGGGATCGTCGCGGCGACCGTCGGCCGGGCGCTCCTCGACTGGTGGCGGCTCCTGCGTCACAGGAGGAATGCCGGCTTCCACCTCTGGGAGGTTCCCCCGGCCATGGCCTGTCTCCTCTTCCGGCGGGTCGTTGCACTGCCGGAGGCCGTAAAGGCGTACCGGAGACGGCAGCGCCGGATGTCAGCGATTGCCATCGATCGGTGATTCAGGGAGCAGGGAAACTACGGAGCGCAACTTGTGCTCCGGGCTCTTTCGTAGTTGGTCAACGACCTCCACCTCGATGCGGACGCCTTCGCCGACGAGCCGTCTGAGGCCGTTTCGGATGCCCGCCACGTCGGCGCCGTCGCCGCGCGGAGATCCAGTCGTGCGAACGACGATTCTGTCACGCTGCTTCTGCACGACCTGCCATCTCCCCACTCCCATAGCGTGATCGAGCACGAGGAAGAAGGGATGCGGTGTCAGTCGCTGCCCGGAGGGCAGAACGATATAGTCTCCGGCCCGCCCGGACACCGACTCGATGAGCGGCAGTCCACGGCCGCAGACGGGTGTTCTGTCTGACAGCCGCACGACGTCCCCTTGGTCGTAGTGAATCAGAGGCATCGTGAAGTTACTGAGGTTCGTCACAATCACCGCCGCATCCTCTCTGGGGCGCGCGGCTCGACCGTCCGTCAGCAGCTCCGGGACCACTGTGTCGGAGCAGAGGTGGTAACCCTCGCATCGAGGGCACTCCCACGCGATGACCGAGCCGGCCTCCTCGGACGCATAGATGTCGAGGATCCGTGCACGAAACGCTTTCCTCAACATCTCCCTTCCGAAAGCGTCGAGAACGCCGGAGGTACTCGCTACTACGGGCACGCGCAAATCCTCCGTGCCCGCTTCCAGAACCGCCTCGGCCAGCAGCTTGAGCGTCAGCGCATAGCCGTGGATCATGTAGGGCCGCCACCTACGGATGGCGCTGATCCAGCTCGCAGGCTCGTCAAGCGAAAACAGCATCTGGCGCCGACAAACTCCCAGGCTCTCGTACCAGGAGCGAACGGTCAGGGTCTTCCGCCGGGCCTGAAAGTAGGTCAGGCGGTGCCACGGACGCAGCCCCCACGCCAGGTAGGCCCGGAAGAACGAGGGGTTGAACACCGAGCGGTCCGAACGGGTGGAGAGAATTTCCAATGGGACGCCTGTGGAACCGCTGGTTCTCGTCCGGATGCAGCGGGACAGGTCAGTACCGCGAGCCACCAGCTCTTCCTGGGGCCGCTGCTGGATATCCTCCCGGCGGACGATGGGAAGACGGCGAAGGTCTGCCAGCGATTCAATCCGAGGGCAAGACGCCTCGGACCTTGCATACAGAGACCGATAAAAAGGGACGTTCGAGGCTGCGTGCTGGATCAGGCTCCGGAGACGTTCCACCTGGTATCTTGCCAGCCTTTCCGGAGACCACCACTGGCGAGCCATCAACGCCAGGAGCTCAGTAACACCTTTCATCTTCGACCCACAGCTACCTTCCGCGCCTGGTCAAACCGGGTGTTGGGCCCGGCCAAAGGGAATCAGTGTAATCTCACCGGCATGCACGGCAGGGTACCACTTTGTTTCCTCGGTGTCGCCCGGTGATTCAATCCAGGTTAGCCCGCATTTCTCACCGACTTCCTGCTGCGACCGTGTAGACGCCCGCCGGTGCGGCGTTTCTCCCGGTAGCGTCGCTTAGCACGCATATCTCACACCCTTCCTACTGCGGCTGCGGATCTGCTTGCCGGCACGACGTTTCTCGCGGCGGCGCCGCCTAGGGACACGCGCTCCAGCCGTAGGCTGGTCGGGCCATCAGGCCCGAGTCGCCGCCAGGCGACAGCGCGGGCTACGACGTGCCTACAGCACGCCAATGCCCACACCGGCCC